>Ga0209554_1000605_pt1 | contig 30164 bp, 28 predicted proteins | sample MarorgKNORR_S2LV_5_FD_188221 | JGI IMG/M metagenome (GOLD analysis project Ga0209554, IMG submission 188221) | Marine microbial communities from the Southern Atlantic Ocean, analyzing organic carbon cycling - Bottom_A/KNORR_S2/LV (SPAdes) (version 2) | ecosystem: Environmental > Aquatic > Marine... | reverse complement strand
GCCTGGGATGCCGGCGACTGTCGCGACCGTAATCAGCAGCGCAACTGTCGGCGCGGCGCCTTGCGGGGCCACCCCCAGCGCAGCCAGGAAATCCTCGACCTCGAGCGGTGTGATGACCATCACCGACCGGAACGCGAAGCCGTTCAGCGTCGAAGCGGATTGCAGCGCGATGACCGGCAGCGTCAGTAGCACCAGCAGCGCACTACGGCCGCGCACGGTGGAAACCGCGGGCGCCGGTACCGTGCCGAGCCCGAGCAGCAGCGTCGCGACCGCCCCGGCGGCGAAAAGCCCCAGGACGCCCTGCGGGCCGACCCACGGCCAGGTCGCGGCGAGCAATGGACCGGCAACCTGCCCGATGTTGCCGCCGACGCCGTTGCGCGCCAGCGCGCGGCCGGTGCCGTCGGGGTAGGTTTCGGCCAGCACCGCCATCCCGGCCGGGTGGTAGGCGGCCAGCCCGGTGCCACAGATGACCAGTGCGGGACCGGTCTGCGCGGGCGACGCGGCCGCCAGCGCCAGGCCGGCGGCCGCGAGTGCCAGCCCGCCCGTCATGGTCTCGCCGGGGCGCTGCGCCGCGAGCCAGCCGGCGGGGAAGGCGCCGAAGCCGTACGCCATCCCGCCCAGCGCGAACCAGCCCACCAGTTCCGCGCGCGTCCAGCCGTCAGTCGCGACCAGCCCCAGGATGAGTATCGGGATTCCGAGCAGCACTGCGTGGGTGTAGCCGTGGTTGACGGCGAGATACCAGTCGAGCCGTTTCACCGGAAGTCCGCCATCTTGGTCACCAGGAACCAGAGATTGCGGATGCCGTCTTCCATTGTATTCAGCTTTACGTCGCCAATCCGCGCGCGGTATTCAACCGGGATTTCGAGCACATTCAGCCCGCGCCGGAAGGTCTCGATTTTTATCTCTTCCGAGAGCGGCATCCCGTCGCTGGTGAGCCGGATTTCTTTTAATATGCATCGTCTGAAAATCCACATGCCGGATTGTGAGTCGTGAATGTGGATTCCGTGCAGGATATTGGTAGCCTGCGTGAGCGACCAGTTGCCCACCTTGTGGGTCATTGACATCGCGTTGGGGTCCATCATCGAGAGCCGGTTGCAGGTGATGAAATCCAGCCCGCGGTTGAGCAGCAGCGCCAGCACGTGAGGGATGACTTCGGCCGGGTAGGTCGTGTCGCCGTCCAATGTCGCGATGAACTCGCCAGTGGCGGCGGCGAAGCCGGTCTTGTAGGCGCGACCATAGCCCTTGCGCGGCTCGTTGATTACGCGCGCGCCGCGCTTCTCCGCCTCGGCCGCGGTGGCGTCGGTCGAGTTCCCGTCCACAACGATGATGTCCACCTGCAGCCAGTCCAGGTCGCGGGGGATGACGTCGATGGTGGGGCCAATGGATTTGCCCTCGTTGAGCGTCGGGATGACGACGGTCAGGGTCCGCATCGGCTGATGGATGGCGGCCCCGTTTTAAGGGCGTCCACGCTCGAGCGGCGTGAGCCTGCCGTTGCGCAAGGGGCTAGCGGCGCTGTCGCTGTTCCTGGGGCTGATGCTGATGCTGGTATGGCACCATTGGGCCGACAGCACGCTGCCTCTCCTTGCGGTCGGGCTGGCACTGACGTTTGGTGGCGTCGTGCTGGCGGTACAGGCGCTGCGCGACTCCGTGCCTTAGCATCCGCCTCCCCCGTTGCCATCAGCGAATTAGAGAAGTTGGTAGGTCGAAATCGCACTCAGAGCGAAGATGATGAAATGCGGAATCTGTGCCTTCATCCCCTCACTCTATGTGAACCAGGTCGCTCCGACCATCGTCATGCCAAAACATGCGCAAGCAGTGATGACTAATTCACTCGGAACGATTTCGCTAAACAATGAGACCGCAACCGTCAGGCCACCTGCAACTTCAGCGATTCCTAACAATTTCAGATGCTTTACCTCAAGGATGGTGTTATCCAAGAAAGTCATCATCACAATCAGTTTCTCTTCTGGCGAAATCGTTTTCATCAGTCCACTTGCCGTGAATACGAAACCCAGTAAACCAAGCATGACATGAGACTATTGCTTTCAAATCCCCGCGGCGGGTGGCGCGGCGATGGGAGTGATTGAGACCCACGGTCTGACGAAGCGCTTCGGCGATCTCGTCGCGGTTGACAACCTCGACCTCGACGTCGCCGAAGGCGAAATTTTCGGCCTGCTTGGCCCCAATGGCGCCGGCAAGACCACCACCATTTCGATGCTGGCGACGCTGCTTAGCCTCGATGGTGGCAGCGCCTCGGTAGCGGGCTTCGACGTCGTGCGACAGCCGTCGAAAGTGCGCGAGCAAATTGGTATCGTGTTCCAGGACCCATCGAGCGACGATATCCTGACGGGCCACGAGAATCTCTACCTGCATGGGCTGATGTATGGCGTCCCGTGCGCAGTCATCCCGGGCCGCATCGAGGAGGCGCTGGAGCTGGTGCAGCTCAAGGGGCGCGAGCACGACCTCGTGCGCACCTACTCGGGTGGGATGCGCCGGCGCCTCGAGCTGGTGCGCGGGCTGCTGCACCACCCACGCATCCTGTTCCTCGACGAGCCGACCCTCGGCCTCGACCCGCAGACGCGGCAGCGCATCTGGGCGCACATCGAGTCAATCGTCGCCGAGCGGAAAGTCACGATTATCCTCACCACGCACTACATGGAGGAGGCGGACCGGCTCTGCGACCGGCTGGCGATTATCGACTTCGGCCGCATCGTCGCGCTCGATACCCCCACGGCGCTGAAGGCGGTCGTCGGCGGCGACACTGTCCAGCTCGAGGTTGCCGACTCCACGGCAGCCGCGGCGGCGCTTGAAGCTCTCGAGTGTGTCAGTCACTGCGAGGTTCGTGAAGGCCGGCTCGATGTCGCGGTGCAGGAGGTGGCGCAGAACCTGCCGGCGGTCTTTGCTGCTGCCGGGGAAATTGCGAGCTTTAATGTGCGCAATACCACGCTCGATGACGTCTTCCTGCACTATACCGGCCATGACATCCGTGACGAGGGCGCCGAAGGCGTCGCGAAGCACATGCACCGCGTGCGGCTGGTGACCAAATGAGCCAGCTCTCGGGCCTTTACGCCATCTGGCTGCGCGAAGTCAAGGTATTCTTCCGCGAATATTCGCGGCTCATCGGGAGCGTGCTGACGCCGCTGTTGTGGCTCGTCGTGGTCGGCAAGGGCATCGGTGCCTCCATCGAGGACGAAGAGAGCTTCGGGGGTTACGGCTATGACACCTTTATTTTCCCCGGAATTCTCTGCATGACGGTCCTGTTCCAGTCGGTATTCTACGGGCTCTATATCGTCTGGGACCGGAAAATCGATTTCCTGAAGGAGGTGCTCGCGGCGCCGCTCCACCGCTCGACCATATTCCTCGGCAAGGTGCTGGGCGGGGTCACCGACTCGATGGTGCAAGTGACCATTATAGTCATCTTGGGCTACTTCATATTCCCCGAATTACGGGAGAACTACACCGTGCAGAGCCTCGCCATTGTCTACCTCTTCATGTTCCTGCTGGCTGTCACGATGACTTCCATCGGGCTGATTATCGGCTCGCGCATGGAGTCCCCGGAGGGATTTTCGCTGATCGTGAGCTTGGTAGTCTTCCCGATGTATTTCCTGAGCGGTGCGCTCTTCCTGAAGAAGAACCTGATCAACGAGGCGCCCTACCTCTACTGGGCCACGGTCGCCAACCCTGTCAGCTACGCGGTCGACGCCATCCGCTACACACTGCTGCCGGTCGAGGCGTTCAACGAGTTCGGACTGGCGCGCGACCTCGCGGTGCTGGGCGGCTTCTGCATTGCGCTGCTCGGCGTCGGTACGCTGGCGTTCCGCACCATGCGGCTCTAGGCCGGGGTGTGGCGTACGATGCCGCCCGCCTCGCGGACGACCTTGCCGAACTCGGCTGATTGTGCCAGCCGCTCGCTACTGAGGACGGGTCCGTCCTGGCAGACGAGGTCGCGGTCAATCGTGCAGACTCCGCAGAGGCCGACGCCGCACGCCATGTAGCGCTCGAGGCAGAGCTCGGCCGGGACGCCGTTGGCGAGCGCCCATGCCAGAGCTTTGACAAGCATCGGCTCGGGGCCGCAGCTGTAGAGCCTGTCGGGGCTGCGCCCGTCGAGCAGGTCGGTGATGAAGCCGTGGTGGCCGGCGGAGCCGTCGTCGGTCGCGATTTCGACCGTCCCGGGGAACTCGTCGCGGTGGAAGATTTCGTCGCCGGTCGCGCCGCCCAGCAGCGTGACCGGCTCGACACCGCGCGCGGCGAGTTGTTGCGCGAGGAATAGCAGCGGCGGCGCCCCAACGCCGCCGCCCATCAGCAGCGGGCGCTGCGCATCAAGCGAAAAGCCGTGGCCGAGCGGCCCCGTGACGGTGAGCGTGTCGCCGGGCCGGCACGCCAGCAGCGCCTTCGTGGTCGGGCCGAGGTCCTTGACCGTCAGCCGTAGCCGCCCCGGTTCCCACCCGGCGACCGACATCGGCACCGCGTCGCACACTTCGCGGCTGAACCCGGTGGGCGGGCGGCGCAGCGCGACCATCACGAATTGCCCCGGCGCCGGTTGCTGTTGCCAGCCGTTGCGCGGTGAGAGCCAGAACGAATGGCCAACACTAGTGCGGTTGTCAATGGTCGTGATTTCGGCCGCGACGGGCCGCATCACGGCAGCCACTCCAAGGCGTTGCTACGGAATTGCTCGAGGCTGGTGTAGCCCTTGCGCTCCATCCAGTCGCCCAGTTCGGCGGCGATTTCGCCCAGCCGTTCCGGATTGTTACCAAGCGAAGTCCCGACCTGCACCGCCTGCGCGCCGCACAGGAGATACTTCGCCGCGTCTTCGCCGCTGGAAATGCCGCCGATGCCGATGACTGGCGTTGCGTGGCCCGCATCGCGCAGCGCGCGCACTGCCTTGAGGACGCAGCGCAGGCCGATGGGGAGCAGCGCCGGCCCTGAAAGGCCGCCGAAGGCGTTGCCGAGCACCGGCGCTTCCAGCTCGGTATCAATGTCGAGCGCCGGCATGGTGTTGATAGCGCTGATGGCGGCGGCCCCGGCTTCGGCGCAGGCGACTGCGATGGCGCCGATGTCGCTGACGTTGGGCGAAAGTTTGGCGATGACTGGCAGGTGCGCAGCGGCGGCGGTGGTCGTCGCCGCCGCTGCGGCGGGGTCCTGCGCGGTCAGCAGCCCCGTGTAAGCCGCTTGCGGGTGCGGGCAGCTCAGGTTGATTTCGGCCAGCTTCGCGCCCGCCCCGGCGACGCCTGCCGCCAGTTCGCCGAACTCTGCGGGCGTATCAGCGACGAGGTTGGGGATAATGGGCACCTTGCCGCCGCACAGGTCGAACTCGTCGAGGAATTCGGCCAGCCCGGGATTGGGCAGCCCCATAGCGTTTATCCAGGTCCCTGGCGCGACTTCCGCCACTGTCGGGCCAGCGTAGCCGGGGCGCGGCTTCAGCGAGATGGACTTGGTTACGAGCGCGCCAGCGCCAGCGTCAGCCATTCGCGCCAGGATGCCCGGCGTCGAGTCAAGGATTCCCGAGGCGAGCAGGACAGGATTGGCGAGTTCGAGCCCCGCCAGTTCCACACGCATGTCAACCACGCTGCTGCCTCCGGTCCGCACTCGTGCCAGCCCCACTTAAAGGCCAGCTTTGCGAGAGGATTATTCGCGCAGGACGAACTGCGACTGGCAGTGCGGGCAGCCCAATTGGACCGGCCGCTGCAGTGTCACGACGCTAATTTGCCCTTGGCAGGCGGGACACGCCAGCTCGAGCGGGCCGTCGTCGTAATCATCGAAATAATCATCATCCTCGCGCAACCGGTTCCACGCCATCGCACCGCCCGCCAGCGCGACTGTTACGAGCAGCAGGAGACTCAGCAGCCGCCCCCAGTCGGTGCCGCCGTCCCCGCCTCCGCCGCCCGTGCTGGTCACGGCGGGGCTGACGATGACACTGACCGCCGCGATTGCGACCCCTCCGCGTTCGTCGGTTACTGTGAGCGTGGCGGTGTAGGTTCCCGCCGTGTTGAAGATGGTCGTGAAGCTTACTGTCGATTGCTGGCTGAAAGGCATTCCGCCTTCATTGACGACGCTCCACGCATACGCCAGCTGCGCGTTATCCCCATCGGGGTCGCTCGAGCCGGCGGCCGAGAAGGTGACCACCTGCCCCGTGACGGCGGCGAGCGGGACCGCGGTCCAGCCGCCGCCGGGCAGCATCGCCTGTGCGACCGCCAGCGGCTGCTGGTTTGCGGGCGGGCTGACCATGACTATCGCCTGACGGGAACTCTCGTCGGCGGTCGCGGTGAGCTGGATTGAGCCGGCGATCGCGGGGGTCCAGCTGAACAGCACGTCGTCGCTGTTGCCGGCAGCAACCTCGACATATTGCTCGCCGATAGCGCCGCTGAATTCCGCCAGCTGGACAGTGACGCTCCCGTCGGCACCGCCATCGTTGGCGACCGTGACGGTCACGGTCGCCGCGATGCCCTGCGTCAGCGGCTGGCTCGTCGAGATGGCCTCGACGCTGAAGAGCGGTCCCGCGTCCTCAATCTCGAAATCGAATTTGGCCTCGTTGTTTTCGGTCGACGCCTCGGCTGGGTCAGCGCCCGAGAGCACCACCTCCAGCCGGTGGTCGCCCGCCGTCGCTTCCCAGTCAACCGAAAGCGCCTCTTCCGCGCCGGCGTCCACCGTAAGGCCATCCCACGCCTCCAGCGCATTGCCGTCAAGCTTGAGCATGACGTCCACCTTGCCGTTGGTCTGCCCGAGGTTGCGGACGACGAAGTTGATGGTGACGGTCACGCCTTCCTGCAGCGTGCCGTCGATTTCCAGCGCGGCGGCCGCGAAGTCCGGCTCGTCGGGCGGCGGCGCGACGCTGACTTCCAGCGACTGCTCGTCGTTGCCCGAATTCTGGTCCTGCGGCTCGACGTTGACGATGCGCGCCGAAAGCGAGCGGTTGCCTTCGCTGGCGGTCCACTCGGCGGTGACCTCCATTTCGCCGCCGGCTGCCAGCGCGCTGCCGCTAACCGTTGCGAAGCGGCTGCTGCCTTCGTAGAAGCGCACTTCGAAGCTGTCGGCTGGCTCGTCGCCCTGGTTGCGCACCGCCGCCGTCACCGTGACCGGTTCGTTGTGGACCGGCTCCGTCGGGTCGGTCGCGAGCGCCACCAGTGCTAAGTCGACGCCTTGCGGGGGTGGCGCGACGCTGACTTCCAGCTCGCGCTGGTCGTTGCTGGTGTCGCCGTCCCCTTCGGCGGAGACTTTGGCCAGCAGTGTGTAATCGCCCTGCGATGGCTCCCAGTCGACGCCCCAGTCGAACGTCTCGCCGGGGTCGAGCTCTGGCACCGTGGTTGAGCCGAGCTGCGTCGAGTCGGCGTGGAGTGTCAGTGTCGCTTCCTCGAGCGGCGCGTCACCGCTGTTCTCGACGGTGGTGCTGACGCGCACCGTGTCGCCCTCGACCGGCGCGCCGGGTTCGGCCGCGAGTGCCGCGACAGTGCCGTCGGCCTGCGCGACGTTGACGAACGCCCACGCATCGGCGTAGCCCCAGCCGGCGACGTAGTTGTATTTCGAGCTGTTATCCGGCTCGGATGCCGGGCCCCACTGCTCGGAGAAATTGCGCATGCGCCACATCACTTCGTTCTGGCCGGCGCCCGGCTCCAGCCCGGGGTCGTCCTGCAGCATCAGCGCCGCCAGCCCGGCGATGTGCGGGCAGGACATCGAGGTGCCGCTCATGTCCGTGTAGCCGTCGGTCGCAATTGTAAATGGCGCCGACGCGCCCGCCGCGGCGCGGATGCCGCTTCCTGGGGCAACAACGTCGGGCTTCAACTCGTCCCAGCGGTAGTCGTCGCCATCGCTATCGCGCGGCCCGTAATTGGAGTAGTCCGCAACCGAGTCTCCGTCGCGGTCGATGCTGTCCTGGTCATCGGTCGCGCCGACCGCGATGACCCAGTCACCCGCTGCCGGTGCGGGGACTACGTTGTCGCCGTCGTTGCCCATCGCCGCCACCGCGACGATGCCCACGGCGACCGCGGCGTTGGCCGCTTGCGAGACGGCGTCGGAGCCGTCGCTACCGCCGCTGGTGCCGACCGACATCGACATCACCTGGATGCCGGCGGTGCCGGAGCCCCAGTCCTCGTCGACGTGGTCGGCGCACCACTCGATGCCCTGCAGCACGTTGCCACCCGCGCCGAGGTCGGTCATCACCTTGACGTCGACCAGCCGCGCCTCGGGCGCGACCCCCATGTAGTCCGGTTCGCCGTCGCCATCATCGTCGGTCTCGCCGCCGGTCCCCAGCGCGGTCGAGGCGGTGTGCGTCCCGTGGCCGTTGCGGTCGTCGGGGTCGCCGCCGCTATCCTCCTCCGTCGTGTAGGCGTTGCAGCCGCCGACACAGTCGACCCCCGCGATGAACCGCCCCTCGAAAGTTTCGTGCTCGTTGTCGACACCGGTGTCGAGGATGGCGATGTTGACTCCCGCCCCCTGCAGCCCGCGGTCCCACGCGACGTCATTGTAGGTCGACGAGTCGCGCGCCTTGACCGCAGGCACCGAGGTGCTGAGCAGCGGGTAGTAGATGGCCTGCCACTCGACCAGTCGCAGGCCCGGCAACGCCGTCAGCCAGCCCACTTTGTGCGTCGGTACTCCGTCAAGCTGCCAGACCGGCAGGTAGTGTGACTCGTAGCTGGGTTCCAGCTCCAGCGACGCCAGCATCCGGCGTTGTTCCGCACCGGGCGCCATGTTGAAAACGAGGAAAATATCGACCGCCGCGCCCTGCGCGAGCAGCGGCGCTAGCCGGTCATCGACTCCGTCGCCGTCGCTGTCAAAATAGCTCGGTGCGAACTCCCCCGCGACGGGTGCCGGCAGCGCCGGCGCACCGGACAGGAGTAGCAGCATCACGACCACGACGTAGCGGAGCACGGCCGGGACGGGGTCGCGCGCGTAAATAAAAGTGCGGGGGCACCGCCGCCTGCGTTACAGCAGCTGCCGCCGCGCGACCGCCCACGCCACGACGCCGCCCCCCGCCAGGCCAAGTAGCAGCGGCAGCCCCCAGCCGGGCTCGTCGCCGACCCGCAGCGCGAATGTGAGGTTCACCTGCACCTCCGGCTGCAGTTCGCTGCTCGCGCTGAAGCTGACGCTGTAGCTGCCCTTCGCGCCCGCAATGCCAGAGAGCCGCACCTCGCGCGTCTCGAACGGTGCCAGCTGCATGTAGCTCTCCGAGAGGTGCAGTGTGAGTCCCTCTGGCAGATTCTTTGTCAGCATGACAGTCTCCTGACCGTTACCGCTGTTCTCGACAAATAATACCCAGTCACCATTATCCTGTTCAGCCGCCGATAGCCGGAGCCCGTGATACTGAGGTACGTTCACCGTGAAGGTGCTGCTGCCGGCGGAGAGGTTATTGTGGTCGATAAGCGAAATACCCACTTCGTGCGGTCCCGCAACGCTGCTGAGAGAAGGAAGGAAGGATGCAAGCAGGCTTGCGGTTCCGGCAGGAACAAGGAGTGCTGTATACTGCGAATTTTCCGGGTGGATTCCATAACTGAAAACATCATAACGGAAAACATTCCCATCCGCTCCCGTGAAGTAGCCGGAGGTGTCTTGCAGACTCCATGCTACTGGATAATCGAGCAGTAACTCTACGAAGGCTACCCCCTGTCCAGTTCCGTCTAGCGTGATGTTCACGGCCGTGGGCGAGAAATGACCCTCCTCAAATTGAGTTATGTTTACGTGATTGCTTGTAATCTGGTAGCTGTGCGAACCGGGTGGAACAATCTGTAACATATAGCTGTCCATGTTGCTTGCTGGGTCTTCATCACTCTCTGTGTTCGTGGTGGCTATCGCTGAAACAGTGTAGTTTCCCGCAGCCAGATTGCTGAGTTCCCAAGGAGTGAGCCATTCTGTAGAATTACCAGGTGCGAGTTCAGGCCATTGGAATTGCCAGGTCCCCCCCCCGTCAGTGACAACTAGTTGGATGTCAGTGGCAGTTACAGTTCCTTGATTCGATATTGTTCCCCCTAGGCTGAAGGTGTGGCCTTCTGACAGAGTTCCAGCGATTACCCATTGTCCGTTCGGAAACTCGATTACTGGTCCGGCAATCTCCACCACCAGGTCCGGCAGCTGCAGGTCCACCATCAGCCCCTCAGTGATGTAGTGTTCCTGCAGCCAGCCGTCGCCGTCGTAGAGCAGCGCATCGAGCCGGTAGCTGCCGGAGCGCGCCGGGCGCAGCATGACTGTGGGGAGCTCGCCGCCGCCGCCTCCGCTGAGCGCGTGTTCCTCGTGCGCGACGATGTTACCGTCGCCGTCCTGCAGGAACAGCTCCAGCCGGACGGCGTCGCCAGCGTAGCTGCCGGAGAGGGTGATGTTGGCGCCGTCGGCGCTCGCGTTGGCGCCGAGCGACGCGTGCGGCTGCGGCAGCTCGGAGTTGAGCGCGTCGATGAACGCGCGCCAGCCGCCGCCCTCAGCGGCGGCTGCGAGGTCGAAGTAGCGTGACGACGGGGTCGAGGCGGGGTAGTAGATGGTGAGTCCGTGTGCATCGCTGACGTCGCGACGGCCCGGCTTGGTCCAGTGCTCTTCGACGACTGTAGCGTTCGCCTGTGCTTGCCGCACGCTCTCACCGGCCAGACGAACCGCTGGAGAAGGTGCCCATTCTGTGGCGAGCAGCGTCAGGTCGTGCAGGTCACGATAGGCGCTGTTTTCGAAGACCTGCGAGTTGGCGCGCGCCTCGTCCACTTCGTCGCGGTAGAGCGTCTGGATTGCACGTAGCTCCGTGCCGAAGCCGGAAATGGCTTCATGGAGCGGCTCCAGATGTGCAGTGTCGATTATTGTCGCAGTCACCGAGTATCCGCCGGGAACTGAGCCATTGCGGTAGCTCTCGACGTAGCTGTGGACCACCGCTTCGAGCATCTGCTCCCGGGTCGTTTCCGCGCCTAACAGCGGCAGCAGGTGGTTGTAGGTCCACCCCTCCTGTGGCTCATACGCCTCCGAGCCATGGATGTAGGCGGTATGTTCGCGCAACTCGTAGGCAATCTCGAACATTCCCATCAGGCAGGCGTCAAATCCGATGAGTGTCAGCGGCCCGTGGCCGGTCGCGCTGCGGTATTCCGCGAGCGCGCCCTCGATTTCTGGCACCGTCAGGTAACTCCCTCCGTCCTCGGCGACGCGCTTGAAGCCGTTGCCATGGTCCCAGATGACCAAGATGCGCTCCTGCGCCGGGTATTCTGTTGTCGCCCACTTGAGGAAGTCGCGCAGCGTGGCGGGATCGCCCATGTCCAGCTCGTCGCCCCAGCCGGCATTGATGTCGCTGAGGGCACTCTCCTCCAGACCCTCACGCAGCACCCGGTAGGCGCGGCTGTCATTTTCACCATCCTGGTCGATCAGTACCACCACTTCGCGATCCCCGTTCGAGCCGACCACCTGCATCTCGAACAGGTCGTCGGCCGCTTCTTCGGAGAGCGAGTTGTCGCCCGCCATGTAGACGTAGAAACCCCACTTCGGCAGCGGCTCCTCGCCGCTCACTAACCCCAGTGGTGCGCCCGGCCCCGGCAGCGCGACCGGTGGCGCCAGCAACAGCAGCGCCAATAGCAATGCAACGATGCGTCCCGGGGACATCAGCCTGTCTGCCCCACGAGCGATATAAAGGTCAGCCGGCCGCCGCTCCCGCTTCAGTCGCGGGTGGCGTCGCCCGCGGGCGACGCCGCCTTGTCCTCGGCCGGAGCCGAGAGCGCGACCCAGAACGGGAGCCCGACGAGGGTGAAGGTGACGATGTTCGAGAGCAGGTGGTAAAGCATGAACGGCAGCCCCAGCGTGTAGACCGCCAGCAGGTTGCCCGGCGTGTGTGCCCACCAGAGCCAGAAGACGCCGAAATTGGTCCAGCCGTCGTAGACCGCTGCGAAGACGACCCCCGCGCCGGCGAAGCGCATCGCCAGCCCTGGCGAGAGCTGCCCGCCAATCTGCGGGCGCCAGCGGCGCGACGCGAGCGCGACGAGCAGGAATCCCGAATAGGTGAATGCGATGATGGGCGAGCCCCAGAGATAGCCGAGCCACCAGTCAGAGAGCAGCATCATCCCCATCGTCACTGCGACCGCCCACGCGAAGGGCAGCAGCATCGCCGCCAGGAAGGTCGCGACCATTACGGTCTCGACGTTGGGGTGCGCGTGCAGCGCAATCCGTCCCCCCGCGCCGAGTAGCAATAGCACGACGGCGGTGAGCGGCAGCGGCAGCCGGCTGCGTTCCATCACGGGGCGCAGGCCGGGCGCTATTAATATCAGTCGCGGAGGGACGACAAAACTTCCGTGAATTGCTCCGCTGTGAGCCGCCGTGTGTTCAGGTTGTAGCGGCTGGGGTGGTAGCTGTCGACCAGCTCCCACCCGACTCCCGGCAGCGCGTGGCGCGCGCCGTGCCCGAACTTGTGGTCAACCTGTCGCCCCCCAACGGTCGCGATGACTTGCCGGTGCGCCACGCCCCCCAGCGCCAGCACGGTTTCGATCTGCGGCAGCAGCGCCAGCTCTCGCTCGAGGAAAGGCCGGCAGCGCTTCAGCTCGTCGCCGGTCGGCTTGTTCTGCGGCGGCGCGCAGCGCAGCGCATTGGCGATGCGCACGCCGTCCAGCGTGAGCGGGTCGTCCCGCGAGCGCGATTCCGGGCCGCTGCTCCACCCTTGCTCCCACAGGGCCCGGTAGAGCAGGTCGCCGGCGTAGTCGCCGGTGAACGGCCGTCCGGTGCGCCCCGCGCCGTGGGTGCCGGGCGCCAGCCCGACGATGAGCAGCCACGCGTCGCGGCCGCCGAACGACGGCACCGGCCGGCACCAGTAGCCGGCGGCGCCGAAGCCGGGCTTGCGGCCGCTCTCGCGAACTTCCGCGGCGTAGGCGACGAGTCGCGGGCAGGCGCGGCAGCCGATGATGTCGTTCGCCAGCGACCCCATCACCGGTTGTTGCTCTTTACCCGCCGGAACGGATGAACCCAGCTGGCGAGCGTGCGCGGGCTGCGCGTCTGGACCCAGAGCTTGCCACGGCCCGTGTAGCGGCTGACGAGCTGGTCGCCGAACAGGAACGCGCCGATGGAGCGGCCGGTGCGGCCGATGCTGTAGTCGAGCGATGACTGCCACGCGACCGCGTAGCCGCTGTCGACGGTGTAGTTGCCGTCGACTGCCACTTCCTGGATGTCGCCGTAGGAGTTGAAGAAGAGCAGCCCCGTGCCTCGGACTTGCAGCGCCAGCAGCCCTTCAGCGAACATGCCGGTAAAGCCCTCGAAGCTCACCGAAGTCTCGATGTCGCCACTGTGCCCGAGATAGGCTCCGCGCTCCATGATGAGCGTCTCGTCCCGCATTTCGTAGGGCACGATATCGCCCGGGACGCCCGGCGCCAGCGCAATCTTCCCTGGCACGCCTTCGGCGTAGTAGGTGTTCTGGAAGAAGCTCTCGCCGGTAATCATGCGCCCCAGCCCCTTCAGGATGCCGCCACGTGCCTGCGTGCGCACTGCGATGGAGTCGTCCATCCACGCCATCGCGCCCGCCTCGGCGACCAGTTCCTCGCCCAGCGACAGCTCGATTTCGGCCGCGGCGTAGCCCGGCCCGCAAATCAGGCGGTGGCGCATCAGCCCTCCCTCGGGGGCAGCAGTGGCCCCAGTGCGTTGCCGAGCCGGTCGCGGTCGTGCGACTGGACCAGGATGCGGCCGTTGCCGCGGAATTTCAGCACCAGCCCCTCTCCAGAAAGGGCAGATGCAATCCAGCCGCCTGCCTTGCCGATATCATACTCCAGCCCTTCGGTAAAGGCGACGATGTGGCCGTTGTCAATCGTGATTCCGCCGCGCACCTCAACTTCCGAGATGCGGCCGTAGGCGCTGACCAGCAGTTCGCCCTGCCCCGCGGCGCGGACGTAAACCAGCCCCTCACCGGAGAACATCCCTTTCTTCAAGCCTTGATATTGCGTGTCCAGCTCGACGCCGCTCGATGCGCCGAGGAATGAGCCGCCGGCGCAAATCCACGTTTCGGGGCCGACCTTCAGCGACGAAACTTCACCCTGCAGTATCGGTGCGAGGCCGACTTCGCCCGGCCGGTTATCCTTGACGCGGTAGGTCGAGAGGAAGAAGGATTCGCCCGCGAACATCGCCTTGGCACCCTCCTTGAGCGCGCCCCAGAGCCCGCCCCCCTCGCGCTTACGCGACTTGATTTCAATCTCCATGTTGCCCGAGGCGCGATACATCGCCCCCGCCTCGGAAACGAACTCCTCGCCCGGCTGGAGCGTCACCAGCGCCGAGCCGAAAGCTCCCCGGTTTGCTACGTTTACGTCCATGTCAGAGCCTCGGGGTGAGCCAGCTCGCCAGCCCGTCGAGCGTGCGCGTCTGGACCCATACCTTGCCGTTGCCCTGGAACTTGATAACCAGCCCCTCGCCCGAGAGGAACGTGGATTTCAGGTTCCCCATCCCGCCGATGGTGTATTGCAGCGACGGCTCGAAGGCGACCAGATGGCCGGTATCGACCGTGAACTTGCCCGCGACCGTCTGCTCGACCACGCCACCGTAGGCGTTGTAGAATAGCTCCCCCGTGCCGGAAACCTCGATCAGGAAGGCGCCTTCGCCCGAGAAGAGCGCGCGCAGCCCGCCGAACTTCGCTTTGACCGTCAGCCCGGGTGTGCAGGCGAGGAACGCGCCCGCCGTCAGGAAGACGCTGTCGCCGTTCATCTGCCGGTGCGTTACCGTGCCGGGCAGCCGCGGCGCAATCGTGACGCTGCCGCCGTCGGGGTGGGTGAAGCGGCCGACGAAGAAGGACTCGCCGCCGAACATCTTGCGGATAAGGGCGCCGAAGAACGAGCCGAGCCGCTTCGACTGCGCCTCCATATTCGACGACATGCGCGACATCGCCCCCGGCTCTGCCAGCAGCTCATCGCCCGGGCCGAGCTCGACGATAACTTCGCCGTAATCTGGATTCCCCTCAATCTCAAATCGCATGCGCCCGCCACTTGAGGGGCCGATATAAGACCGTCGTGAACACTCTTATTAAGCAGTAGCAGCGTGCGCGCGAAGGGAGATTACATGGAATCCAACAATGGTAACAAGCTCGCTTCGTTCCTTCTTGCAGGAGCGCTACTGCTTTCGGGACTGCTAGTTTTCCCAACTGCTGCAGGAAATCCGGGACCAGATCTCTGGCTCAGTGATTTCTACGAGATGGACGGAAGCCCGCCGCCACGCACCGACACACTTTACGAGGTCTACTTGGCGTGGGAGAACAGTGGCGATGCCGGCGCTAACGGCGTACGAATCGGCATCGATGACGAGGATGGCAACCTGATGGCTAAGTCGGACCCGATCAACATGGGTGCCGGCGAGACCGGCTCGCTGACGTTGAACATCACCTTTGACAGCGTGGGGGAGACCTTCCCGGTCGCGATTGTAGACTACGACGAGACCGTCAGTGAGGACGACGAGTCCAACAACGAGTACGAGGGCTGGTTCAACGTCGAGCCGGAAATAGGCATTGCCGACGTCTGGGCCGATTTGGATATTGAGGACACCGAGGCTCAGGCAGGCCAGCAGATGCTGCTCCGCTTCAGCATCGGCAACTCCGGCAACGTCAGCACCGCCACGCCGGTAACACTTGGTCTCTTCTTCGAGGAGGCAGGCGATGAACCGCAGAACTGGGTTGAACCTACTCCACTGCACTACGCCTACATCACCCCCCCGCCCCCTGGTGAGGAAGGAGGTGAGCTGATGGAGTTCGAGTGGCAGGTTCCCCAGGACACTGATGACGGGTGGCATGAGTTCATTGTGATTGCCGACTACTACGAAAACAACACCGAGGACAACAATTTATCCAATAACCGGGACACCCACGAGATCTGCATCGGTGACTGCACCTTGCCCGACCTGACCTGGCTGGAACAGGGCCTTGACTCTATAACAATCCGTCCTCCTGAAGCGGTAGCGGGTGAGGTGGTAACCGTTCTCTACGCGCTGGCCAACATCGGCGAAGGCGACGCATCACCGGGCCTCGTGATCAACCTCGAGGTGGAAAAGTGCCCGTGTGATGGCAGTGGCTGGCAGCAGGTTAACACGACCGGCTCCCTGCGTGTGCCAATCGGCGCCGGCGTGACCTTTGATTCCGAGTCTGACCTGGCGATGAACTGGTCCATCCCCGAGGATGGTCCGGGCGACTGGGACCTGCGTATCGTGATTGACCCCGACAACAGCGTCGAAGAGGCTCGCGAGGACAATAACAATCTTAGCTGGTACGATGCCCATGACGACTACCTTGAGGTAATCGAGCGCAAGTCGGACCTGCAGGTCGCGGGCGCCTCGACCGACGGCCAGGCGTATGCCGGCGACACGATTGATCTGAACCTCGAAATCCAGCAGTCGGAGCTGGGTAACAAGATAGCGGCCGACGTCAACGTGCGGCTGCGTATCACCGACCCCGAGCTGCAGGAACGCGGCCCCTACACCCTCGGACCGCTTGATGTCGGCACCTTCCCGGAAATCACCATCTTCACCTTCGAGTGGGATATTCCGCTCAACTGCGGTGGTAGCGCCTGTATCGGTGACTACACGCTGGAGGTCATGGTCGACCCCGGCAACGAGATTGGCGAGTGGGACGAGACCAACAACCTGCGCAACGACCTCTCGATTAACGTAATGGAAAAACTCCCTGACCTGGTTGTCACCGACGTGGTAATCACGCCGGTCGACGAGGATGGCAGCGCCGCGGTCGGCGTCGCCAGCACCATCACCGCCGTCGTCAGCAACATTGGGCTGCGCGACATGAGCCCGGGCGAGGGGGCTGACTTCGAGGTTACCTTCAGTACCGCGGCTCCGTCCCAGTCCGTGATTGGCACGACCGCGGTTGGAATTGCTCTGGCGATTGGCGAGTCAGCCAACGTCTCGATTGGCTACATCTTCACTGACCTCGGCACCTACAAAGTAGTGGCCGAAGCTGACGCGGCTGACAACATCGATGAGATGGACGAGAGCAACAACGAGGCATATGACATCCTGCCCGCCGTGACGAGCATCGACGGCTGGGTGCAGAATGTCACGACTACCGATGGCCTTTCGGGCAAGAATCATCCTCTCAGCTTCGAGATTGGTTTCAACGACCTCCCGGCTTCGGGTTGGCAATACCTCTTCTTCCGCGTGACCGTGGAGGGAACTGGTGGCTGGGGCGACGTTCTCCAGCTCGAGGCTGGTGAGAATTTCCTGATTTCGGCCAGCGACCATGAAGAGTGGCCGAACATGGCGTTCGTCAACCTGACAGCGGCAAACTCCAACGCCAGCATCATGCTCACCTGGGTGCCCGACAAGGACCGCAGCGACAATTACACCATCACGGTCGAGGTTTTCGCCGCGATCGATACCAATGAGGACAACAACGTCGCGACGACCACCGCCGATATCGAGAAGCTGACGACCGACCTGCTCATCGAGAAGATGTCGGTCAAGGAGACCTCCAGCTCGGTGCAGATAATCGTCGACGTCGCGTTCCCGCAGGGCGAGCAGTCGACCCTCTGGGACGTCGAAGTCTCGCTCAAGGTGTATGACTGGGATGACTACGCTGCCGACGGCGACGCCGCGGTACCGCGCGAGAATCTCGGAACCAAGACCATCAACGGTGGGCTGTCGCGTGGCAGCAGCTGGTCGCTCACTTTCACCTGGGCGCGCGAGAAGGGCGAGTTCATCTTCGTCGCCGAGGTTGACCCCAACAACAAGGTGCGCGAAATCGACGAGATTAACAACGTCTACGCCTCCGACGTGGAGGAGTTCGGTGACGTCAGCACCGGCGGCACCGACAACGGTGACGAGGAAGGCGGCGGACTCTTCGGAATCCCCTCTATCTCGGGACTGGCAGCGCTTTCACTGCTCGGTACGATAGCCCTCCTGCGACGTCGTCGCTGATGGAGCACACGGCGCTGCTCTTCTTCGTCGGCCCGGCCGGGGCAGGGAAGTCGACGCTGGTTGCGACACTCAAGGAGTGGCTCACGCTCCAGCGCTTCGACCCCATCGCCGTCAACCTCGACCCGGGCGCCGAGACGATACCCTACGCCCCCGATATCGACGTGCGCGAGCGGCTGACGCTGCGCGACGTGATGACCGAATACGGCCTTGGCCCCAACGGGGCGCAGGTCGTCTGCGCCGACCTGCTGGCGCTCGAGCTGGAGTGGCTGCAGAAAGAAATTGAGTCGCTCAATTGCGACTACGTCATGGTCGATACTCCGGGACAGACCGAGCTGTTCCTCTACCGCGAGGCGCCACGCGTTTTCGTCGATGGTCTCTCGTCACGCACCGGGCTGGTGATGCTCTTCGACCCGCTACTGTCGCGCACCCCTACGGGTTTCGTGACGCAGCTGCTGCTCGCCGCGGCGGCGCACCTGCGTTTCCCGGTGCCGATGTTCCCTGTCCTGACTAAGTCGGACCTGCTCGAGCCCGAGGAAGTGGACCGCATCCTTAGCTGGGCCGTCGACCTCGAGGTGCTGCGCGGCGACATGCCGCCCGGCGAGGGAATGAGTGCGGTCCTTTCGGGCGAGCTGCTGCGGGTGCTGCAGACACTGGCGCTCGAAAGCCAGCTGGTGGCGGTCTCGGCGAAGGAGGGCGAAGGGATGGATGAACTCTATTCACTCGTGCAGAGTGCCTTCGCCGGCGGCGACGACCTCGAGGCGCACGTCGACGCGCATTAGCATTAAATCCCGCGACCTCTCGCCACCAGATGGCAGCCGCGCCGGAGGTCCGTATCGAGTCACGCGACGACGTCCTGCGGCTGGTCCTCAATCGCCCGAAGAAGGGCAACGCGCTGACCCCCGAGATGATGGGCGCGCTGACCGCTGCTTTCGCTGGCGCCGCCGAGTATGTCGGCCTGCGTGCCGTTACGCTGACGGGCGAAGGGAAGCAGTTCTGCACTGGCGCCGACCTGGGCTGGATGGCGTCGCCGCCGACGGTCGAGCAGGGTGAGGCGCTCGCCGAGCTGTTCCGCACCATCGCCGAGTGCCCGCTGCCGACGCTGGCGCTGGTGCAGGGCGGCTGCTACGGCGGCGCGATGGGGCTGGTGGCGGCGTGCGACTTCGTGCTTGCCGCTCCCGGCTCCGAATTCGGCTTCACCGAGGTGCGGGTCGGACTCGCGCCGGCGGTCATCTCGCCTTGGGCGATGCAGCGGCTCGGCGTGGCGCGCACGCGCGAGCTGTTCCTGACCGGCGAGCGTTTCGACGCCGCACGGGCGCTCGAGCTGGGACTGCTCACGAGCGTCGCAGACGACCTTGAAGCGGCGGCGTGCGAATTGCTCGACGCGCTGCGCGCGGGCGGGCCGCAGGCGCAGCGCGCCATCAAGGAGCTGCTGCTGGAGCGCGACGAAACTCCCGAGGAGTGCGACGCACGACTGGCGCGCGCCATCACCGCGCTGCGCGACTCCGACGAAGCTCGCGAAGGCGTCGCCGCCTTCCTCGAGAAGCGCCGGCCGGAGTGGTAGATGCGGCGGGTGCTTGTTGCGAACCGGGGCGAGATTGCGTGCCGGGTCATCCGCGGCTGCCGTGAGCTCGGGCTGGCGACGGTCGCCGTCTATTCGGAACCGGACGCGAACGCGCCACACGTACGGCTTGCCGACGAGGCGGTCGCCCTTGGGCCAGCGACGCCAGCCGAGAGCTACCTGAACGCGAAGAAAATCATCGCGGCGGCGCGCTCGAGTCGCGCCGACGCCATACATCCGGGTTATGGCTTCCTCTCCGAGAACGGCGACTTCGCCGCCGCCGTGGAGGAAGCGGGGCTGATATTCATCGGCCCCTGCGCGGAGACGATTCGCCAGATGGGCGACAAGGCTGCCGCCAAAACGTTGATGCAGGCGGCGGACGTCCCGGTCATCCCGGGGCAGGACGGGATTGTTGAGGATAATTTTGCAACGGTTGCCGAAAAAATCGGGTTCCCGCTGCTAGTCAAGGCGGCCGCCGGTGGCGGCGGGAAAGGCATGCGCGTCGTCGAGGACGCGGACGGCCTTGAAGCGGCCGTCGAGGCGGCACGGCACGAGGCCGAAGCGGCTTTCGGCGACGGCCGACTTCTCCTCGAGCGATATATAAATCGACCACGCCATATCGAAGTCCAGATTCTGGCCGACAACGAGGGCCATACGGTGCACCTCGGCGAGCGCGAATGCTCGGTCCAGCGACGGCACCAGAAAGTCATCGAAGAGGCGCCGTCGCCCGCCATTACGCCCGAACTGCGCGAGCAGATGGGCGCAGTAGCTGTCGCAGCCGCAAAGGCGGTCGGCTACCACAACGCCGGTACAGTCGAGTTCCTGTTTAAGGACGGCGAATTCTGGTTCCTCGAGATGAACACGCGGTTGCAAGTCGAGCATGGCGTCACCGAACTTGCCTACGGTGTCGACCTCGTCAAGTGGCAGCTGCGGATTGCCGCTGGCGAGCCGTTGACGCTGCGACAGGAGGACATTGCGCCGCGCGGCCACGCCATTGAGTGCCGTGTTTATGCCGAGGACCCGGCGCGCAACTTCCTGCCGTCGCCCGGCCGCATCCGGCGGCTACGCGAACCGGCGGGGCCGGGAATCCGGGTCGATTCCGGCATTGTCGAGGGGCAGGAAATCGGCAGCGACTACGACCCGCTGATCGCCAAATTGCTGGTGCACGACGCGACCCGCGCGGACGCGCTCGACCGCATGGTGCAGGCGCTGCGCGACTACGTTATTCTGGGGCCAACGACCAACATCGCGCACCTTGAGGCGCTGCTGCGCCACGACGCGTTCCGCGCCGGCGAGCTGGACACACACTTCATTGAGACCCACTTCGCCGACTGGGCGCCCCGCGCGCTACCGCTGGAAGCGCTCGTTACCGCGGGCGCAACCCGCAGCGGCAGCGGCCGGCCGCCGCCGACGACGGCCGGCCGCGACCCGTGGTCACCGTGGGGCGGGCAGTCCGGCTGGCGGCAGGGGGTTTGATGTCGCAAACCTTCCGCTGCGGCGATTCGCAGCACACCGTCGCGCTGAAATTGCGCGGCGACGAATTCTCGGGCGAGGTTGACGGCGAGCCGACCGAAGGGCATCTCGAGCAGCTCGAAGAGGGGCTCTACGAAATCGACGCCGGTAGCGGTGCCGTGCAGGTGCACGTCGTGCGCGACGGCCGTCGCACGTGGGTCCACTGCCGTGGGCAGGCGTGGGAGCTCGAGCGCGTCGCCGCGACGCGCAGCGGCGAGCCGGAGGCGGCGAGCGACCAGTTGCTCTCACCGATTACAGGCAAGCTGGTCGAGCTGCGCGTTGCCGCAGGCGATTCGGTCGCGAAGGGCGACACGCTCGCCATCATGGAGGCGATGAAGATGGAGCACCGGCTGCGCGCGCCGCGCGACGGCACGGTGGCGCAGGTAATTGCGACCGCGCCGGGCGGGCAGGTACGCGAACGCGAACTGGTGGTCAAGTTGGAGGAGGAATAATGGAGCCGCTCGCGAGCAGCGTCGACACCGCCGACTCTGAGTTCCACGCCAACCGGGAGCACAATCGCAAGCTGGTGGCGGAGCTAAACGAGCGGCTGGCGCAGACGCGACAGGGTGGCCCGGCGAAGTCGGTCGAGCGCCACCGCGCGCGCGGCAAGCTGCCGGTGCGCGAACGGATTGACGCGCTGCTCGACCCGAGCGCGCCATTCCTGGAGTTTTCGACACTCGCCGCCGACGGGGTTTACGACAACCCGGTGGCGGCGGCCGGCATCGTGACCGGCATCGGCGTCGTCCATGGGCGCGAGGTGATGGTTATCGCCAACGACGCGACGGTCAAGGGCGGCACCTACTATCCCATGACGGTCAAGAAACACCTCCGCGCGCAGGAAGTGGCCGCCGAAAACCGGCTGCCCTGCATCTATCTCGTTGACAGCGGCGGCGCGTTCCTGCCGAAGCAGGATGAGGTCTTCCCCGACCGCGAGCATTTCGGCCGTATATTCTACAACCAGGCGCAGATGTCGGCCGCCGGCATCGCGCAGGTTGCGGTCGTGCTTGGCTCGTGCACCGCCGGCGGCGCGTATGTCCCGGCGATGAGCGACGAGACCGTCATTGTCCGCGAACAGGGGACGATTTTCCTGGCGGGGCCGCCGCTGGTGAAGGCCGCCACTGGCGAGGACGTCACCGCTGAGGAACTGGGCGGGGCGGAGGTGCACTGCCGCGAGAGTGGGGTCAGCGACCACATCGCGCAGGACGACCAGCACGCGCTCGAAATCACGCGCTCAATCCTTGAGAACCTGAACCGCTCCCCGAAGGCGAAGCTGGAAGTGGCGCCGCCCGAGGAGCCTCTGCATGACCCGGCTGAAATCTACGGTATCCTGCCAAGCGATTCGCGGCAGCCGTTCGACGTGCGAGAAATCATCGCACGCATGGTCGACGGCTCGCGTTTCCACGAGTTCAAGCGGCTCTACGGGCCGACGCTCGTTACGGGCTTCGGCCGGCTGATGGGCTACCCCGTTGGGATTCTGGCCAACAATGGCGTACTATTCTCTGAGTCGGCGCTGAAAGGCACGCACTTTATTGAGATGTGCTGCCAGCGTGGAATCCCGCTGCTCTTTCTACAGAATATAACGGGTTTCATGGTTGGCAAGGAGTACGAAGCGGGCGGCATCGCCAAGGATGGTGCCAAGATGGTGATGGCGGTCTCCAACGCCCGCGTTCCGAAGTTCACGGTCATCATCGGTGGCAGCTTCGGCGCCGGCAACTACGGCATGTGCGGCCGTGCCTACGGGCCGCGCCAGCTCTGGATGTGGCCCAATGCGCGCATCTCAGTGATGGGCGGCGAGCAGGCGGCCGACGTGCTCGCTACGGTCAAGCAGCAGCAGCTCGCGGCGGCCGGCAAGTCGCTCTCCGCGAAGGCGCGCGAACAAATCCGCGCCCCCATCCTGGAAAAGTACGAGCGCGAGGGGAGCGCATACTACTCGACCGCGCGGCTCTGGGACGACGGCATCATCGACCCGCTCGATACCCGCATGGTCGTCGCGCTCGGAATCTCGGCGGCGCTCAACGGCGAGATGCCGGAAACGCGGTTCGGCGTTTTTCGGATGTAAGCGTTTTATACCACCTCCCTTCGGCGCCGACATGGAGGAGTCCATTTGCCAGATTGAGATTGAGTCGGGGGAAACCGACTTCGTGGCACGGGTAACGTCCAGCATGGGCGGTGCACGCGAGATACGGAGCATCCGCTTCGATTCGCTGTTGAATCTCCTGATGTCCGAGCTGCACGCCGAGTTCGAGCCCGACCTTCGGGGCGAGGAAACCGAGCCCGATTACTGATGGGCTGGCTCGCGGTAGCCGGGGTCGCCCTCGGCGTCGCGGCCGCCTGGGCTGTGCTGCGCTACGCAGCACGGAAGCGCGGTGGGCAGCGGCCGACGCTGGGCGAGCTGATGTTCCCGGTGCACCACACCGACCGCAGGCAGGACGACGAACGCGAGGATTAGCGCAGTCTAGGGGTCGTTTGGCAGGGATGCTGGCGGCTGTTTGGCGCAGAGGCAACCGTTAATTATCCTGCAGGCTCACGGCGGCGGATGCGCCATGACGTGCTCGTGCTGTCCCTGCTGGGGCTCGCACTGCTTGTCGCCGCCGGTTCCGAGGCGGCTGCCCCTGAGGCCACTATTTTACAGATTGACCCACAGGAGGTCAATAGGGACTCCGGTACTCCAATCAATTTCGATGGACAGTTTTCCGACGGAGATGACGATCAACTCGAGTTCGTTTACTGGAATTCATCAATTGATGATGTCATTCATAGCGGCTCCGCGTTTTCTGATCTAAGCTTCCAGCGTCAGTCAGGTGAGTTCAGCCAAGGCAACCACACAATCACACTAGTAGTGAAGGCTGGCGGCGAGTGGAGTGCGAACGGTGCGAACGCGACAAGTTGGCTTAACGTGACTGGACCGCCTCCACGTAACCCGGATGCAAGCGTCAGTATCAACCCACCCACGGCCCACCAAGGTGAGGAAGTCAGTTTTGTTGGCTCGGGCACCTATTACGACCCTGCCACCAGTATCGTCGTCTACGAGTGGTACCTCGACGATGAATACTACGGCGGCGAGATGACATTCTCCGACAGTGGCATCAGCGTTGGGGATCACACGATAGAGCTGATTGTCGAGGACAATGAAGGCCTGCGCAGTGAACCAGCACAGGAGCCTTTCCAGATCCTGCCACCAATCCCGCTGGCGCACCTAGACTCGATTGACCCCAGCCCCGCCAAGGTGGGGGAGGTCATCACCTTCAGCGGCCACTGCACCGGGTCCAGTGGCATGGAGGAAGAGTGCAACGAGTACCGCTGGGACATCCGCTCGGATACTGACGGCTCGACGCTGTTCAGCCTGTACGGCGCGATCGTCACGGTCGACAACCTCACCGAAGGCGACTACGAGGTGTGGCTCCGTATCATCGACGGCAACGGCACCGTGTCGTCGTGGGTCTCCGACTCGCTCAGCGTTGGGCCGCCCAACAAGACACCAGTGGCGACCATCACCATCTCGCCCGACCCGCTCCCAAGTAGCGCTTTTGTGCCAGAGTACTACCAGTTTGTCGAAATCACTTTCAGCAGCGGTAGCTCGAGCGACTCCGATGGTAACCTTGTCGGCTGGCGCTGGTGGTTCGACGGCGCGCTGGTCTCGACTAGTCCCGACTGGGTCACCACTTTCGACAGCCTGCGTGACGGGACGGTGAAGCTGCAGGTGATGGACGACGACGGGGTCTGGAGCGGCAACAACTCGCGCCAGTTCCGGATTGTCGCCAATACTGCTCCCACTGCCGCAATCCTGCTCACGCCCGCTATGGCGGTCGAAATCGACGCACTGGTGACGCTCAGCGGCAGTGGAACTGACGCCGAGGGCTACATCGCCGGCTGGGAGTGGTCGCTCGACGGCGTCGTCTTCGCGACCACGCAGAACGCGACCGTTAGTAGCAACATCACTGGCGCACACGCCGTGATGCTGACCGTGACCGATGACGGTGGGCTGCAGGCGAACGCCAGTGCTAGTTTCACGGTCAAGGAGCTGGACATAATCGCCGAAAAATATTTTGACGTCTCAGTCTCACCTCTCAACGCAGCTATAGGTGAGGATATCACGATTGACCTGACAGGGACTACGGGTCCGGTGGAGGAGTTCGAAATCAACATTGACGGTGACATCACGACGACGCAGGACCGCACGGTCACAATCAGCTTCGATGCCAAAGGCACCTACAACCTAGATATCACTGTTTGGTGGTCAGACGGAACGTCTTTTGACCAGAACCGCGATTTCTACACCACTACGGTCACCGTTACCAAGTCTGGTGGGGGTAGTGGAGGTGGTGATGCTGGCGGTGACGATGATGGCAGCATCGACAGCGGTGGTGGGCTACCCGGCCTCGGACTGCTGGCAGCACTGGCCGGCCTCGGGCTGGCGGCACGGCGCAAGCGCTGAACATGTCGCAGCTCCTGCAACAGGACCGCTACATCATTCGCGAGAAGTTCTGGAAGTTCTTCGGCAACAAGCTCTGGCTACGCGACGAGCAAGGGAACCTGCACGGCTTCTGCAAGCAAAAGGCGTTCAAGCTGAAGGAAGATATCCGGCTCTATGCCGATGAATCGATGGCTGACGAGCTGCTGAAAATCAGTGCTCGCAGCATTATCAATGTGTGGGGAGGCTACGATATCACCGACTCACGCAGGCGGCGAATCGCTCGGTTCAGCGCGCCGCAAGGCGCTGAAGTCAATCCTGCGTGACAACTGGACGCTCTTTGACCCCGCAGGTAATGAAATTGGTTCATTGGTCGAGGACAGCGCCGGGATGGCATTGGTCCGCCGTTTCATTCCCTTCGGCGCGCTGGTTCCGCAGAAATTCCACATCGATGTGGCCGGTGCGAGCCAGCCAGTCACGTTGCGGCAGAAGTTCAACCCCTTCATCCGGCGACTGGTCGTGGACATCCCACCCGGCCATCCGCTCGACCGGCGTTTCATCGCCGCGATTGCGCTGCTCATCGCCACCATTGAGGGGCGGCAGGGTTAGAGATAAGACTTCTCTTCCCGCAGCCGCCACGTTATCAGCAGCAGCCAGCCGCCCATGAAGAGCTCGCTGCCCGCCAGCGCGATGAATAGCGGGCGGTTAGCGTCCGGCTCGTCCAGCGGTTCCTCCCAGCTGGCGACGACCCACAGCTGCTGCCACTCGACGCTACCGTCGCCGTAGGTCGCTGTGCAGGTGACGTTGTAGGCTCCCGCCGCGTGGATGACGTAGCTCACCTCGCGCGAGGAGTTCCAGCGGCTGCCCGGCCCCGTCACGTCGCGGCCGAAATCCCACTCGACGGTCGCGTCGGCCGGCGCCAGTGCGCTGAAGATGACTTCGTCGCCAGCTTCGATGAAGAGCAGTCGGGCCTCGCCGTTGGCGCTAGCATCGAGTTCGCCTGTGGCGGCCGGAAGCAGGAATAGCGCGAGCAGCAGCAGGGTGCTACAGCTGGACCTGCCCATACTCGCTGGAGAGCTTGCGCGCTTCCGTCTTGCGGCACTCGCCGCAGAAGAGCTCGCCGTCGACCACTTTCAGGTGGTCGCGGCAGCCTCTGCAGCGCGCGCCGACGACACCGTCGCGGCCTGACTTGGTGTTGAGCTTCAGCGCCGGTTTGGTTTCGTCAACCCGCGCCTGAACAAGGTCGTTGACGCTGTAGACGTCGTTGGTGTTGGAAACGTAATCCTCGGACATGCGCGCGACGTGCAGCGAGCCCATTACCCAAGTGCCGACCTGACGTGAATTGCCCTTGACGCGCACGACCTCGATGGTCACCATCGAATCGCGAACCGACTGGACGCGCCCCAGCACCCGGTCGCCGGCACGGATTTCGAGCGGTACCGAGACAGCTGGCTTCACCCGCAGTTCGGTGTGCTCCTCGTCGCGCACCAGTTCGCCGGTTAGCGCCGCGAACAGCTCGCCGTCGCGCTCGTAGACGCCCGGTCCGGGCATGTATTCCATCGCACTCGCAAGTCGGTCTCCCGGCAGTGTCAGGCTCATCGCGCGCCGACCGGGTGCAGGTGATAAAGGGTTCCCTCGACCGTTTTTCGCTCGCGTGTGTGGTGTGGCATGGTTCGCTCCAGCTTCAGGTCAACAGGCCACGCGCCCGCGACGGCACCGCCGAGCTGCTCGACGTAGCGGCGCAGGAAGCGGTCGCTGACCGCCGACTGGAGCGACCAGACGCTGCCGGCGGTTGCCAGCGCAGCACGCAGGAAGGGCCGGTCTGCTCCCGCTCTTTGAGCACCCCAGGGGGGATTCATGATGACTGTATCGACCTGCTGCGTCCAGTTCTCGACCGGCTCGCAGCGCCATTCGACCTCCAGCTCCGCGTCCGCGGCTGCCTGCCGCGCGACCGCCAGCGGCGCCTCGTCCAGCTCCACGCCTGTAACTTGTGCGCCGAGGAACGCCGCGCCGAGCGCCAGCCGGCCAGTGCCGCACCCGAGGTCGGCGACGCTGCCGGCGAGGTCGCCCGCCTGCCAGGCGCGCTCGAGCAGCTCGAGCGCGCCCTCCGGCGGAGTCGGGTACTGCTCCAGCTCGCGCTGCGGGTCAGGGAAGCCGGGAATCGCGCGCAGCAGCCGGTCGAGGCTAGCGCGGGGGAAGCGGCTCACTCTCTAACAAGGCGCCAGCGACCCACCCTGGGCTCGAAAAATGACCCTTCAGTCTTCATTTTCTCAAATAGTTTTTCAGCTTTGGTGCGGGAAACACTTTGTTCTTCCATGTAATCCAATATCTCCAGTTTATCGGCGCCTTCGTCACCCGATTTACGGATAAAGCGCGCCATCAGCCTCCGTGGGTCCTCCTTCTGGTGCCGCTGCTTCGCGGTCAGGCCGGTGAAGGCCATGTCGATATCGCCGTGGAGCGTGATGGTGAGGAACAGCGTCAGCATCTCGATGGCGCGGTCGGCGTTCTCTGGCCCGACGGTGTGCGAAAGGTGCATGCGCGCGTCCGCCTCTGCCAGCCGGATTAGCGACTCAAGCTGCCGCGGAGTAATCGGAAACACCTGCTCTTCTTCCTCGCTGCGCTGCTGGTAAGACCTGCGCATCGAGGTGTAGTGGTCCTTCAGCTTCTGCTGCGCTTGCGATGTCATCACTGGCCGCAGCTTGCGCGCGTAGCCGACGTAGAGCCGCAGCAGTTCACGCGAAATCGGCGGCTGGAGCTCGCGTTCCACAAGCTCGGTATCGGCGCCACTGCCGATCAGCTCGCCGGCGCGGTGCGACTCGAGAATCCGTGTCGCCAGTTCGGCGTCACGCTTGGGGTCGGGCGTGTCCTGGATTATGAAGAAAATATCGAAACGGCTCAGCAATGTAACGGGCATATTCACCTGCCCCGGCAGCGGGCGGGTCTTGTCGAAGCGGCTCCCCTTGGGATTGGCTGCTGCGAGCAATGAACACTTCGCGTGCAACTGCGCGTTGATGCCGGCCTTGGCAATCGTCACCGTCTGCTGCTCCATCGCCTCGTGTATCGCCGAGCGGTCATTCTCATCCATCTTGTCAATCTCGTCAATGCACGCCAGCCCCCCGCTCGCCAGCACCAGCGTCCCCGCCTCAAGCGTCCAGCGCCCTTCGCCGAACTCGTCGCGCACCGCCGCCGCGGTGAGGCCGGCCGCCGACGAGGACTTGCCGGTCGCCATCACCCCGCGCGGCGCCAGTCGCGCGGCCGCCCGCAGCAGCTGCGACTTGGCGACGCCGGGGTCGCCCATCATCAGCACGTGGATGTCGCCGCGGATGCGGGTACCATCAGGAAGATGCTTGTCGACGCCGCCGAAGAGCTGCATCGCAATCGCCTCTTTTTGCCACTTCATGCCGTAAATCGAGGGCGCTATCGAGTTGATGATGCGCTCGCGCAGGTCGGGGTGGCGCGACAGCTCGAGGATTTGCTCCATGTCCTCCTCGGTCGGCACAAGATTTTCCGCCTCCGCTTCGCGCTCGTCAATCGAGTGCGCGTAGAGGTAGATGTCGAACTCGGTCCGCGCCCGTCGCCCGGTATACTGCGTACGCGTCCGCATCACTCCCACGACCGCAATCCGGTCGCCGGGACGCGCCTGCGCCGCGAGTGAGCTCTCGGCGAAAATTGTCAGCCGTTCCGGCTGTGCGCCGGGCGGGAGGTCCTCGGGGAACTCCTGCAGCTCCAGCTTGTGCGAGTCGATGAACTGCGACTGCTCCTCGCGCAGCTGAAATTCGGTGCACTTGCACCCCTCGCCAATGCACTTGTTCGGCTCGCGCAGCGTGAAGAAACCCTGGATGACCCGCTGCCGGTGCCGCTCCCAGTTGCACTCGAAAAGCCCCACCTCCATGCGCGGGCGGACCGGCAGCGACTTGCGCACCAGCCCCCGCACCTTGACCATGCGGTAGAGGTGCTCCTTGCGCAGGTCCCGGATTTCCTCCTGATAGAGCTGGTCCGGGATTTCGAGTGGCGCAACGTCGAGCGTAATCTCGGTGCGATGCTCCTCGCGCACGCGCTCCTGCGCCTCGTCGCTGATGAATTCTTTGACAACTTCGCGCGCTGCCTTCAGCGTGCTCTCGAGGTTCCAGAGCAGGTTATTCGAGAGCCGCGGGTGGAAGTCGGTAACATCTTCCCATGTGACGAAGACTGCCTTGTCGCCCTTGGGATAGACCTGCGCCACAGACTCAATCTGGTCGCCGTAGGTCGGTACCCGATCCAAGTCGATACCGCTGCCGCCGCAGACCGGGCACTTGCGCCCCCCGTCACTACTGCCATTGCAGGCGGAGCAGCGCGGTACCGGGACGCGCACGCCGTTGATGTCAACCGGGCGGAAACGGGTGTCCTGGAAGAAGGAGCGCCAGAGCTCGACAAGTTCTTCATTGGGAATGTCGCGAGGCAAGGACCGACCTGATATTAGCGGGTGTTAAAATGTTATCCGGTTCACCCGCCGAAAATGCGTCTGATGAATCCTTTCGGCTTGGCAGCCTCGATGTCGGACAGCACCCCGATGCGCCCATCCTTGGCGACGGTGAAGTTGGGATTAATCTCCAGCGCCTTGTCGAACGCTTCCAGAGCGCCCGACAGGTCAGCCTGTGCCTTGAGCACGGTACCCTTGTTGACCCAGGTGTCGACAACATTGGAGTTGAGCTCCAGTGCATTGTCGAATGCCGCCAGCGCTTCTTCGTGCTGGTCGAGCCGGTAGAGCAGCACGCCATAATTGCGGTGGAGCGTGTCGTCCTTGGGGTGCATCTGCACCGCATGTTCAGCCACCTTGAGCGCCTCCTCCAGCCGGTCCTGCTCCATCAGCACGATTACTAGGTC
>Ga0209554_1000603_pt1 | contig 30190 bp, 33 predicted proteins | sample MarorgKNORR_S2LV_5_FD_188221 | JGI IMG/M metagenome (GOLD analysis project Ga0209554, IMG submission 188221) | Marine microbial communities from the Southern Atlantic Ocean, analyzing organic carbon cycling - Bottom_A/KNORR_S2/LV (SPAdes) (version 2) | ecosystem: Environmental > Aquatic > Marine... | reverse complement strand
GCACCATCCGGAGCGGTGAAATCAAGCCACACGTAGAGAAACTTGTAGATGCAGAGGCCCGGAACATAGTTAATTCGAAATCCACCTGCTACGAGGTGCTTTTTGCTGGTATAATAGTTCCCTTCGAAAGGCGTGATGGCCCAACCAACCGGCCCATCCGCAATTACAGCGCCTGAGTTTTGATGAACGATCCGAACGTACTTCCGGGCCATGGAGTTATGCTCATGTACTTGATTTCCAGCGTTTCATTAGAGATGACTCTCAACACTGGACGGGTTCAAGTAATAAGTGCAATTTCCCCGCCCTCACGTTACACGTGCAAACAGATCTACTCAGTTTATAGTGATGGTAATCTTCTCTGAGACCAGCGGTGGATCATGCGGGACGTGGCTCTGATCACCAAGGACGAGCTGCAAGGTGTGCGTACCCGGCTCAAGATCGATCGAAACCTGGGTCTGCCCGCCTCCGAAGTGACGATGATTCGCATCATTCGGGATCGGAAACTCGAAAGACGGCAATTCCTCGACATCGATCAATAGGTGATGGTGCCCGGTATTGTCCTTCACTGTGCCTGCTGGTGCTACGCCCATCCCACTCAGTCCAAACCGGACGGTTACCGATCCACCGGTCTCTTCTCCGTCCATCGGACTGATGATGTAGAGGGTGGCTCCATCGGCAGAACTGCTGCGCCCGGCTGATTCCTGCTCGTCTGCCGTTGCCGACACGGTTTCTTCTGCCGGGGTCTGGCACGCGCTCAAAAGGGCGAGCGAAAACAATAATGTGAAGACACTGGTGGTCCTGTTCATGGCTCTAAAGTGTTTGGATGGGGGGACGATGTGGCGCTTCGATTCGAGCCGACTAAGACTGAAACTACGGCCAACTATTCGTCCACGTCAACAAATGGTAGGATAGCTCTCTGTAACGCTTGATAGGTCGATTTTTGGGCACCTCCATGGATGCCCCATCCGTTGAATACCACGACGATGTCGTGCTCCGGAGATACGAGAACGAATTGACCGCCATAGCCATTGCCGCCGAAGATCTTCGCCTCTCCACCTTCCTGCGCTAGAATCCACCACTGGTAGCCGTAGCCAGGATCGGCACGGGTGTTGCCCGGATTGATATCCGGAATGATGGGTCTCGTCGAAGATTCGACCCACTCTCGGGACACGATCTGCTTGCCATCCCACTCCCCACCCCTCAGAAACAGGTATCCGATGCGAGCGAGGTCTTCCGTTTTCAAATAAAGACCGCCTTCTGTGTCTGCTTCGCCGTCGGGCGTAATCTTCCAGTAAAACTCATTGATTCCGATGGGCTCGAAGAGGCGTTCACGCGCCCATTCATCGGCGCGCTGGCCCGTGGCCTCACGGATGATCTTGCCCAGCAGGACGCTCACTCCGTCATTGTACTGGAATCGATTACCCGGGTCGCGATCCATCGGACGTTCTAGCACATACCGAATCCACTCATCGCTGTTTTCCATCTTGATGGTATCGTGTTCGTCCCCGGCGTATCCACCCGTCGTGACCCACTCGATACCGCTACGCATGGTCAGAAAGTCAGCAAGGGTGGTCGATTCCTTGCGAGAATCGGTCGTGTAGGGCTCATAATCCTCGAAATAAGGCATCACGGGGGTGTCCACCCCGCCGATCAACCCTTCGTCCATGGCAATGCCCAGAACGGTCGACATCACACTCTTGGTGACGGATTGCAACGAATGAAGCTCCGTGCCTTTGAGGTAAGGATGCCAGTCGGGATGATCATAATTATATATGTAATTCGTCGTGTCGTGGTCGGCCATCACGGCCCAGTAGTCTTGCTCGAAACGGTGATCAGCGACCACTTTCCCGTTTCGAATCAGCATGAAAGCGTCCACAAATCCGTACACACCCGACTCCAATTCTGAGACCAGCGTCTCTATCGCATCCGCGCTGATGCCTTCTGCTTCCGGGGTCGAGGTCGCCCATGTTTCGCCCGGCCATATATGAGTGGCGACGTCGGAGCCAGTGGTTTGTGCAGTTGCGCTGGATGCGAAGAAGAAAAGAGCCAGCAAAATTGACCCAAGTACACTGCGAGAAAAGATTTTGGGCGTCATGGAAGATCTCCGTTGAGCGTGTCAAAGTGGAATCGGGGTGGAATCGAAGTATAAAGCGTGGCTGTGGATTTTTTTCAGGGCAACCGCGACGACTATGGAGCGCAATACTTCCTGAACTTTGTTTCGCAGGCCATGGGCGATACTTTCGCCCGTCTCGCAGGCAACTTCGAGCCATCCTCGCACCGCCCAATTCCAACCAAGTCACATGTTCGTACTGGAGAGCTATACGCTGGCTGTCATCTTCTGTGTGATCACGATGATCTGCTGGGGTTCTTGGGCAAACACTCAGAAATTGGCAGGAAAAACGTGGCGTTTGGAGCTGTTCTATTGGGATTACGTCTTCGGCATTGCCCTGGCAGCACTCTTTTTTGCTTTCACTATGGGGAGTACGGGCAGCGAAGGCCGCGGATTTCTGGAGGATCTGGCTCAGGCTTCCCCTGGTAACCTCTGGTCGGCTGTTATCGGCGGTGTCATTCTGAATGCGGCAAGTATTCTGCTGGTTGGCTCGATTGCGCTCGCCGGAATGGCGGTCGCCTTCCCAGTTGGATTCGGTCTGGCGCTCGTTATTGGCGTCGTTGTCAATTACGTGGCCCAGCCTCAGGGAGATCCAACGCTGCTTTTCACGGGTGTTGCATTCGTATCTGCAGCCATCGTTCTGGATGCCGTGGCCTACAGACGAATTCCGACCGGCGATAGGTCGAACGGAAATACGGGACTCATCCTGGCGATTTTTTGCGGCATACTGAGCGGCTTCTTCTATCGCTTCGTAGCCCAATCGATGTCGCCCGATTTCATTCAGATGGAGGCTGGAAAGCTCAGTCCGTACACGGCGATGGTGTTCTTCGCGCTGGGAATACTGCTCAGTAATCTCGTTTTCAATACCGCCATTATGCTCAAACCCTTCAAGGGAGAACGCGTCTCGCCATGGGAATATTTCAGGGGCAGAAGGAGTGACCATGCCTGGGGAATCACCGGAGGCATGATCTGGTCGGTCGGGATGATGTTTTCAATAATCGCGTTTGGCGTGGCCGGGCCTGCTATTTCTTATGGCCTGGGCCAGGGAGCGACGATGGTCGCTGCCTTTTGGGGCGTGTTCATATGGAAGGAGTTCGCAGAAGCTCCCGTCGGTACAAACAGGCTTCTTGCGATGATGTTTGTCAGCTTTACGGTCGGACTGATCCTAATCGTTGTTGCGGGATCGTAGGACCGAGAGTTCTATTCCGCACCCTTCAGATTGAAAGACCAGAAGGCCAGTCCACCTGGGATGATCACTCCAAGCCATGATGCCCACATCGGAATCATCATGTCTCCAATTGAAAACGACCACCCATTGAAAATTCTGATTACGTGAACTAGAGCAACGAAAATAAATAATATTCCTGAAGCTCTCAGATACTCTTTGTGTCCCATCGTCTTATCCGTTCTGTGCGTATTGCCATCGCTAAAAACTACGCGTGCCCATAACCCAATAACGAAAGAAGACCTCAGACCTACAAACTGGCCGCGAGCATCACTCCTCTTGTTGTTCGATTTCAACTGTCGATCCGCGGAGTTGCCGCACGCCCAGAAGAGCTGCAGAGAAGACAGCCACGTTGATGAAGCGCATGTATTCGGCGGCAAAGACATGTGTGAAGAATGCACCCACCATCACTACCAACAGACCCGTTGCAGCATAGCGCGCTATCCGTGGTATCAGCAACCCTACACCACCCGCGAATTCGAGCGCTCCGACAACGTGTGCGAATCGCGCTGGATAGCCCCAATGTTCAAACATTTCCAGGACTCCCGGTGTGCCCATCAATTTGGGAAGACTGGCGATTACGAGCAGCAACCCAAATATGATCTGGAGTGACCAGCTCAGGATCGAGCGGTAGGCGTGGATTATGGGGTTGATGTGCCGTTGCACATCTGTTCGGCCCTGGATCTGGCGGTGCTAAAGACCGTTGCGGGACGATTGCGGGACTGGGCAGATATTCAGCGGATCATCCAACGAAGCGGCGAGACCATGGACTGGGATCTGGTGTACGAAGAACTGGAACCACTTCTAGCTCTAGCCTACAAAGAAGAACATCTCCCCCGCCTGAAGTCTATGGTTGAAGAGGAGTATCCGGCCGGCACGTGAGTCGCGGATTTCGTCACGCAGTCCGAATAGACAATTCAATGACAAGTGATTGGGCTAAGATTCGTACGTTTTGGGGAATCTTGATCTGATTTATCGTGTCATCACGCTCTCTCCTGCTTCTTCTTGCTACAGTCCTCTTACCCGGAATTGCACTGGCGATCGTAGGTGTCGTTTTGGTTGAGCAACAGCAGGAGCTTATTGACAGGCGAAGTGAGGACCAGGCTCGCCTTATCGGTCGTGAAATGGCCGATTCGTTGGCTGCGAGGCTCGATCGAGAAGCTGCGGCGGCCGCTGACGTGACTATCGCCGCGACGCACCTTCAATATCCGGCCTGTTTCATCGCTTAACGATGCAGATTTTGCCGCACAATTGAAACGTTTCAGCCGAGTAGAGCAAGACGGTCTCTGTTGTAAACGTATCCACGGGCGAAATAGAGGCGACCTATTCCGATTTCGGATTCCCCTATCGCATGGCGGTAACACCAGATGGGGCGCTGGCGCTACTCGGCGACCCCATGAGGAGCGAGATACGAGTCGTGGACGCCAGATCTCTTGAGTTATTCGACACGATCAAGATCGCGAGCGATGGAGCCATCAGCGCGGCCGAGTTCAGTGGTTCTGCCTCACCCGGGGGGCTTGTCATCACACCAAACAGTCAGTACGCCTACATCTCCCTTCAAGGGCTGAATCAGGTGCTGGCGCTGGATCTCGCTACGCTCGAGGAGGTTGGCCGATTCGACACCGGGGCCTGGCCTGACGGCATCGGCTTCTCTCCACTGAGCGCTTCTCGCGATTGAGAGTTCGAAACTTTCGGATCAGATTCTCTGAATTCCTCGGATAAATACACTCAGGAAACTGAAGAAATAGAACTGGGGATCAACACATGCAGTCGAGCCACCCTCCGAGATGGTAACACTGAGAATCGCCCGCATGGAGTGGACGAATTGGCTCACACAGATATCGATATTCAGTCCGGGAAGAAAGCAACGCTCTCGGATTCCATCTTCGAATATGGACCGCAGCTGTCCGCGTAACTGCTCGTTAAACCTATAAAAGTTCTCCACGAGATCAGCATCTATTCGGTCGCGGTTGATGCCGTTATAGTTGACGTAAGATTGAAGCCTGAACGAGTCCGGATTTTCCAGGGCGTATTGCAGATACGAATCCGCCCATTTGATGAGCTTGTTTAATCCACCGCGAACAGTTCGTACCGCTTCTTCGTGGACCGCTATCCGGGTTTTCAGATCGCGAAGAAGTACAGACAAAACTATTTCATCACGGCCCGTGAAATAGGAGTACAGAGTCCGCCTCGTGTACTCAGCCTCACGTGCAATCAGTTCAAGCGAAGAGTCGTCGACACCATGAACCGCGAAGGTCCTGCTGGCGCTCTCGATCAGAAAATCCAGCCGAGCTTGTCTTTCTGAGGCTTCTCGATGCGACATATAATTTACACACTATGTATAATTAACTATACGATATGTATAAATTACGAAATAGTTCCTCACAGCTCCTTATTGTGTCATTATTTGGGTTGAAGAAGTATCCCGGAGCACTATCCTGTAATTGTGACAGGCGCAACCTGATCCCTGTTTAGGACGAGAGTCGCGGTCGCACTCACGATTTTTTGAGACTTCTGATAATCGCGAGTATCCAACTCAGTAGGACCAGCCCCGAGGATGCGAGACCGATATAGAAGAGTTCAACCCGAAACGTGATTGGAATGAGATCGCGGGTGGTCATCAGTAGGGCCATACCGACCAGGCCGCCAGTTATCCATCCTGTTTTTTCCATCAATCCGGCTCCTTCCAGAGCAGCGGGTACCCCTAACTCGGTGTGTCGTTCAACAAGGCCGTGCGAAATTGCTGCGACCAGTCGGCCAGCGAGATTTTCAGATAGCGAGCCTCTTCGGCATTGCTCCGGCTGATGGGGCCTTCCGTCCCCGGCTCTACCCGGATACAGGCGAAGACCGGCCCCCCGCCCTGGAGGAGGCCGGGGAGAGCGGCTTCGTAGGCATTGGGGTCGTCGAACCCATAGGTACGTTGGAACCCGGCGGCCTGGGCCATCGCAACGAAGTCGAGGTGCCCGGCACCCGGTACGGGCTGGTTGCCCGTGATCTCGTAGGTACCATTGTCGATCACGAAAAGGACAAGGTTGGAAGCGCCTGAGGCAACGATGGTCGCCAGGGTGCCAAGAGACATCAGCATGCTGCCGTCGCCGTTGAGGCAGATGACGGTGCGGCTCGGCTGGGCCAGGGCGATGCCCAGGGCCAGGTCGGCGGTGTGACCCATCGCACTGTCTGCCGAGGCGAAGTCGAGGTCGTGGTCGGAATACTGGGCCCAGGGCCGAACGACGCTCATCGTGGTGACAACGACCTCGTTGGTACGGAGGCGCGCCAGCGGCTCTAGGAGTTGGGCTTTGCTGAGCATGGGTCGTCAGGAAGATGCGTGGGTGAGGAGCAGAGCTACCGGGCGGGCTTCTCGGTGGGCCTGTGCCCAGGCCTCGGCTACAAGAGGGGCATCGTCATCGGTACTGTACAAATGGTAGGGAATACCCCAGGCCCGTAGCGTCGGCTCAGTGAGTAATGCCACCGAGTCCACATCACTCTGGGTCAGTGTAGTGCGGGTCGGCGGGCCGGCGTGGGGGTCGAGGTGCGCCTCTTTCATCTTGGCGTAGCCGCGGTAGCCGATGAGGCATAACAGCGGAACACCCATACGCACAGCAGTGCCTCGTAGGCTGTCGCCGCTTTCGAGCAGACCAGTGTTTTGGATTATGACGGCCGGGTGCCGGCCACCAAGCCAGAGTCCCGACGCGATCGCAAAGGCCTCTCCCTCGCGGGTCGCCGGAACCAGGCTCATGCTCGGGTCGCGGAGGATCAGGTCGAAGAGCACCGCCGAGGCATTATCCGGGATTCCGACGATGTACGAGACGCCTAGATCGACGAGGGCGGCATGCAAAACATTCGCCCGTGGTCCGGTGTCGGCTGGCGGGCTCATTGATGGCACATTCACGTCATCGAGGAAGCAATGCCATCGACAAGGTCTGGATGCATCGGCGACGTCTTGAGGGCAACGATAGCGCCCGTCGAGTGGGCCATAGGCCCGACGAGGTCCAGTTGTTGCTCCTCCAGGTACGCGGCAACAGCTTCGGCAGTGAAGTCGAGGGCGGTGATGTTATTCCAAATATCATGCATTAGCTGTCAGCCATTAGGGAAACCGAAGTCGATGGTGGCTCCTGCCCCAAGGATTAAGATGATGTCATCTTGGATCCTAATATATACACATTTTCTCACAGCGGCGAGTGGCTCGCGTTTACTCGGAATAGCAATCAAGTCGATTACAATATTGAGGCAAGAGATCTTGAAACTGGAGACACCAATGTGGCTGCGGATTCTGAAGATCGAGAATCGGCGCTGCAGAACTTGAACGCACCATTCCGAGTAATTGACTTTGCAAGGCCTTCGTTCCTTGTCTTTCGCAGCTTATTCTGCGATACTTGAGCTGACTCCACATTTCTAGTTTTATGATCGGCACCACCCTATCTCATTATAAAATTGTATGCGAGCTTGGCCGTGGCGGTATGGGCATCGTGTACAAGGCCGAGGACACGAAACTGGATCGATACACCTGCAGAAAATTTTGGATGGCTACTACTCGGTGATGAGACCGTAAACACCACAGCCAAGCGCTTCGCAAGCCGTGAGAATGGCGATCAGTCGGCCCGGCCACAGGCGCAGATTTATTTCTCAGTAGCAACTGACATTGAGACCGAGGCCATTCCGACGTCTGTACATCTGCAGCCAACGTATCTAAATCCGTTTCAGCAGACGACTACCATTGAGTACCGCCTCGACACACCGCAGGCAATATCACTCAAGGTGTACGATTCGTTGGGACGCGAAATTACTACTCTGGTGGCCTCGTGGAAGGCCGCAGGCGCTCATAAAGCGATCTTTGATGCGAGCAATCTTCCGGCCGGAGTCTATGTATTTCGCCTGACTGGAGATGATTTCGACCAGATCGGAAAGATGATTGCCCTGAAGTAGGCGTAAAAACGCCTACTCATGCCTTTATTGGCCGATTTATGGTCAAATTCAGCCCGCTTTCGAAATGTGTTAGCAGGCCGTAGATTCGGTTTCCGAAACAACACTACGACTTGTCGCTATGAGTATCTCGTGGCGAAACCGGAAGATCGCACCACACAATTGGATCGGGCTTCGTGCCTGGAGAAAATTCATACAGAGAGGAATCAAGATGTATCGTTCGTTATTGTCAGTACTTGCTGTCGCCGTGATCGCGATGGTAGTGACCATCGATCCGGCAGTCGCTCAAGACACCGACCAGTCTGTTGACGAGGGTGGCGTTTTTGTAGAAGGATGGATGGGAAGCGTTGATGCGCGCGCAGCCGGAAACGGAATGTCCGCCGACGACGCAAGTTTTTCCATGGAAGACGGCAACTATTCCGTCACCACGGGGCCATCGGTCACCTATTGGAGCTCGGAAAACGAAGCCAGCGGCAGCTATACGATCATGGCCACGTTTCATGAACCCGCCTACATGAGCCTTGGTGGTCACCCACACCCCTACGGCCTCTTCATAGGCGGAAATGATCTGGGAACAGAAAACAGAAGTCTGCTCTACTGCGTGGCGTATGGTAACGGGAAGTTTATCGTCCGTGGTTTTTCGCCAGAGCCGTTCCGGATGAATGGCGACCGCCAGGAAGCAAACGATGCCGTCGACACGGCGGAAGGCGAGCATGGACCCGTCACACAGGCAATCAGCATCTCAGTATCCGAAGAAAAGGTCGAATGCTCGATCAACGGAACTGTTGTAGCTAGTTATGCAACATCCGACGTCGTCGGCGAAGGAAAACTCAAGTCGACTGATGGTTATTACGGTGTCCGGGTCGGTCACAACGTTGAGGTCAACTTCAGTGGCTTCCACGCGATGAAGTAAACGGGACCCAATCCCATTTCACTATGAAGTATTCTGGCGTCGACCGCTTTTGTCCGCCCCATTTGGTCCTTCCCACACAGCACTCAATTCGACCATGAAATTCCTGTCCCGCCCAATCTGGCTTCCCTTTATTCTTTCCATTGCTGTTCTCGGAGCGTGCGAACAGGCCGACTACGGATCGGGGGGCGAGGACGATCTCGAAGAACGTGCTCGAGGAATCCATGAGCGCGTAATTACGCTTGATACGCATAATGACATTCAGGTATCCAATTTTACTGAGGAACGTAATTACACGATGGACCTGGGTAATCAGGTCAATATTCCGAAAATGATCGAGGGCGGCCTGGATGTATCCTGGCTGGTAGTGTTCACCGGACAGGGCGATCTAACGGATGAGGGATATGCGGCCGCCTATGACAATGCGATGGCAAAGTTCAAAGCGATCCACTGGCTGGCGGAAGAAAAAGCGCCCGATCAGATTGGGATAGCCTACACCTCCGATGATGTCCGGAGAATTGTCGCGGACGGAAAACTGGTCGCTATGATCGCGATTGAAAATGCGTATCCGGTCGGCCTGGATATCGAAAATATCCAACTGTTTCAGGAAATGGGTGGTCGGTACATGTCTTTGTCCCACAACTTCCACAGCCAGTTTGCCGATTCAAACACCGGGGAACGAGATGATATCTGGTTGTACGATGGTCTCAGCGATCTTGGCGTACAAGCCATCGCCGAAATGAATAAATGGGGCATCATGATCGACCTTTCGCATCCCTCAAAGAAGTCCAACATGCAGGCCATGGAGCTATCCCGTGCTCCGGTGATGGCCTCACACTCTGCCGCTCGCGGACTCAATGACGTCAGCCGAAATCTGGATGACGAAGAGCTGATGGCGCTCAAAGAAAATGGGGGTGTCGTGCAGACGGTAGCATTTAAAAGTTATATCGCGAGTGAAAAAAACGGTGCATACCAGGAAGCGGTAGGCGCACTTCGAGCCGAAATAGCTGAGGAGATGGGCGTTGAGGTAATTTCGGGTCGCCAGGCATTTCGGGCGATGTCGATGGAAGAGCGTCAGGCATATATGGAGCAAGTTGAACCGGTTAACGAGGCTGTCGATGCTCGGATGGATGAGATCGATGCTAAGCCAGTGGACGTCGCCGACTTCGTCAACCACATCGATTACCTGGTCGATTTGATCGGAATCGACCACGTCGGTATCAGCTCCGACTTCGACGGTGGCGGTGGAATCGACGGCTGGAATGACGCATCTGAAACCTTCAATGTGACCCTGGAGCTTGTACGACGCGGATACTCTGAGAAGGAAATCGGCAAGATCTGGAGCGGCAACCTCCTTCGCGTGTTGGACGACGTGCAGGAAATCGCCGCCGAGATTCAGGCTGAGGATTCTTAGAGGACGAACCCAGCCCGTAACAAGCGAGGCACCACAGTGAAATATATCCTTGCTCTCGATCAGGGAACGACCAGTTCACGAGCCATTCTGTTCGATCACTCCGGATCGATTGTAAGCGTTGCTCAACAAGAATTTGAGCAGATTTTTCCTCAGCCAGGCTGGGTTGAGCACGATCCCCGTGAAATTTGGTCATCACAGCTCGCGACAGCGAAGAAGGCCATCGCGCAAGCAGGGGCCACGGCGGCAGATATCGTTGCAATCGGTATCACCAATCAGCGAGAGACGACGGTCGTATGGGATCGCCGCACCGGCGATCCCATTTACAACGCCATCGTGTGGCAGGACCGGCGCACAGCCGCCTTCTGTGATAGCCTGAAAGCAGATGGGCAGGAGGAGGATTTTCGGAGGGCGACTGGACTGGTTCTGGACCCTTACTTCTCAGGCACGAAGGTGCGATGGATCCTGGAAAACGTCGACGCTGCACGCGAAAAAGCAGAGCAGGGACATCTGGCGTTTGGTACCATCGATTCATGGCTGGTCTGGAACCTGACTACCGGACTGGCACACGTCACGGACCCGAGCAACGCCAGTCGGACGCTCCTCTACAATATCCATGATCTCAAATGGAGTGAGGACCTCTGCCGAAGATTAAGCGTCCCACAATCTCTGCTCCCGACCGTCGGGCCCTCCAGCGGCATGATTGCAGAGACTTCTCCCGACCTGTTCGGCTCCTCAATCCCGATCACCGGCATCGCGGGCGACCAGCAGGCGGCGCTATTCGGGCAGGTATGCACGCAGCCCGGGATGGTTAAAAACACGTACGGAACGGGCTGTTTTATGCTGATGAACACCGGCGTCGAGCCCGTGCCTTCCAAAAACAATCTGTTGACGACGGTGGCCTGGCAAATCGGCGAAAAGACCGATTATGCGCTTGAAGGCAGTGTTTTCATCGGTGGCGCCGTCGTGCAATGGCTTCGAGACGGCCTGAACTTCGTAAAAGACTCGGCGGAGATCGAAGATCTTGCCCGGCAGGTCGATTCCAGCGAGGGTGTGGTTGTTGTACCCGCGTTCACCGGCCTGGGAGCTCCCCACTGGGATCCCTATGCCCGCGGCGCGATGTTCGGCCTCACGCGCGGCTCGACGAAAGCCCACATCGCGAGGGCTGCGCTCGAGAGCATCGCCTTCCAGGTGGCTGACGTGATCCATGCCATGGAGCACGACGCTGACCTGAAGCTTTCAGGGCTCCGCGTCGACGGCGGCGCTGCGGCCAATGATCTGCTGATGCAGTTCCAGGCGGACATCCTGGATACCGAGGTCTTACGCCCTACGATTCTGGAGACAACCGCCCTCGGCGCGGCCTACCTGGCCGGCCTTGCCGTAGATTATTGGAGTGGCTTGGACGAACTGGCCACGCAGTGGCATGTGGATCAGTCGTTCACCGCGAGCATGCCCTCGGATCAGGTCGACAGCCTGACTCAAGATTGGAAGCGGGCGCTTCAAAGAACTGGCGGTTGGGCCTCGAAATGAGCCTTAATCGAGATCAACTTCTCGACGAAGCCCGCTCCAGCGAGATATGGGACATCATAGTGATCGGTGGCGGCGCGACCGGCCTCGGTACTGCGGTAGATGCGGCATCCAGAGGCTATCAAACGCTGCTTCTGGAATCGCACGACTTCGGTAAGGGGACTTCAGGCCGAAGTACCAAGCTGATTCACGGCGGGGTGCGCTACCTCCGGCAGGGGAATATCAAGATGGTGAATAAGGCCCTGCGAGAGCGCGGTCGCCTGCTCAAGAATGCTCCCGATCTGGTAAAACCGCTGCGTTTCGTGATACCATGCTACAAATGGTGGCACAAGGCTTGGTATGGCGCGGGAATGCGGGTGTATGATGCCCTCGCCAGAAAACTCAGTATCGCCCCCTCACGCACGTTGAGCCGTGAAGACACCATCGCATTTCTTCCGGGGATAAACACTGACAATCTCCGAGGCGGAGTGGAGTACTGGGATGCACAATTTGACGATACGCGACTTCTCGTGAGCCTGGCTTTGACCTGTGCCAGCCTGGGCGGTGTACCCCTGAACTATATGCGCGTCACAGACTTCGTCAAAGAACGAGGGCGTATCCAGGGCGTAGTCGCCGTCGACAAGGAGACGGGCACCTCACATTCCTTTCGATCCCGAGTTGTCGTGAACGCAACGGGTATCTTCACGGACGGTTTGCGCCGGATGGATGACCCCGCCTCCAAACCCATGATGCAGGCGGCACAGGGCATCCATCTGGTTCTGGATCCCTCTTTTCTTTCGACCGATACCGCGGTGATGGTACCCGATACGGATGACGGTCGGGTCATTTTTGGTGTCCCCTGGAACGGACGTATCCTGGTTGGGACGACTGATACGCCGCGAAATCGAATCGATCTAGAGCCTCTCGCAGGCGAAGACGAAATTAGTTATCTGCTGGATCACGCTTCGCGCTACCTCGCGAAAGCACCTCGCCGCGAAGATGTACTGAGCATTTATGCTGGCCTACGCCCACTCGTAAAGGCCCACAGGTCCAAAACAAAGTCCATGTCACGCGATCACACTTTGCGGGTATCCAAATCCAGCCTGGTCACGATCACGGGCGGCAAATGGACAACGTATCGTCAGATGGGTGAGGACGCGGTCAACCGGGCGGCAAAGGTCGCCGGACTCCCGAAAAAAAGTTGCATCACGCGAGAACTTCGGCTGAAAACGGGGCCAAAAGATGACGCTGGTTCGATGGACTCAAGCACTGGAATGGACGAGAAACTACACGGCAGTTCATCCTACACTCGGGCCGATATCTTGCGGGCGGTGCGATACGAAATGGCGCGCACGGTAGAGGACGTACTTGCGCGCAGGACCCGAATGTTATTTCTTGACGCTCGGGCTGCGATAGCAGTAGCGCCCACGGTTGCGTCTATCATGGCCGCTGAGTTAGGATGGGACCAAGATCGAGAGACTCGCGAGGTGGCTCGTTTCAACGAAACGGCGCAGCAATACATTCCTTCATATCCATTCTCCTGATGCGCTATCTTTTTTTATTTCTTCTGTTTCCGCTCGTCGGCTGTACCAACCCCGCGTCCAACTTCATGGTTGACATAGATTTACAGGGACATCGTGGTACACGAGGACTCTATCCTGAAAACACCCTCCCTGCGTTTCTCGCGGCCCTCCACATCGGGGTCAGAACACTGGAATTGGACATAGTCAGCGACGCCGAAGGAACCGTGATCGTTTCGCACGAGCCCTGGATGTCTGCCACCATCTGTTCCCATCCGGATGGCCGCCCCGTCTCGAAGGAGGAGCAGCGAAGCCTGAACATATTCGAAATGACCTACGAGGAAGTATCCAGTTTCGACTGCGGCCTTCGGGGTCACGAAGGCTTCCCGGACCAGCAGGCAGTGGCAGCCACAAAGCCAAAACTGGTCGACGTCATCGATGTAGTGAATGCCTATGCGGCGGAGCACGGAATTCCAGCGCCAGTCTTCAACGTCGAGATAAAGTCCAACAAAGAGCACGACGGAGTCTACAACCTTCCTCCCGTCGAATTTGTGCAACTGGTTTACGATGTCCTGGCCGAGAAAAACATGCTGGAAATGTCGACCATTCAGGCGTTCGATGCCCGCGTCCTGGAAGCCATGCACAAAATTGATCCAGAGGTCAGGACCGGTTGGTTGGTGGGAAATGAAGACGGATTCGACGCGAACATGGCCAGGCTCTCCTTCCTGCCCGATATCTACACCCCCAATCACAAGTACGTTGACGCCGAGCTGGTCGCAAGCGTACATGACGCCGGAATGCTGCTCGTGCCGTGGACGGTCAATGAAACAGAGCGGATGCGAGAACTGATCGAGCTGGGTGTGGATGGAATAATCACCGACTACCCGGACCGCGGACGCCAGTTGCTCGACAATTTCTCGCGATAACGACTCACCAACCTTCCTTTTGAAAATGTCACCTTTCATAGCTGAAATAGTCGGAACAGCCCTCTTGATTCTCCTTGGAGACGGGGTCGTTGCCAACGTATTGCTGAACAAGACCAAAGGACAGAATAGCGGCTGGATTGTGATCACCATGGGTTGGGGTCTCGGCGTCTTCGTCGCTGTTTTTGCGGTTGCGTCGGTGAGTGGAGCCCATATCAATCCCGCCGTCACTATCGGATTGGCTGCGGCTGGAAAATTTGCCTGGGTGCTCGTTCCCGGATACATCGCAGCGCAGATGATCGGCGCATTCATCGGAGCCACCCTCGTCTGGCTGCATTACAAGCCTCATTTTGCCGAAACAGAAGATGCGGCGCTGAAGCTGGCTGTTTTTTCCACGGGACCAGCGATACGCAACTCCTTTTGGAATCTGGTATCTGAGATTATCGGCACTTTCGTACTCGTCTTTGGCGTTCTGAGCATTGCGGCACCCGACGTCGGTCTCGGTGCGCTCGATGCGCTGCCCGTGGGCCTGCTCGTCCTGGTGATTGGCCTGGCACTTGGCGGCACCACGGGATATGCCATCAATCCAGCCCGCGACCTCGGACCTCGAATCGCACACGCCGTTCTTCCAATCACCGGAAAGGGCGACAGCGACTGGGCCTATTCGTGGATTCCGATACTGGGTCCGCTGTTGGGCGGATTGCTCGCCGCGCTGGTTTTTGGAATGCTTGCCTGAGCTACGCGGCCTGCCTGACCCACACAGTCAGCGCGGGAGGACTGCGGTGAAGAGGGAGCCCGCCCCTACTCCATCGCTGAGGACAGTAATACTGCCTCCGTTCCGTTCAGCCGCCGCGGCAGCGATGGAAAGCCCGAGTCCGCTTCCGGACATGTCCATGACCTCTTCACGATTTGAACGGTAGAATCGATCGAACACGCGATCCAGCTCCTCGGACACTATCCCTAGCCCGTCATCGTGCACTTCGACTACAATTTCGGTGGCCTTCTGGTTGAGCACTACGCGAATCAGTCCACCGCCAAAGGTGTACTTGAAGGCGTTGTCCACCAGCACGTTGATGATCGTGACCACATCATCGGGCACTGATTCCAAGTCCATCCCGCCTTTCGAATCACCTCCTCTCAAATCAAACTGAAACGATTTTCCGGATTCTTCAGCCAATTTGTCCCATCCTTGGATAAATGGACGCAGGTCGGCCGTCGTGCCTGCATGATCGGTCTCGATTTGAATTCGAGAGAGCGAAAGAAGGCCCGTGAGAAGCCCTGAAAGGCGTGTCGCCGCGTCGTGAATCTGTTGCAGAGAAGCCTCCATCTCCGCCATATCCCGTTTCTTTCTAAGAGAAATTTCGGCCTCGGTGGCGATGATGCTGAGTGGATTCATCATCTCGTGCGCCGCGTCTGCAGTGAGCTTCTTTTCGCGGATAACTCCGTCTTCTATCCGAGCCAACATGTCATTGAAGGTATCGGCCAGATCCGAAAGCTCATCTTTAGCCTCACCGTCGGTTGGAAGCCGCACCGAAAGATCTGTAGACGTTATCCGCTCGGCCGCCTGCCTCAATTCGGAAACAGGGCTGGTGGCTCGCTTCGCCAGGAACGAACCGCCTATGAGGGATAAGATCAGCGTGAGCAAAATTGCCACGATTGCTGGCTGGTGCAAGAAAAATAATTCACCATCTCACCCGTAGGCAGAGGTCTCCAGCCATCCTATGTGTTCGCCGTCGACCAGCAATGGTCCGTACATCGTGCGAAAGAGCACTCCATCCTCCCTATGCTCGATTTCCGTCACATCAACATCGTGCGGAAGAGTTGGGGCAAAGAGGTCGACCGAATTGGTCGACCTCTCCAGCACATTTCCCCGTAAGTCGATGACCCGTACGTATACTGCCAGGGGTCCGGTCACGGCGTACACGGCCTTCAATGTGTCGAGACCAATGGAGTCAGCGCACCGTCGCGACCCGTCGATGCGAAGGGAAGAAGGCTGTTCTGGGCGGCAAATAGTTTCTGATGTACGGTGGCATGCCGATCCAGGTGAATCACCGTCATCACGATCGCCCCCGTCACCGATGCGATGATGAGCATGCTGACTCCGTACCAGAGCGTGAGCCGACGAGAAATGGTCATCTTCCGGAATAGGCGCGCTAGGACACCTCCTTCTTGGAGACAAATCGGTAGCCCATTCCACGAACGGTTTCGACTCCGATGATGTCCGCGTCAAAATCTGTGCGAGTCAGCGTATCGGCGAGTCTGGAGCGAAGACTGGAAACCGTTACATCGATCGTGTTATCCGATACCAGATATCCCGATCCCCAGACGCGCTCACAAAGCACCGTCTTGGACAGAATCCTGCCGGGTCGCCGCAGCAGCGATTCAAGGAGGAGAAATTCTTTCGAGCGCAACAGGAGTGGCTCCTCTCCAATGGTGGCGTCTCGTTCATAAGGCCGTAGCCGGAGTGGCCCAGCTATCAGCATGTCGCGCGTTTCGCTATCCGAACTCCGCCTTAAGAGGGCTCGGAGGCGGGCGAGCAGCTCTTCAAATGAGAATGGTTTTGCGAGATAGTCGTCTGCTCCGGCGACGAGATCATCAAGAGTGGAACCACTTCCGAGAGAGTGAGCTTGAGCGTCGTCAAATCAATCGGAACGAAATGGGCAGTCGGAGGCACTTCTTTTGTATCCGGATCCAGCTTTCAGAACGCTAAACTGCAGATGGAAATTGGCCCTGCAATAGAATATGATTTCTTTCCGTATTCGGAGTCCACACGCAAATTCCTGACGGTTCAATATGGTATCAAGTTGGTGAGGCGTCAATATGAGAAGCGGACTATTTTTGCACTGAATGAAGAGACCATCCTGCGCCACTCACTGGACATCAGCCTCAGCCTGACCTAGAAATGGGGCAGCGTTTCGTTGTCTACAGATGTCAATCACATGCTGACTAACTTTGAGCGTAGGCTAACAGATTCGTACAACATGGGAGTTTTTGCGTCTGCAAATTTCCGTTTGTTTCGGGGCTTGTCGCTCCGGGGATTCGCTTCGTATAATCGCATCCGCGATCAGATCGATCTACCCAGCACAGAAGCGACCAAGGATGAAATTCTTCTGAGGTCTGTTCAACTGCCCACAGGCTATTCCTACTTCTTCAACTTTGGCCTTACGTACCGATTCGGTTCGATCTTCAACAACGTGGTCAACCCACGAATGGGCGGTGGTGGAAGTGTAATTTTCTTCTAGTCGATTTCTGCCGACATTTGTTTTCGAATTCGGGAGGGCGGGCTGCTTTGCAGCCAGCCCTTTCTATGAACGTAGATTCAACCCGGATGCTATCCTGGTCGGGATGACACGGGTGGTGACCTTCATCCCTCGGATCGGTATGAGTTGGTGGGCGTCTAAGTGACGTCTCGAGACTCAACCCGGAGGGATTTAAAGCGTGGCAGAAAAAGACCTGGAAGAAAAAGCAGCGGCGGATCAAGGCAGCAATGGGACTAACGTCCCCGAGAAGAAGAAAAAAAACCCGCTGACCAACGCGTCCTCATGGAAGGAGGCGAAGACTCTGATGTGGTCGCATCGCAAGAAACTCGCGTTCGGATTCCTCCTGATGGTTATCAATCGCCTCAGTGGATTTGTGCTTCCTGGTGCGTCGAAATACCTCATCGATACCGTCATTGGTGAGAATAGATTGGATTTGATGTGGCCGATAGCGCTCGCCGTCGGCGTCGCAACCATCGTTGGCGCTATTACCACGTTCTCTCTCTCTCAAATTGTGAGTGTAGCGGCCCAGGGTGCCATCATGGATATGCGCCGGCGTGTCCAGGCGCACGTCACGCGTCTCCCCATTTCGTTTTTTGATGGAACGAAGAGCGGTGTCCTGATCTCCAGAATTATGACAGACGCTACCGGTATCCGCAATCTGGTCGGGACGGGCATTGTTCAGCTCGTCGGGGGCCTTTTTACGGCTACCATCGCATTGGCCGCGCTATTCTGGATAAACTGGTTGCTAACGGCCATCACCCTTGGACTTCTGCTGCTCTTTGGTGGCGGAATGGCCGCGGCCTTCAAGCGCCTCCGTCCGCTCTTCCGGGAGCGGGGTGAGATTAATTCGCAGGTAACGGGACGTCTGAACGAAACGCTGAACGGCATTCGGATTGTAAAGGCTTATGGCGTTGAGGAAAGGGAGCAGAATGTGTTCTCGAAGGGAGTGGACGAACTGTTTCAGAATGTTAAGAAGTCGATTACCGGAGTCGCCGCAATCTCGACGTTCGCCGGACTCATAATCGGGGGTGTCGGAATCGTGATGATGACCGTTGGCGGCCGCGCGATCGCCGATGGATCCATGACGCTGGGTGATTTCGTCATGTACATATTCCTGGTCGGATTGCTCGCAGCGCCCATCGTCCAGATGGCATCTATCGGGACGCAGGTATCTGAAGCTCTTGCAGGCCTGGATCGAATCCGGGAGTTGATGGACAACAAGACTGAGGACGACGAAGATGAGTCCAAGTCAACACTGGGCGATGTGAAAGGTGATATTTCGCTCGAAAACGTGCACTTCGCATACGAAGAAAACGTCCCTGTCCTTCGGGGCGTATCTCTCACTGCACCGGCAGGTACGACTACGGCACTGGTAGGCTCGAGCGGGTCGGGGAAAAGCACGTTGGTGAGTCTCATTATGGCGTTTAATCGACCCGATGAAGGCCGTTTGCTGATCGACGGACAGGACCTCGCCGATATCAAGTTGAACGATTATCGCGCCAATCTTGGGGTGGTAATGCAGGAAAACTTCCTTTTTGATGGCTCCGTAGGGGAAAACATCAAATTTGCGAGACCGGATGCGCCTCAAGAAGAAGTTGAAAGGGTTGCTCGCCTGGCGCACTGTCACGAATTCATCACGGGTTTCCCTGACGGATACGATACAATCGTTGGCGAGAGAGGCGTAAAACTCTCGGGTGGTCAGCGCCAGCGCGTGGCCATCGCCCGTGCCATTCTCGCCGATCCCCGCATCCTGATCCTGGATGAAGCAACTTCAAGCCTGGATAGCGAGAGTGAGGCTCTTATCCAAGCTGGATTCGCCAGTCTGAGGCAGGGTCGAACGACCTTTGTGATCGCGCACCGCCTTTCCACCATTCGCAGTGCGGATCAAATTGTGGTTCTGGAAGAAGGCCAGGTAGTCGAGTGCGGAACGCATTCTGAGCTCATGGCCAAGGACGGCCGCTATCGTGAACTGCACGATCAGCAGTACTCGTGGGAAGAAAATCTCTTCGTGAACCCTGGTGAGGATTACAGTGCGGGGAGTACGCCTTCCACGAATCTGTAGTTGGATCCTACTATCGTTGATTTAAAGCCAGACCAGCAAGTCGAATGACGACGATTGAAGGCACCGTAGTACGGATTCTCTCCGATGACACCGAGGGTGACAAGCACCAGCGCTTCATTGTTGAGAAGAAGGATGGTCGAACGCTCTTGATTGCCCACAACATCGACATGGCGCCGCGACTTTTTGACATCAAGATCGGAAAGCGAATTACCGTGACCGGTGACTTCGAGGGCAACGAAAAGGGTGGCCTGATTCACTGGACCCACAAAGACCCAGGCCACGAACGCGAAGGCGGGTGGATCGACTACCAGGGCCGGAGATTTGAGTAAACGAACAAGGGGCGCCCTGCGGGCGCCCCTTGTCATTTGGAAGAGATTTGCCGGGCCCATTTAGGGCATGACCTCGAAGATGATAGCTTTGATATCCGTCTGGCCAATATTTTCTACCCGGTGCGTCCACGGACCGTGGTGCATGACGTGGCCATCTGGAATATCTGCCTCCATACTCTCGCCGTCGGGAAGATGAATTCGGACGTGACCACCCTGAATGAAATAGACGGTCTCGCTGTGATGAGAGTGTTCGTTGTCGATCACTCCGGCGGGAAGACTCATTTCGATCACTCGAATGTTGCCTTCGTGTGAGAGCAGCTTGTAATTATCTGCTGCAGCTTCGACGGCATCGATATAGGACATAGGATTTCCTTGATTTCTTGTGGTGACTGGCGCTCGGTCACGCGGTACTGGTTTTGGTCCAATCTTGCAATAGGTACTCCCCTCCACCCACCCCTCACCCGCGCGGCACCTATCAATCACCGTGGCGTCCAATGGCCTCCTGTTGAACCAACCGTCTGAATAATGTCTCGTGCCTTTGTAAAAGAAGACGCTGCCGATGGGGTCGTCTATATCCCTCCCCGTGCGCCACTTCCCGAGGGCGCCGTAAACTTGGTCACACGTCGTGGGCTTCGCCTCTTGAGGGAAGAACTGGTGCAACTGGAGACGGAACGCGAACAGTTGAAGCGCGGCGACAAGGAAAATCAGGACATCACGCGAGCGCTCACTATCGTACGTGGGAAAATCAAAGACCTCGAAAGCCGAATTGTCGGAGCAAAACTGGTTAACTTGGCCTCACAGCCCCAGAATGAGGTCCGCTTCGGAGCGACGGTGACCATCAGGACCGCAGCTGGTGGCACCCCGGGGCTGGAGCGAAAGTTCACTATTGTCGGCGTGGATGAAGCTGATATCACGACATTGCGCGTAGGATTTGTTGCCCCCATATCGCGAGCATTGATCGGACTTGGAATTGGCGAGACGGCGAAATTGATGATGGGAGGAAGTGAAGAAACCCTGGAGGTTCGTCGCATCGATTACTCGGATGACGAACGAAACGATGACTGACTCCATAACATTTGAAAATCGTTTCACCCGAAAACTACCGGCGGATCCCAATACGGACAACATCCCCAGACAGGTTACCGGCGCTTCGTTCACCCGAGTTCAGCCGACGCCTGTAAAAAATCCCCACGTCATCGCACATTCGAGGGAAATGGCGGAGCTCCTGGGCTTCTCTGAGGAGACAGTCCACTCGGAGCAGTTCGCCAGAGTGATGGGAGGCAATGAGTTATTTCCCGGAATGGATCCCTTCGCCATGAACTATGGCGGACATCAATTCGGTCAGTGGGCAGGCCAGTTGGGTGACGGCAGGGCCATTAATCTGGGCGAAACCAGCAGTCCAGATGGCCAGCACTGGATGCTCCAACTCAAGGGCGCAGGACCCACCCCCTACTCACGAACAGCGGACGGCCGCGCGGTACTTCGATCGTCAATCCGGGAGTTTCTCTGCAGTGAAGCCATGTTCCATCTGGGAATTCCTACGACGAGAGCCCTCAGCCTGGTGCTCACGGGAGATCAGATAGAACGGGATATGTTTTATGATGGGCATCCAAAGTTCGAACCAGGTGCCGTCGTCTGCAGGGTCTCCCCGTCTTTCGTGCGCTTCGGAAGTTTTCAGATCCATGTGGCTCGCCAAGAAATAGAACTCCTACGCCAACTGGCTGCTTTTACTATCGAGTCCGACTTTTCCCACCTGGGGAGTCCGTCAAAAGAGGTGTACCTGAAGTGGTTTGAAGAGGTCTGCCATCGAACAGCGGACATGATCATTCACTGGATGCGGGTTGGATTTGTGCACGGTGTCATGAACACGGACAATATGTCGGTTCTGGGCCTCACGATAGACTACGGCCCCTACGGATGGATCGATAATTACGACCAGGATTGGACGCCAAACACGACTGATGCTCACTCCCGCCGGTATGTTTTTGGCAATCAGCCACAGGTTGCTCAATGGAATCTGGCCCAATTCGCGAGATCGATCGTCCCGCTCGTCGACGAGGTAGAGCAGCTTCAGGCTATTCTGGACGAATTTGCGGACTACTATCTGCTAGGATTCCAGAAAATGATGGCGGCAAAACTTGGTTTCAAGAATTTCAACGCCGACTCGGACGAGGAACTGTTAACGGACCTGTTTGCCCTGCTCCAGGCAGAAGAAACCGATATGACCATCTTCTTTCGAAAATTGGCCGCCGTGAATCTCGAGGAGGATCCAAACCATGTAGATCCATTTCGAGAGGCCTGGTACGCCGAGCCAAGTGATGATCTACTCAACAGGGCGAAGCAGTGGCTCTCCCGGTATGTTGATCGCGCCGGCCAGGATGTGAGCTCCGCTCATGAGCGAAAACTGCGCATGAACGCAGTCAATCCCAAGTACGTCCTCCGCAACTACCTCGCCCAACAGGCAATCGACAGGTCCCACGAGGGTGATCATTCGATGATCAGTGAGCTGCTGGAGGTCATGCGCAAGCCCTACGACGAGCAGCCCCAGTTTGAACACTACGCTTCCAAACGACCTGAATGGGCCCGAAACAAAGCCGGCTGCTCCATGCTCTCGTGCAGTTCATGATCAGCTCGACGGCGGTCTCCGCGGTCTAGACCTTTCCCAGCGCCTGCTGGAGATCATCGATAAGATCATCGATGTCCTCGATTCCTGTCGAATACCTGATCAGGCTTTCTGGGATTCCCATGGCAGCACGCTCCTCTGGAGTGCATTCGACATGACTCGTCGTTGCTGGCGGGCCGACGATGGTCTCGACAGATCCCAGATTTGCAGCGGCGTGGGCAAAACGGAGGCGTGGAATGAATCGGCGCACTGCATCGAAGGTGTTGTCCTTCAGCATGAAGCTGAGCATCCCTCCGAATCCTTGCATCTGTTTGCTCGCAATCTGATGGCCTTCGTGAGAGGCGAGCCCTGGATAATAAACCTGGCCGACTGCGTCGTGAGTTTCCAGAAACGACGCGACGCGCATTGCGCTTCGATTCTGCTGTTGGATGCGAAGCTCGAGCGTTTTCATGCCCCGTAAAAGTAGGTACGCGGCCATCGGGTGGAGCGTCGCACCATTGATTTCTCTGTAATGATAGATCGTGTCAATCAGAGATTTCTCCCCGCAAACAACACCACCCAGGGCGTCCGCGTGCCCTCCCAGAAACTTGGTAGCGCTGTGCACTACCAGATCGGCGCCGAGTGCGAGGGGTTGCTGATTGATGGGAGTGGCGAAGGTGTTGTCCACAACGACCGTCGCATGGGCCTCGCGACCGACCGCAGCCAGTCTCGCGATGTCTACGACTTTCGTCGTCGGATTGGTGGGGCTTTCGAGATAAACGATCTGACATCCCTTTCCTATTTCGGCTTCGATCTGATCGTGATCTATTGTGTCACACAGAGTTACGGTAACACCTATTTTTGGAAGAAATTCAGTAAAAAGTACATTCGTACCGCCGTACGTGTCCTTAACGGAGACGACACGATCTCCCGGACGGAGCAAGGAAAACAATGTCGCGCTGATTATCGCCATGCCGGTCGACGCGCTGGTGGCGGCTTCGGCGTTTTCCAGCGATCGAACTTTTTCTTCAAACGCGTGAACCGTGGGGTTCGTGTTGCGGCCGTAGATGTGGCCTTCCTTCTCACCCTTCGCGACGGCCAGCCACTCGTCCACGTCGTCGAAGCCGTAGGAGACGCTGTGTACTACCGGGACCTGGGTCGCCCCTTGCATCAGATATTCCTCTTCGCCGGACCAGACACATTTGGTACCGGGACGTGGTGTTTTTTCTTCCATCGGAATCGCTTAGAAATTTGGACTCAAGTATACAACGCAGTTAACATTCTCACGCGCGAACGAATCGTACGACGGCGCCGCCGCGTGCTTGCGCCAGAAGGTCAATGTCTTCCGAGAGCACATGGAATACGCGCGGATAACCTCCCGTTGTTTGTCCGTCGCGCATGATGACGATGGGTTGACCGTCGGGGGGCAACTGAACACTTCCCGGCATGAGGCCCGTTGATAACATCGAACCCGTGGATGGTGTTATTAACGCAGGACCCGTCAGTCGGAATCCCATTCTGTTAGAATCAGGAGATACGTTCCAGATCGCGTCCAGCAAGTGCTCTGTGGCGGCCGCCGAAAATTGATCGGCTTCGGCCCCCGGGACGACCCGCAGAGTGGTCTCTTCATCCAGCGGAGTAGTCTTGGGCGACTCCGAAGTCAAGGCCCGGTCGGTACCGGCGTTCAAAACGTCTCCTGCACGGAGAGAGCGACCTTCGAACCCACCGAATGCTCCTAGAACATAGGTCGATCTACTTCCCATGACGAGGGGCGCGTCCACCCCCCCGGAAAGCGCCAGATACGCTCGAGCTCCCTCTAGCAAGCGAGAAAACCTGACGGTATCTCCCTCAGCCAGGCTGAGTACGGGAGCTTCCGTTGACGTGCCGTTGACCAGTACGTCAAACCTTGCACCAGCTATCGCGATGGTGGTGGGCGCAAGCGCCACAAATTCGGGGCCCGTCATGGTGATTTCCAGAACCGCCGCACCCAGAGCATTTCCGAGTAGAGAATTTGCCGCGCGCATGGACCTCTGGTCCATCGCGCCGCACAGGGGTATCCCGTATTTCATGAATCCGGGCCTCCCGGCATCCTGCACGGTCGTCAATAACCCCGGTTTGAGGATCTTCAGTGCATTCACTGGGGCCACCCCTCCAATTCATCCATTGATATGGGAGTGAACCTGATCTCCTGCATGTGTTTCGCCCAGAATGGCGGGTCACGGTTCAGTTCAAACAAGGAAATGGGTGTCCGGCCGATGATCTGCCAGCCCCCGGGACTTTCAAGCGAGTAGATGCCCGTCTGATTGCCCGCAATGCCGATGGATCCTTTGGGCACACTGACCCGTGGTGAGGCCCGGCGAGGGCACGAGAGGGCATCATCCATCCCTCCCAGATAGACGAACCCCGGAATGAAGCCAAGCATGTAGACCCGGAATGCGGACGCACTGTGGCGCTGGACAACCTCCTCCTGACTCATCCCGCAATGGCGCGCCAGTTCTGCCAGGTCTGGAGCGGCCGAGGGATGGTAGCAGACCGGTATGTCCAGGACCGGTCCTGATTCAATTTCCTCGACTTGAGCAGATCTGATTTTTTCGTCCAAAAGCCGAGACAGATCTACCATCTCGACGACATCTGGATCAAAGTGGATCATCAGGCTCGCGAACGCCGGAACGACATCCAGCACCCCCGCTATGTCTTCATCCTCAACCCAGATCCCAAGACCAATCACGCGGCGCACCATCGACTCCGATATCGAGTCTCCAAATCGAAGGAGAAGCGATCGATCCCCATTGGGAACCCATTCTGGAGCTTTGAGGTGTTCGCTGCTCACGATGTAGACCTGATATCGATTCCGGCTTCCTTCAGTCGTGTCCGCACGACCTGCGCCGTTCGAGCGGCTCCGGGATGATCGCCATGGATGCAGAGCGTCTCGTTTGGTACCTCTATGAGGGTATCATCGTGAGCGATTATTTCCTGGGATTTTACGAGCCGAATTGCGCGCTCGGCCATCATCTCTCCGTCGGTCAAAACTGCGCCTGGACTACTCCGAGGCACCAGTTGCCCGGATGGAAGATATGCCCGGTCGATGAATGCCTCGCGCACCACGGTGAGTCCCACATCCCTTCCCGCACGATCCGATTCCGATCCGGAAAGAGCATACCACTTTAGCGAAGCGTCGAAGTTCTTCACCGCCTCCGCGGCCACTAGAGCTTTCTCGTAGTCGACTGCCAGCAGATTGTAGAGTGCGCCGTGCAACTTGACGTGACTAAGCTCGCCGCCTTTGGCACGGACGATGGTTCCGAGTGCTCCAATTTGCTCGAGAATTAAGTCCCCCATCTCATCATCAGACAGTTCTACGGCCCTGCGGCCGAATCCCTCTGCGTCATCGTACCCTGGGTGCGCCCCGATTGCGACGCCGTGCTCAAGTGCAAGCTCCACTGTGAGATTCATGACGTCCGAATTTCCCGCGTGAAAACCGCATGCGATGTTGCAGGAGGAAACGAGCGACATGATCTCGGCTTCCTGGGCCAACCCCGCCGGATCGGTGCTCTCGCCAAGGTCACAGTTGATATCGATGCTGAAATCTTTCAAATGAATCCAAAAGCAGATAGTAGGCTTCGACCGGAGAGCAGTAGAGTTACCACCACGACAATCATCCCCATGAGGTTCTGTCGGCGCGTGTTCACCAGGTCGCCCAAAATATTTCGATCATTCATCACTTTGAGTAAAAATACAGCCATGACCGGCAATAGAAACCCATTCGCGACCTGTGCAAACCAGATGATGCTGATAGGGCGAAGTCCACTTACTGATACCGCAACTCCGGCGGCGAGAATCAGAGCCCAGATGATCTTGAATCGACGCGCCTTCAAATCCACCTCCCATCCCAGAACGCCCGTAGCAGCATAGGCCGCGGCCAATGGGGCCGTGATGGCCGAGGAAATACCCGCTGCGAGCAGACCAATGCCCATGAAAACGACCGACCATTTCCCAAGTAGGGGTTCGAGCTGAACAGCCATGTCGCCGGCGCTCTCTATGGCGATTCCTGTTCCAAAAAACGAGGCTGCCGCGGTCGAGACGATTGCGATAGAGATCAGGCCGCCCAGCGAAATTGAGATTCCAATATCAGCTCGCGAGGCCGCCAGATCTTCTGCACCCTTGAATCGCTCTCGCGCCACGGCCGAGTGCAGAAAAAGGTTGTACGGAACAACTGTCGTACCGATCAGAGCAATTACTGTCAGTACCGAGCCATCAGGTAGAGAGGGAATAAACAGGCCGCTGATCATTTCTCCGAGATCAGGCCGAATCAGAATGAAGGTCGCGATGAACGCCAGGCTCATCGTGACTACGAGCCCGATCAAAACACGCTCAAGCACCCGATATCGAGCCCGGGCCAAAATGCCCAGCGCTGCAGCACCAATGAGCAATGGCCAGACGATATTACCAGCCGGCATATCCGGAAATACGGTATCCAGCCCCAACACCGCACCCGATATGTTGCCTCCTTCATAGGCGCCATTTCCGATAAAGATGGCCGAGACCACGAGCGCGACCATCAATCCACGTCCCACCGGAGTCTTGACGGCCGCTCGCAGGGCCTCTCCGAGCCCCAATCGACCTACGATGCCGAGACGAGCCGCCATTTCCTGCAAGACCATGGTTGCCACAGTTGAAAACAATAGAGCCCACAGAAGCGCATTGCCAAAATTTACTCCGGCCAACGTGCACGCGGTTACGGTCCCCGGGCCAATGAAGGCGGCGGTTACCAGTGTCGCTGGTCCCAGTGAGAACCGATTTTTCATGGATGTTAGTCGATGAAGAGGGAGTTCTGGCGGAGTCTTCTCGATCGTGATTGACAGAGACAGGTCGCGGGATGAATACAGAAAATCACTTCCACTTGCAACATGTCTCTAAAATGACGTCATTTCGGGGTGCACTGCGTAACTATAAGTAGGGCACAGCGTTGCCCGAGACACCATTTATTCTGAATCTGTCATGATTAAATCCCGCCACCTCCTCGCAGCCTTGATCGTCCTCTCTGGCTGTTCAGGCTCCAGTTATACCGCCTCGGACGTCACAGACGAAGTATCGGTGGAACCAACTCCGATAGAGATGCCTGTGGCGGACGAAATGTCTGCCGACCGAATCTCCCTGGATCCGAAAATTCTGTCCGGCACGCTCGATAACGGACTTTCCTACATGATCCGGGCCAACGATACTCCAGAAAATCGGGCTGAATTGAGGCTTGTTCTCAACGCGGGGTCCATTCTGGAAGACGACGACCAACTGGGTCTGGCTCACTTCGTCGAGCACATGGCATTCAACGGCACGGCCAACTTCGAAAAACAGGCGCTGGTGGAATATCTGGAATCGATTGGTATGCGTTTCGGCCCAGACATCAACGCATACACGAGTTTTGATGAGACCGTGTACATGCTGCAGCTCCCTACGGACTCCACTGAACTCCTCGATAAAGGATTCGAGATCCTCAGGGATTGGGCTGGAAATCTTTCGTTTGACCCGGATGAGATAGAAAAAGAGCGGGGCGTTGTCATCGAGGAGTGGAGAGGGAGACGCGGAGGAATGGCGCGTATTCAGGACCGTCAGTTTCCAGTTCTACTGCATGGATCTCGTTACCCCGATCGTCTTCCCATCGGCACGCTCGAAAGCCTGGAGGGATTCGATCCGGCTCGTCTCATTCAGTACTACCGGGACTGGTATCGACCGAGCCTGATGACGCTCATCGCGGTCGGTGACTTCGAAGCGTCAGCCATTCAGGCTCAAATCGAGTCTCTGTTTTCGGATCTGGCAGAGCCCGTGTCTCCCCGCGAGCGCGAGATGTATCAACTTCCCGATCACGACGAAACATTGTACTCAATTGAATCGGATCCTGAGGCTTCATTCGGATCGGTTGGCATAACATACAAGCATGCCCGCGAAGACGAGGGCTCGCGCGATGAGTACATCGAGAGCATGAGGCGCTCACTTTTCGCCAGTATGCTCAATCAACGTCTAGGCGAGCTCACGCAGGAGGCAGACCCTCCCTTCATCGGAGCCGGTGGCCGCGATGGATCGTTGGTCCGCACCAAAGGCGCTTTTAGCCTCAATGCTGGGGCGAAGGACGGTGAGTATCTACGCGCTCTCCGGGTCATTTTGGAGGAAGCTGAACGAATCCGGCGATTCGGATTCACGAAGACCGAATTCGACCGCGCTCGTACATCGCGACTGCGCAGGATGGAAGTATCCTACAACGAGCGCGATAACGAGCGATCTGGCAGACTTGCCGCTGAGTACATTCGCCACACTTTAGCAGGTGAATCGGTTCCGGGAATCGCATCTGAATTCAGGCTGGTGCAGGAAATCCTTCCGACCATCACACTTGATCAGGTCAATTCGCTGGTTCCGACCCTGATGACCACCACCAACCAAGTAATTTCGATCTCGGGTCAGGGCACGGACGAACAGCCCATGCCGACCATTTCCGAAGTACAGGCGGTTTTTAGTGCCATCGCTTCAACAGAGCTGGAGCCCTACGAAGACCAAACGCTTGATGCACCTTTGCTCCCTGTAATTCCAGAGCCTGGTAGCATCGTCGAGGAATCCCACACAGAAGAGATTGGAATGACACGTTGGACGCTCTCCAATGGGGTGAAAGTTGTCCTGCGTCCAACTGAATTTAAAGCGGACGAAGTGCTCCTTTCGGCCACCAGCCCCGGCGGTGCGTCTCTTTCGACCGACGATCAGTATCTATCGGCCCAGTTTTCCACTAGCATAGTGGGCTCAAGTGGCGTCGGAGAGTTCAATGCGATCGAACTCTCCAAGAAGTTGACCGGCAAGATTGCCCGGCTTCGGCCATATATAGCGAATTTCGATGAAGGATTCTCCGGATCTGCGTCACCACAGGATCTTGAAACGCTGTTCCAGTTGACCTACCTCTACGCGACTGCGCCCCGAGCCGACAGCAGTGTGTTTGCCTCTTTCATAGGTCGACTTAACAGCATGTTGACGGCAATGCAGGCGAGTCCACAGTCGACTTTCGGAGACACTCTGAACGTCACATTGAATCAATATCACCATCGAACGAGACCGTTCTCGCAGGCGGTCTTAGCGGAGGTGGAACTGGGAGATGGATTCGAATTTTTCAAAGACCGCTTCGCCGACTTCAGTGATTTTACATTCTACCTGGTCGGCGCGTTTGATCTTGAGGGCATCCGACCTCTGGTGGAAACCTATCTGGCCACACTTCCCTCAACAGGACGGATAGAGACCTTCCGAGATGTCGGGATTCGAACACCTCCCGGCGTTATCGAAAAGTCGGTCTTTAAAGGCGTCGAGCCCCAGAGTCGGGTCCAGATCGTGTTTTCTGGAGAAACTGAATGGTCCATGGAGGGGCGCCGGCGCATGAGCATGCT
>Ga0209554_1000600_pt1 | contig 30286 bp, 26 predicted proteins | sample MarorgKNORR_S2LV_5_FD_188221 | JGI IMG/M metagenome (GOLD analysis project Ga0209554, IMG submission 188221) | Marine microbial communities from the Southern Atlantic Ocean, analyzing organic carbon cycling - Bottom_A/KNORR_S2/LV (SPAdes) (version 2) | ecosystem: Environmental > Aquatic > Marine... | reverse complement strand
GCCCCCGACTACTCCGAGCGACTGGGAACCGAGCTCGCCCTGCTCCACACTTCCGAACGGGAGCGCACGTTCGGCTGGGAACGCGACAACTGGATCGGCTCACTCGATCAGAACAACACCTCGGCATCCGATTGGGGCGACTTCTGGAGCGAGCGCCGCATCGTGCCACAGCTCCGTCAGGCTCGACACCGCGGCTTCCTGACCGACGAGGTCCTCGACCACCTCATCGACGTCATTCCACTCGCGGTGGCTGACGTCGGTCCCCCGGGGCTGCTCCATGGGGATCTTTGGAGCGGGAACGCGTTCGCGGATGCAGACGGGTCCCCAGTCGTGATCGACCCCGCCGTGTACCGGGGACATGGCGAGGTTGACCTCGCGATGACCGAGCTCTTCGGTGGCTTCGACCGCCGATTCTATTCCGCCTACGACGAGGTCATCGCCATCTCGCCCGCATACGAGGCATACCGGCGCGATCTCTACCAGCTCTACTACCTCATCGTACACGTGAACCTGTTCGGAGCCGCGTACGAGGCCGGGTCGCTGGCAGCCGCCAGTCGTGTAGTAGCTGAGCTGTCGTGACCTGCGGCTCGCTGGTGTCGAGACCGCTAGACCCCCGCGGCTGCCCCGACCATCGCGGAGATCCGGTTGAACGCCTCCTCGAGCATCTCGTCGGCGGCCGCAAAGCTCATTCGTACCCACCGGTCGTCTCCGAAAGCCGCGCCCGGAACCAGAGCGACCCCCTGCTCCTCGAGTAGCCTCGAGCACCAGGCAGTCGCATCCGTCGTCTCCTCATCGAAGAGGCCGTCGACCTTGAAGTACAGGTAGAAAGCCCCTTGAGGTCGGATGTACGGCACCCCTGGGAGCATCTCTTCCATGCGAGCGACGACGAGGTCGCGGCGGCGTCTGAAGGCGACACCCATCTCCGCGATCGACGCGTCGGCGGCTTCCACGTTGCCGAACGCCTCGAGTGCCGCGACCTGGGCGGGCGTCGAGGTGTTCGACGTGATCTGCCCCTGCAGGGCGCTGAACTTCTTCGCCACCTCGGCACTGGAGTACGAGAAGCCCACGCGCCAACCCGTCATCGCATAGCTCTTGGAGGCGCCGTCCACGAGAACGAAGTCGCCGAGTGATGACTGCGGGAGATCGAGCAGGCCCGGCGCTGGAACCCCGTCACCGTCATGCCAGATGTTGCGATAGATCTCATCGCTGATGATCCAGATGCCCCGGTCGCGCGCCCATGTCGCGATCGTCTCCAGTTCCTCCAACGAGTAGATCGCCCCCGTGGGGTTACAGGGGGTGTTGAGGACCAAACCCCTCGTCCGCTCCGTGACAACCGGTTCCAAATCCGAAGGCACGATCTTGAAATCGTTGGCCTCTGCGCCGAACGCCACGACCGGCTCGGCTCGAGCGATTGTGACCAGATCGGGATAGGTCGTCCAATATGGAGCGGCGATGACAACTTCGTCGCCCGGTCCGAACAGCGAGAAGAACGTGTTGAATAGCGACTGCTTCACGCCTGCCGTGACGACGACCCCATTCCAGTCGAGGCGACGGCCAGCCCTCTCGCTCAGGCGGTCTGCGATCACTTGGCGAAGCTCAGGAATGCCGGCTGGAGGCGTGTAGCGTGTGCGCCCAGCACGGATGCCCTCCACAGCGGCGTCGGCGATGAACACAGGCGTATCGAAATCGGGCTCGCCGGCACCGAGGTTGACGATATCCCGACCCTCGGCAGCCAGCCGCTTGGCCAACGTGTTCACCGCGATGGTGGCGGACGGCTTGAGCTTCTCGATGTTCGGGCTGAACGACATGGCATTCCCCTGATTCACGGCACGGCCACCGAATATGGGGTGAGCTCCGATCCGGAGAAAGCGTGGCGGGCTGGCCGGCTGCGATGGTCTCGGTCACCTTCCCGGCCATGACCGCCCCCTCCCCCTGCCTCTACGTGGACGTCGTGGATCCGTTGTCGTTCGTGATGCATCTGGAGGTGCGGCAGGTCGAGGAAAGCCGTGGCATGCGGGTCCGACGACTCCCTCTCGAGGTTCGCCCAGCCCCGGCCGAGCTCACCGACGTCGACGACCCGGCCTGGACCGGCCGCTGGGCCGAAGCCGAATCGCTTCTGGACGTGCGCGGGGTCAGCCTGGTGCGCCCTACGCTCGTGCCGTCGTCCCGGAAGGCCCACGAGCTACTCACGCACGTCGGCTCACTGGAGGGGGACGTCGCCGACCGTGCGTTCGACGTTCTCTTCGCCGCGTTCTTCATGGACGGAAGGGACATCGGCAGGGTGGACGTGCTCGTCGGCCTGGGACAATCGCTGGGATTGGATCTCACCGAGACCAAGGCGGTGTTGGACGTGGATCGGTACGAGGAGGACGTCATGCAGGTCCTCGAGGGGGCGCGTCTCGACGAGATTGAAAGCCCTCCCGTGCTCACGATGGGCACGAACCGGCTTCAGGGCTTCCACAACCAGACGGCCATCGGCACCTTTCTAGCCGCCCCGTAGTCGGATCGAATCCCGTTCACATAGTTACCGAAGAGAAATGGCCGGATACCAGCGCAAAACGGCACATGCACCTCGCGAGGTTCTGGCGGAGGCCGAGGATTTCCTCCCCGAGCTCGTTGGCCTGACGCTCAGCGAGGCGTCCGACCACAGCGCCACGTACGATGGCGAGGAGGGCACGGTCACCATCACGGCGCATCGTCACGGGCAGTATACAGAGGTCGTGGCGACCACGGACCGACTGCGGACATCCCGCCTCGACTACGAGGTGCAGAGACTCTTGAATCGCATGCCTTATGAGCCGGGTGACCGTGGCGGCCCCGGCTTTGGCGAGCCCACCTGAGCGGCGCATCCATTGGAATCCTTTGAAGACATCGGGCTCGCGCCTGAGTTGGTCGAAGCTCTCGCGGCCGAGGGCATCGAGGAGCCGACTCCGCTTCAGCAGGCGGCGATTCCAGTCGTGCGGCGCGGAAACAACATCGTGCTCGCGGCCGGACCGGGAAGTGGTGTCATGGTGTGCTGGGGGGCGGGCATCCTCGACCGGATCTCACCTGCAGACGGGGCGCCCAGGGCACTCGTACTGACGCATTCGCGGGATCGCGCAGAGACGCTGGCCGAATCCATGGCTCTGCTCGCGTCGAGCATGGAACACACGGTCGCGGCGCTGGGAAGCCACTGGGTGCTACCTGGCCACGCGACGATGCTCTTCGCCACCCCTGCCGACGTGCTCGCAGCCTGTACCGCAAAAGCTGTGTCGCTCGACGGCGTCGAGGCCCTGGTCATCGACCAGGCTGCCCGGTTCGAGGAATTCGGGGGCTTCGGAGATATCGAGCGGGTGATCGAGTACCTAAACACAGATGCCCAGCGCGTGGTCACGGCCCTACCCCTCACGGCCGGTGTCGAGGACTTCGTGGAACGGCACGTCAGACGGGCTGTGCAGCTACCCGCGGTGGATTTGACCGTCGCAGACGGACGCAAACGCGGCATGGTTCGATTCAGGATCACGCCCGAGCCGCGAGAGCACGCCGCGCTGGATGTCGTTCAGAGCGTTCTGGACGGCGGGGCTCGTCACGTCTTGCTGTACTGCCGGAGCGAGGATCGGGCGGCCGATGTCGGCGACTACCTCACGCTCCACGGGTTCGTCGCGGGTGCCCCGGGCGACACAGACGTGCCCGTTTGGCTCGGCGTAGATCCCATCGCGGCCAAGCAAGCCGCCTCCGAACACGCCGACGTGGCCGTCGTGAGCTGTGACGCCCCCACGAGCCCCGACGAGCTCGACCGGCGGCACAGTCTGGCCGACAGAGGCGTGGCGGTCGTGCTCGCTCGTGAGATCCCCCATCTCCGGGCGATCGCGCGGCAGGCCGGATACGAGGTTGAGCCGTTCCCACCCGAAGAGAAGAGGAGCGCGGGCCCAATCGCCGCGATCCACGATTCGATTCGGGCGGCCCTGGCCGAGGAGGACATCGCTCCGTACATGCTGGCCCTCGAACCTCTCTTCGAGGAGTACGATCCGGCGGAGGTCGCGGCAGCCGCCCTGGCGATGCTCCGCAAACGCACCCCTACGACTCCGTCCGAGGCCCCGATAAGTCACAATAGCCCCGCCGCTGAGCCGGCGTGGGCAAAGCTGTTTTTTGGCGTCGGCGACCGTGACGGCCTCAGGCCAGGGGATCTTCTCGGGGCGATTACGAGCGAGGCTAACGTCCCCGGAGACGCGGTTGGGCGCATAGAAATCAAAGAGAGCCATTCGGTGGTCGAGGTGCACGACGTCGTAGCCAGGAAGGTCATTGCGGCGCTGAACGGAACGACGATCTGCGGCCGAGCGGTCCGGGCTGACTTCGATCGACAGAAGCGTGGTGGGCGGACCGAACGCAAGGGTCCACGCCCAGGCTGAAGGCCCGTGCTCTCAAGCAAAAGAGGCCACGTCACAGAAGTGACGTGGCCTCTTCATCAGGGTCGGTAGCCGACCGGCGCGGAACCGGCCGAGTCAGCCCACCCTTATCATGCTTTACAGCCCCTTGACCGCATCCTTTAGGCCTTTACCTGCGCGGAATCCAGGGGTTTTCGTAGCCGCGATATGGATCGTCTGACCCGTCCGCGGGTTGCGGCCCATGCGGGCCTTCCGGTGCTTGGCCTCAAACGTGCCAAAACCGGTGATCTGCACACGCCGATCGCCACGCAGAGCCGTGGCGATGATGCCGCCGGACGAGGCAAATAGCGCATCAACAGCGCGTGATGCATCCGCCTTGGTCATGCCGGTCGCGCCAGCGAGGGCGTCCACGAGATCCGACTTGTTCATCTGGCTGCTCCTGTCACTAGGATGGGTTAGATGTCGCGGCCTCAGCCGCCCTTCGTGCAGGCCGGGAGAGCTCTCTCTAATTCCGCTTCAAATCCCTCGGAAAGCCGCATTAAATCAAGTGTTTCCGGGCCTTGCGTGTCACAGTTAAATAACGGTAAGCGACCTATCTAGGAGCGTCAAGGGAAAAAATGGCCCAAAGCCCGCGTGTTTCTTGGCTTCCCGGCGGATCAGGTCAGCCTGTCCGCGGCGCAGATCGAGGCTGGGGCTCGCGGCGATGACGCGATGGCCTCGGGCCATCGGACTCACGATCTAGCGCGAAGCGCCTCGGAGTCGTTCTTCAACCCAGCCGGGGATTCGATAACCAAGGCGGGGGACGAGCCGATCGTGCCCGGAGGCTGAAGCTGCGGCTACGTCAGGCCGTCTGCTCGTCTTTCCGTCGACGAACCAGGGAGTAGACGAAGAAGGCCACCCCTGCGATCAGACTAAACTTCAACGCCATCGCGAATAGACCAAACAACGCGCCAAGCAAAGGAAGCATGAGCGTCGCGAGCAGCTTCAGCAGGACCACCGTCGAGACGCCGGCGATCGAAAGTGTAGCAAACGTCCTCATCATATCTCTCCAGACTCACCCGAATTCCGTTTTCAGGCCCTACGCACGCTGCGTAGTGAGCGTTTCGCGGTCAATGGTCCCCACTGGAGCGGCTCACCAAGGCGGTTTCGATGATGGAGACCTCGGTCAGGTGCGTGAGGACGAGGCGACCGTCATCAAAGAGCCCGGCGCTTGCGCCTTCCAGCCATCCCCAGTCGCCGTCGCCCGGAATCAGGATCGGTGTAGCCACGCGCGTCTGCGGATCGAGCACGACACCGAGCCAATCGTCGTACCGCCCCAGAAGCAGTAGGCGCCCATCGTCCATCGAGGTGAGCTGCCGGAAGAAGCTAAGGCCGATCACCCACCCCGCCCCCCCAAAGTCCTCGATGCGGGCTGCTCGTTTCTCGATGAGGTCCCGACGCATCGGCTCGGGGAGTGGCAGGATATGGGATAGGACTCCGTCGGGTCCGTAGCTGACCAAGACAAACGCCTGCGCGTCCAGCACGTGGACTGATCCGTCCGGCGTGACAGCAGTCCGGCTGTTCGACAGGAGCAGCGAGCCTTCGTCGTACATGGTCAACTCCGCCGGAACCGGCCCGAAGCCAACCAGTCGATCATCGACCCGGTAATCCAGCTGGTGACCGTGAATCATGCCGCCGTTCGCCATGAGCCCGAGCGTCGGGTGCAGAACCATGTCGGTCGGGTTCCCCGAGATGGGCTCGCTGCGGGCGAAGCTTCCATCCGGCTCGAGGTACGACGCACGTCCATGTCCCTCGTCGAGCACGACGATGTGCTCAGCGGTACGCACGAGCTTGGTCGGCATTCCGTACTCGCCAGGGCCCTCTCCGGGCCCGCCGATCGTCCGCAAGACGCGAAGGTCTTGGCCGAGAGCAACGAGCCGCTGGTTTCTGGTATCCGTCACCAGGAAGCCCTCCGGCGTCCGCGCGATACCTGAGATGCCGAAGAGCGACACGCTCTGCTCGTCCTCCCTGAGGCGGGCCACCAGCTCTGTCAGCTCGTACGCCGAGTCGCCAAGAACGAAACCTTCCCCTGTAGGCGCCTGGTCCAAGCCGCATCCAGCTAGGCTCGATACGGTAAGGACGAGGGCGATCTCGACTGCTGGGGTCCGGATCACGTTGTCTCCACTCTATGGGAGGAGGCGCCCGGGCCGCCCTGCGGGCGACCCGGGTCACGACCAAATGTCAGGCTAGCATATAGGGCTCGTACGTGTCGCAGCGGAGCGTCATTTCTTCACCCCCGTGGCCCCTCGACGTTAAACATCTCTTCGATGAAGATGCTGCCCCAACCTCCACGCACAGTGACCGTCCTGTACCCGAGCAGAGTGCCGACCCAGGGCTTATCCCATCTTCCCGTACTCACAAAGTCCGCGCACTCACTCGGCTCGGCCGACGCCGGTTGTGTCCCCCAGGCAAGTGCCATCAGGCAAAGCAACAACACCCCTCCAACTCTCTGATACTTCCTCATGCGGTGCCTCCGAATCGATAGGTAGGAAATCGATGCAGAGCCGGTTCTGGCGCCGGGCCCCGGCCCCGCGGTGGGCGGGGGAAGAGCGCTGGCCCGGGTTTGGATGGATTGGTCTGAAGTGTGGCTCGACCCCTTCCGAGATCTGGGTCCGAGATGTCCTTGGACCCGCATCGAAGCTGACGACGACTGGGAGGCGCAGGGATGTCAGGATGGGACGTGTTTCAGAAACGAAAAAAGCCCGCACCCCAGAGGACGCGGGCCTGCACAACCACAACAGTGGCCGCTTCTATTTGTATCGGTAGGTGACTCGGCCCCGGGAGAGGTCGTACGGCGACAACTCACACTTCACTCGGTCGCCTTCCAGCACGCGGATGTAGTGCTGGCGCATCTTGCCAGACAGGTAGGCCAGCACCTCGTGCCCGTTTTCGAGCTGAACGCGAAACGTCGCGTTGGGAAGCACCTCACTGACTGTGCCCTCGATTTCGATCGAATCTTTTCCCAACGGACGGTTTTCGCTCTTTCTGAAGGTTGCGGCGGGCCTACCTTACTCCTGCCCTCCGGGGTGGGCAACAGGTAGTGGTCCACCGGATGGCACCCTCTGCCACACGTGTGACCACATTCCGTGGGGCTGGATAGATGCCTGCACCGGACCGATACAGCGCCGAACAGAAGAGAAGGCTCGCGGAGTCCTTCTACGCTGGCCAGAGGCCGGCATGTCCAGCATGCGGAGCCGTGCTCGACCAACAGGCCATCAGGCCGCGCACAGACGTGTCATACGTCCGAGACCGCGTCCTCTTGGTCTGTCCGGTGTGCCACCGAAATCACGTGCTCGATCGACGCGAAACCGACTGACCCGAATGGGACCGATCCTCAAGCGCCTCCACGCGTGCGGGTCGAGTCTCGAGCAGCGTCATTCCGCAGCCGGATCGCGGCGGCCCGCTCTCTCCACCCGTTCTCGATGTCCATGCGGGCCGCTTGGCGCTGAACTTCACCAAACGTGCGCAGGGCGTTCCGGGCCGACTCGAGCTTGCCCGGCGTCGATCCGAAACCGCAGTCGCTAGGGCTGTACACCCCCCTGCAATAGACCAGAGCCCGGTCGCCGATCTGAATTCTGCCGGGCGTCAGGCTCACCCGTCCGCCGTCGGCAACCCCGAGAGACCAATCAGTCGGCCGAGGGGCCGCGGCGGCCGAGACGGTGGAGTCGTGGTACGCCTCCATGAGTCCAAGGAGTGTCGCGCGCTCGACCTGGAGCGGGTCCACGTCGCCGCCGAGCGGGTCGGTGGCGGGACCCAATAGTCGCTCGTCCCGCTCGGGCACACCGAGCCGCTCAGCGGCCGGGGCCGGCTCGCGGTCGACCGTCTCAATCAGGGTCGGTACCGCCGGGGGCGCCGTCGCTCGCTCGCTGGTCGGTGCTTCCGTCGCGGGCGCCACCCCCGGCGCGGCGACGTCAGGATCCGCCGTGACGATGTCGAGGACGTGAAGGCCCCCGAACGTCGTGGCGTCGGTGGGCTTTGCGGCAACCCCACCACGTGGCCTCGATGGGCCATCGAGCCGAATTCCCAACACCGCCACGTGAAGCGCCGCTGAGATCCCCATCGACGCCCACAGGATCCGCCGGCCTCGTCTTCGTCTCGAGCCGAGCGAGATCGTCCGTGAGCGGGCGCTATGGCGAACCGACAACAGATTCCTGGCGAAAAGGGTGCGTCCACCGACCCGGTCACGTTCGGGCGGCGTCTCTGACCGATAATGCGTCCTGCGAATCTGACCGCCAACCCGAGGGGCTCAGTTGCCTCTGACCGGTCCGCTATTGCCGGCGTCGCCCCTCCCGGCCGAGGTTGGGGCTCCACGTAGCCACTCGAACCTGCCGATCATGCCCCGCATCGCAACCCTCGTCGCCTCTCTGGCGCTCGCGTCATTCGCCAGCCTGTCCGCGCAAACCGCGGCCACCCTGCCCCGTGTCCTGGAAGTCCCTGCCTCGACACGAGCGATGGCACTCGGAGACGCGTACATGATGAACGCGAACCACGCCGACGTGATCTTCTATCACCCGGCGATGCTCACCAGCGCGAGAGGCTTCGGGCTCGACTATCAGCGGTGGGGCACTGCGACCTCCGCGACCACCGCGTCGGCTGCCATGGCCTGGTTCGGCGGCGGCATCGGTGTCGGACTGCAGAGCCTCCAGTTCGGAGCGCCGGACACCGGCGTGGGTGGACTGCCCGGTGGCCAGGATCACCTGTTCGATCTCGGGCCCACTGCGGTGTCAGAGCGCGTCGCATCCGTAGGCTATGCGCGCGAAATCATGGGGATCGACGTGGGGGTCACCACCAAGTTGGTCGAAGAGCGCTACGCCGGCGGACGCGATGCCACGGTCCTCTTCGATGCAGGTATCGCCACGACCCTTGGGCCGCTGACCGCCGGCCTGACCTACCAGAACCTGGGCAAGGATCTACGGCTCGGCGGTGTCGACGCGACCCGTCCAGACAAGCTGTCCCTCGGGCTGGGGGCCTACGGCCGCCAGATCGGGATTCTGGACTACGGCGTCACGGGCGCGCTGGCCTACGTCGGTGAAGAGGTCATCCCAGCGGCTGGGGTCGAGATCGGATACTGGCCGATTCGTGGTCGGACGTTCGTCGGTCGCATCGGTGTGCGCCGGGTACCCGCGGGCGACGCCAACCCGATGAGCTTCGGCGCCGCATACTGGGGCGACAACATCGTGCTCGAGTGGGCGTTCCAGCCGGTCGATGCACTCGACTCGGCCGGAACGCACAGGTTCGGAGTGCGGTGGCGCTAGCGGGTCAGCGAGTGGTCCAGATGTGCCACCGTCGTGTCCAAGAGCTCGTAGGCGCCGTCGGACACTACCTTGATGAAGCCCCAATAGCCGATGAGAGAGCGGAGACAGTTCTTCGTACGCAGTTCAGCGAGCACGACTGAATAGTCCGCATCCGCCTCAGGTGTGTAACCCGAGACCTCACCGAGACTAGGCGGGACAACGGTCGTCTCCCTCAACCACGCCACGAACTCGAAAGCGAGATCGTTATGTTGCGTCTCAGCGTCCCCGAAGTTGTCTAATGCCGATTGCCACCGCGCCAGCAGCTTCCGCAACTCTACGTCGCGCAGCAGCGAGAGATCACCGGAGGTGAGGACCGTCGTCAAAGCACCGTCCCCAGGATCGTAGGTGCCCGGCCGGAGCGCCCACATCCAGAGCGTATTGACCGAGTCGGACCCCAGCTCCTGGGCCACCGGCCCTAGTTCCAGCAGCGTGCTTTGCGCTAGTCACCTTCGCTTGTAGTACCCCATCTGCACGTCGAGCTGTAGCCGGTTCTCCACATACTCGTCGCGCAGCACTTCAATGAGGACCAGCTCCTCGCTCCGGTCCGCACGGTCCTGCCGGATCTCGTCGACCCAGAGCGCGATCAAGACGCCTGAGATGATCACCGCGAGCTGACCCGCTACGACTCGCAGCGCCGCCACGATGGAGCCACGGCGCCCCTCACTCATCGTCGGGCCTCGCTCAGCGCTCCGCGCGAGCGCTCAGGAACGCAGGATCGAGCCGCGAGATGCCGATCTGGTCGATCGAGACCTCGCCCGACACGGCGAGGTCGAATACGAAACGGATCGCAGTCAGCTGGCGGAGGTCCAGAGCCGGGTTCTCAGCCGTGAAGTCGCCCAGAGGAATCGAGTACGTCTGAAGAATCAACTCGAAGTGGTCCGAGAACCGCTCACGTTCCTGATCGGCGCGCCGCATGACCCAGGACTCGAGCGGCCTGCGGATCGCACCGTAGTCGCTCAGGATGACCTTGGAGGTCCTTCCGGCCGCGTCCTCCACCTCGATGCTCAGGTCCACCGGCGGCTTTTCATCCTCCTCGTCGTCGTCACCGCCACCGCCGCGGCCTCCCCGGGGCCCCTCCTCGTCGTCGTTCGTGGCGGTCGTATCGGAGTCGGGGTCCCGGCGCGGTCCCGGCATCGCGTTGGTCGGGCCGAGCATGAAGTCGAGCGTGTGGCTCTCGCCCAGCGCCCACCTGGCGGCCACGTCGCTCGGGAACTCAACCGTGTAAGTCGCAGGGGGTCCCCGCCGCGTGGTGTCCGGACCCGCGATGCGGTTGTTCCAGCCGACAGTTACCGCCTGGTTGTCCTGCGATGCCGAGGTGTTCGCGCGGTTGCTGGACCGTAGCGCGAGCGTCTCCTCCTTCCAGGTCGAGAGTGAGTCACCCCTCAACCGCACACCGTGCTCGGTGCCGCGCGTGACATCGATATCCTCTTCAAACGTCGCCAGCGGTCGGAACGCGCTCGTCTCGAAGCGCGTGATGTACATCGTCTCGGGGAGCCACTCACCGATGACGCGATGGTCACGGAAGATCGGCAGATACTCCTTGTTGCCGCGGAGCACTATGTCCAGGAATGCCGACACATAGATCTCAGCGAACCGTCGCTGGTCTTCTTGCGGGATAAGACCGCGGAGATCGAGAGTTCGCGCGCTGCGGGGGCCCCCGTCGTGGGATCCCCAAACCGTGTTCCACTGGCCGTGATTCGCCCGGTACACGTAGATCGCGGACTTGAAGTTGAACACCTCAGGATCGTTGAACTTCAGCCGATCGTAGATGCGCAGCCCGTGGAAGCTCGTGACGTCCCCGTCGTGTGATCCGTGAAACGTCAGATAGCTCATGTCCTCCACCACAACGTTTCGACCCGTTGGCAGGTACTGACCGTCCACGGGTGCGATGGACACGATTCCCTTGATGTCGTAGTTGAAGTCGAACTCGAGCGATGCGTCGTCCGGATAGTTCGAGAGCTTGTTGAACGCAGCCGCGTTGGCTACCGCCTCGCCGCCCCTGGAATGCCCCATGAGCACGATGTTGCCCATGTCGACCTTGCCCTCGAAGGGGTTCCCTGACTCCTCGTTGAAGCCTTTGAAGGCCTCGACGTGCTTGAGTAGGAACCATCCACGCGCGTCGTTCTCGCCCCGAATCCCGCCGTTGATGAAGTTTTCGTCGACGCTCGCCAGAATGAATCCGCGACTCGCGAGGAGCTCACCGAGATAGTCGTACCCGGGGTCGGAAAAGTCCCGCATGTTGTGGTTGCCGTGAACGACGAGAACCAGCGGAAATGGACCTGATCCGTCCGGATACCAGACGCGAGCATTGAGTGGCATCTCCTTGGGTGTGAAGCCCCAGTATCCATTTCGCTCGTCCGCCGACCCACCCAGGCTGACCATCTTGGAGGCATCGACAGTCTCGGTCGTGATCGATACCGAGTCGCGATACTCGGCGCGGTTCTTGTCCGTCCCGTTGCCGTAGTAGAGCGTCAGCACATCGTACGAGCCCGGCTGCCCCGGGTCCGGCGCGCGCAGCGTCTGCTGGGCTAGAACGACATTGGCGTCGTTGGGGGTCAGCTTCAGCGCAGCAGTACAGGCCGTCAGGAGTGTGGCACCTGCCAGCGCACACAGCGCTACGATTCGGGCTCCAGGATTTCTATTCATATCCCACTTTACGGACAGTCGAGCCGCTCTGGCAATCACCCGCCGTAGCGAGCGGCAGGGACTCAGCAGCGCTACTTCCCGCCCCAGCGCGCCTCAGTTAGGCTAGGGCCTCACAATGCTCAGGAGAGGTAATGGCGAACCCGACGGTCACCTTCGAGACCACACTAGGGACGTTCACGGCGGAAATGTTCGAGGACGTCGCGCCTAAGACGGCAGGCAACTTCTTGAAGCTGGCTCGGGAGGGCTACTACGATGGGATCATCTTTCACCGCGTGATCGAGGGATTCATGATCCAGGGTGGTGACCCGACAGGAACGGGCACCGGCGGGCCGGGCTACACGATCCCGGACGAATTCGCGCCGGGCCTCGCCCATACTCACTCCGGCATGTTCTCCATGGCCAACTCCGGGCCGGGCACGGGCGGATCCCAGTTCTTCATCACCCTGGCCGCTGCGTCATGGCTCGACGGAAAGCACGCGATCTTCGGCAAGGTCACGTCGGGCATGGACGTCATCGAAGCGATCGGCACGACGCAGACGGGCGGAGGTGACCGTCCGGTCGAGGACGTGGTCATGGACAAGCTGACCGTCTCGGACGGCTAACGATCCCTGGCCAGCAGCCCTCTAGGGAGCCTCTGCGCCGGCCAGATTCCTAGAGGTACCCCTCGGCCTGGAGCGCGAACAACTCCGCGTATTGTCTGCCGGCCGCCACGAGCGAGGAGTGGCTTCCGTCCTCGACGACATGACCCTCTTCGAGGACGAGGATCCGATCCGCCATTCGTACCGTCGAAAACCGGTGGCTGATGAGCACGGCCATCTTGCCCGCCGTGAGTTCGCTGAACCGCTGAAAAACCTCGTATTCGGCGCGCGCGTCGAGGGCGGCGGTGGGCTCGTCCAGCACGAGCACCTGAGCGTCGCGCATATACGCGCGGGCCAGAGCCACCTTTTGCCACTCGCCGCCCGATAGATTCGCGCCGCCCTCGAAGCGGCGGCCGAGCATCTGGTCGTAACCCTCATCCAACCCGGCGATGACGGCGGCGGCGAGGCTCTTCTCGGCCGACTCGACGATCCGCGACTCGTCTTCACTCGCCTCCACCCGACCGATCGCGATGTTCTCGCGCGCCTTGAGGTCGTAGCGGAAGAAGTCCTGGAAGATCACGCCCACGGCACGGCGCAGCGACTCCACGTCGTACTCGCGTAGGTCGACTCCGTCCAGCAGGACCCGTCCCTCAGTGGGGTCGTAAAGCCGCGTCAAGAGCTTTACCAGCGTCGTCTTCCCAGAACCGTTCTCGCCGACCAGCGCGATTCGCTCGGCCGGACCGATCGAGAACGACACCTCGCGGATGGCCCACCGCTCGGAGTCCGGGTACCGGAACCCGACGTTCTCGAACGTGAAGCCCTCTCTGACCGGATCCGGCATTGATCGAGCTCCCGGCTTGTTCGCGATCGTCGGCTGCATCTCCAAGAAGTCGAAGAGGTCCTTGAGGTGGAGTCCCTGCTCATACCCTCGTGCGATCGTCATCAAGACGCCCGAGATGAGCCCCCGACTCCGCTGAAACGATCCGATGAGGAACGTGAGCGTCCCGATCGTGATCGCGCCCAGCACGGTCTGGTACACGATCATGCCTACGGCCCCGTAGTAGGCGAACGTGGAAAGGCCGGTGAGAACCGTGCCCGTCGCCGCTCGATGGGTCGCCACCCGACGGTTCTCCTTCACGTAGTCGTCGGCGAGCTCGGCGTAACGCTGGATGAAGTGGTCCGACAGGCCGAAGAGCTTGATCTCCTTGGCCGGCTCGAGCTCCGATGCGACCCAGCGGTAGTAGTCCAGCTCGCGGCGCTGTTGGGTCCACTGGAACATGAACGAGTAGGCGATTCCCGCGTACGCGGTCTCACCCAGGAACGAGGGCAGGATCGCGAGCACGAGGACCACGAGCAGCCAAGCATTGAACGCCACCAGTGCCGCCAAGAGCGACAGGAGCGTGAGCGTCTGCTGACCCATGCCCATGACCTGCGACATGAGCGCGACGCGACCCATGGTCTGGCGGCGGGCGCGCTGCATCTTGTCGCGGAAGTCGGGGTCCTCGAAGTGCTGCAGGTCGAGCATCGCGGCGTGCTGCATGAGCCGCACCGACATCTCGTTCGAGAACAGGTCTCCAAGAAGGCTTTCCAGAAGGCCGGACAGTCGCCCCAGCAGGTCCGAGGCCAGGGCAATCGCGAGCTCCAGCAGGACCAGCTTGATCAGCAGATCCCAGTCGGGAGTGACCGCGCCCATGTTCGCAACGACCGTGTCCACGATGAGCTTGCCGACCCACAGCATCGCTATAGGCGCGAACGCGCTGACGAACCGCACCGCGAGGATCCCGACCCCGTAAATCGGTTTCGTGCGCCACACCATGCGCAGGAAGGGCGGGATGTGCCTGAAGGCTACCAGGCGCTCCCGAAGCGGTGGGAGGGGTTCGCCCCGTCGGTTCTTAGGCTGATAGAAGATCTGCACGGAGTAACCTACGACTCTGGCGCAGCTTCGTTCACTTTCGCCTGCGACCTCGGCTAGTCGTCGTCCTTCCGGGTGCCTTTGACCACGATCACCGTGACGTTGTCTGTCCCGCCGTCCTCCAGGGCGTCCGCAACTAGCTTTTCGCAGGCATCCTGCGCCGACGTCATCTCCATCAGGCGCCGGCGGATCTGCTCGTCCGAAACGTGCTTGGTCAGACCGTCGCTACAGAGTAGATGGACATAGCCCCAATCATTCCGCACCGGGGTGACGACGGGGTGCGATTCCGATCCGCCGATCGAGCTCGAGAGGGTGCTCGACCACTTCAGCTTCGAGGCGGTCACCTCGTCGATCGCGCCGGAATCGACCAACTCCTGTCCAACCGTCTGGTCTCGGGAGATTTGAGTGAGCTCGTCGCCCCGCAGCAGGTAGTACCGGCTGTCGCCCACCTGGACCACGTAGAGCATCGGCCAAACGCCGATCGCAAGCGTGAGCGTCGTAGCCATGCCCTGCAAGGCGGGGTTCGCCTCAGCTTGCTTCAGGAGGTGCTGGTGTGCCTTAAGTGCCGACTTCCTGAGCGCCTCGGCGAACTGGTCCCTGTGTGTGGTGTCCGCCGTGTAGTACGTGTGGATGCTCTCAGACACGTAGCGCGTCAGCGCCTCAACCGCGAGCCGGCTGGCTTCAGCACCCCCTTGCCCCGCCACCAACACCATCGGCGACCATGCCGAAAGCCGCGAGCCGCTCTTCACCGATCGAGATCGGCTCCGCATCGGGAAGACTCGTCGCCAGGATTTGCATCTGCTTCTTGAGCTGACAGAAGAGAAAGTGGTCTTCGTTCGTCGGACGCACTTTTCCGCGGTCTGTCAGACCGTAGAAGTCCATCTCATCGTCGCGAGGCTTCCTGCCAGCGTCCGGAACGTCGTCAGTAGTCACGGCTGTGCTCCTACCCGATCGGTCGGGTCAAGCGCCCGATCTCATAGCCTGAAGGAGGTTCTGCGCCGAGCAGATGCCTTACCAGGTAGTCCCACCGGCGACGCATCATGTAGGGCTCGTTCCCGAACCCGTGACTGCGATTGGGCATCATGATCAGGTCGAAGTCTTTGTTCGCGGCGATCAGCGCGTTCACCACGAGCATGGTATTCGAGGGAGGCACGTTCGAGTCCATCGTGCCATGGGCGATCAATAGCTTGCCCTCGAGATTCTCCGCGAGGAGCTGGTTGGCTTGATTGTCGTAGTTGGTCGTGCCGTCGGGATTCACCTCGAGCAGCCCCTGCCACTTCTCACCCCAGTCGTCCTCGTAGTTCCGATTGTCGTGATTGCCCGCCTGCGAAACCGCGACGTCGTAGAAGTCGGGGTAGCGCATGATCGCATCGGCCGCAGCGAACCCGCCGCCCGAATGGCCGAAGATGCCAACGTTATCGATGTCGATCCATGGGTGTCGCTCGGAAAGCTGACGGATGCCGCCCATCTGATCGGGCAGGCCGTTGTCGCCCATGTTGCCGTAGTACGCCTCGTGGAAGGTCTTGGACCTCCCTGGCGTGCCCATCGCATCGAGCTCGATGACCACGAAGCCCAGCTCGGCGATCGCCTGCAGGTCCCTGTGCGAAGCCCTGAAGCTCCGGCTCCCGACGCTGCCGCTCTGCGGGCCCGGATAGAGGTAGTTCACCACCGGATAGGACCCCGTGGAGTCGAAGTCCAGCGGCCTGAACAGGAGCCCGTATAGATCCGTCTCTCCGTCACGGGCCTTTACGCTGAAGGGCATCGGTGGCTGCCATCCGGAAGCCACCAGCGCCGAGATGTTCGCCTGCTCCAGCGTCATGAGCACTTCGCCATCGCGGTCGCGCAGGACCGTGATCGGCGGGACCACCGGCGTTGAGTAGCTATCGACGATGTATTCGCCGTCCGGCGACATCGCAGCGGTGTGGTTCGCGCTATCGGGCGTCAGCTGCCTCACATCGCCACCGTCTAGGCCGACCCGATACAGGTACTGGAAGTACGGGTCGCCAGCCTCACGCTCGTTGCCCACGAACGTCACGGTCCGGGCGTCCTCATCGACCGAACGGATGTTCAGCATGTTGAACGAGCCCGACGTGACCTGACGCTTCAACGCCCCCGTGCCAGCGTCGTACAGGTACATATGGCCCCAATCGTCTCTCTGGCTGAACCACAGGATCTCGTTCGCCTCCGAGAGGAAGCGCCACCCGTTCGACTCGTAGAAGGTCTCCTCGACCTCCTCGAAGAGCGTGGTGACGGAGCCGGTCGAAGCATCGGCCATGCGCACAATCGCACTCTTGTGGTCCCTCGAGCTGGAGACGAACGCGAGACGCTCACTGTCGGCGCTCCACTCCGTGTCGCCGAGCCCTCCCCCGCACGCAATGTGATCGCTGCACGTGGAGCGATGCTGATCCGGCGGCATGTCGAAGCGGACGACGTGATCCCCAGCGGGTCTATCGAGGTCGAGCACGATTCGGGAAACGCGGAAGATCACCGTGTCCTCGGGAAGCGGATATCTCCACGCATCGAGATCGGCATGACCCACCTGGGTGTTCACCAGGTACATCATCCCCACACCGCGTGAGTCGTGCTGGAACGTCGCGACCCTTCTCGAGTCCGGAGACCATTTCAGGACGGGGCGGTCGCTTCGGGTCCAGCCAGCGTTGTTCGTCCCGTATCCGAAGTCCTCGACGCCATCGCTCGTGAGCGGCGATTCCGCTCCGGTCCGCATGTCGCGCACCCAGAGATTGTGGTCGCGGACGAAGACCGCGTTCTGCCCGTCCGGAGACAGCACATCCGCACGTGACAGAGTCGGCCCCTCCACAGCAGCCATCTCCTCGCAGCTGTAGGCGCTCAGGTCACAGCGGTAACTCCCCTGAGCGCCCACGATGGCGAATAGTGTCCCGTTCTCCACTTCCATGCCCGTGACCGGGAGGGCCGCCTGATCGAAGCTCTCACCCGAGGTCGCGGAAAGGGCCGTCGCCAATCGCCCGCTATCGAACGCGCTGACTCGAGTGCGTCGAGGCGGATCGACTACGACGAAGTCCGTCCCCTCCGGCGTCTGATTGCGATACCAGAAGCGGCCGTCTTCCAACCACTGCGGGCTCACAGAGGCGCCGTAGATCAGCGGGCTCGTATTCTGCGCCAAGAAACGTTCGGCTCGGGCGTAGTCGTCCGCGGACAGTTGCCGCGGTGCATTCTGCGCAGCGAGCGGCACCGCGAGGACGGAAAGCGCCAACAAGGCCACGGGAAGCCGCATGGTCATCCTCCGATATCCACAAACGAAAGCGGGCGGACCCCGAGGGGCCCGCCCGCCATAACCTAGGCGCCGGTATCGACGCCCGGCAACGTCGTGGTGTTTCAGTTTCGCTCACCGGTAAACGGCTGGGGGCCGCCGCGCCCTCCCTCTATGGAGCCTTCCATGGCATCCCCGTCGACCGTTCCTGAGAAGGACTGGGTGAACGAGTTGTCGTTGAAGCTGAGCGTCACGGAGAAGCTGAACGAGTTGCCTTCTACGGTCCCATCTTCGAGCTTCAACTCCATGGGTCCGCCTCCGCCTCCACCGCCGCGCCGGCCGAGTGTGCGGGTCAGCGTACCTGTCAGGGCCCCACCGTCCTGCGCCATGACGAGCGTCATGGTCTGCGTCCCGCCACGACGACCGCCCGTGACCGACAGCTCCCAGGTGCCAGCGACGTTTTGGGCGGCTGCCGGGCTGGCGGCGACTGCGACGGCGAAGATTGCGGCGATGAGGGTGCGACTCTTCATGACTGGTCTCCTGTTCGGACAGCAAGCGGGCAGATCGCGACTGGTGGACTATATCTGATGTTTGGTAGACACCGAGAGTGCCGAGGCGTCCGATTCCACAAGGCAGAACGACGAGTAATAGCATGGCTATTGCGAGGAGTTCTAACGCCGCGGAGCGGGATGCATCAGCGCTCGAATGTCAGCACAACATCAGATATAGTCCACTCGCATGACCGTTCCGAAGGTCTAAGCGTTAAGTACCGCGTCTCCCGTTGCTGTTAAGCCACGACGCCTCCCACCGCAACTGCCAGGCCCTCGAGAGCCAACCGGGCCAATCCAGGTGGCGGAGGCCGGAGCACAGCACCACGCCCAAGGGACCCCCGGCTCGCCCCCCTATGGGGTCGGGGTCGAACCGATGTCGCCGTCGGCGTCGGCTCGCTGGGATCGGGGCTTGTCACCGCCCCGAACCAACTGCTCGATCTGTCCGATCAGGATGTCGGCACCGGCGTCGCTTCCACCGAAGTGGCCGTCCTCCGACTCCTCGGCGTCCATGCGCTCGAGGACGCTGTGCAGATTGATCCATTTGTCGAAGCGCTCGCTCGCCCGGACCACCGAGTAGAAGAGGCGAGGGCGCCGACCGCGCCCGGCGATGAAATCGAGCGTGATGGCAACGATCGAGAGCGCAAGAGCGACGCCATCCTTCATGCCATCTAGGAGAAGCTTCACCTGGAAGATCGCGAAATCGCGAAGCGTCACGTTCCTCGACGCGACCGTGAGCGGCTTCTTGTGAGACATATGTATCGCGTGGCTGGGTGATCCGACCGATCGGAACGAAGTGATCACGTTTGCGCGTCCGGGAACAGAGCCTTACGTCACTCGTTGACTTCAGATTCAGGCACGGGTGATGCAGAGGGTTTTGTGCACGCATCCACCCGGCGCTCAGCGACCCGCACGCGGCGCGTGTCGAGAAACGAGTGCCAGGAACCTTCCCCATGAGGGACCATAGGAAAGAAACCCGCCGCGCCAAACCATCCGGATATCCAGCCCATGAGGCGTTCTCTCTTTACCGGCCCCACCATGGCCGTGGTGGCTCTCTCTGCCCTGAGCGGAGCGTGCGCTCGAGATAGCGGAACCGACACCGTGTCGGTGACGCCACTGGGCGCGGAGTTCATGGCGCAGGTGGCTCCGACTCTCTCCGAACGCCCCAACTTCGTAGACCCTCGCGGCCCACGCATGGACCCGACTGAGGTGCCCGGTCGGTTCCCGTTTTACTGGACGCGCGCAATCTATTCGGGCTACGGACGTCGGGGATGGCGCCAGTCCTGGGCCACCGACTACCCGAAGGGCGACCAGCAATTCCTCGTGGTCCTAAAGCGGCTCGTCCGTCTCAACGCGTACGATTGGGAGAACGCGGTCCCTCTCGACGACCCGAAGCTCAGACGCTTCCCCGTGATCTATGCGGTCGAGGTCGGTGGCATGAACATGACCGAGAGCGAGGTCGAGGGGCTCCGCGGCTTCCTCGACGCCGGAGGCTTTCTCATCGTCGACGACTTCTGGGGCCAACGGGAGTGGGACGTCTTCGAGTACAACATCCGGAGGGTCTATCCGGATCGGCCAATCGTCGACATCGGTCTCGATCACCCAATCTACACCTCGTTTTACGACATCGAGGAAGTCATGCAGGTGCCGGCGATCGGGCGGACACAGTACCCAGCCGAGTGCTACGGCTGCGTCCCACACGTAAAAGGCATGTACGACGATGAGGGTCGACTCATGGTCATCATCAACTTCAATACCGATCTGGGCGATGCGTGGGAGTGGGCTGAGGATCCTCGTTATCCACTCAAGTACTCGACGTATGCGTACGAGATGGGCGCCAACATGATCGTCTACGCGATGAGTCACTAATGGACCGGATCTTCGAGTTCCTCTTCAAGTACCGCCCTCTCGTTTTCGAGCAGGGCGACTTCACGTTTGGCGCCCCGACATCAGTGCGCATTTGGCTGGTCGTGGGCGGGCTCTTGGCCGCGGCGGCGGTAGCCAGCTACACGATCGCGCGCGGCAAAAGCAGCGTGGCGGAGCGCGGCATCATGGCAGGCCTGCGCGTGATGCTCCTCGCGGTGCTCGTGACCTGCCTGATGCAACCGTCATTGATCCTCTCGACGGTGGTGCCTCAGCAGAACTTCGTCGGAATTCTCATCGACGATTCTCAGAGCATGACGCTTGCGGACGAGGACGGCATCACTCGGAGCGCGTTCGTCGCCGAGTCGTTCACGCCCGGTGAAAGCGAGCTCCTCGATCAACTGTCGGAGCGCTTCGTTCTCCGCTTCTTCCGCTTTTCAGACTTTGCCAGCCGGATCGATGGTCCTGGCGACCTGACCTACTCGGGTACGCACACCAACCTGGCCGGGGCACTCGACGCGGCTCGCGAAGAGCTGTCGGGCGTTCCGCTGTCCGGCCTCGTCCTGGTTACGGACGGTGCGGACAACGACAACCAGCCGCTCGCCGAGGCGTTGGTGCCATTGCAGGCCGCCGGAGTCCCGGTCTTCACCGTCGGTCTCGGCGAAGAGGCCATCTCGCCGGATGTGGAGCTCGGCCGCGTGGAAATGCCCCGCGCGGTCCTCGAGGGCTCGTCGCCCATGGTCGACGTAGTCGTGACCCAAAGGGGCATTGGACGCGTCACCGTGCCGATCATCGTCGAGGACGAGATCCAGATTCTCGCCGAAGAGACGGTTGAGCTGGGGCCCGACGGCGAGCCGGTCGTGGCACGGATCTATTTCGAGCTGGAGGGCCGGGGTCCCCGGCGACTGACGTTCCGGATACCGACCCAGCCCGGCGAACGCGTCGACCGGAACAATGCGCGGAGTGTCCAGATCGAGGTGCGTGGAGAGCGTGAGAAGGTCCTCTACTTCGAGGGTGAGCCACGCTTCGAGCTGAAGTTCACGCGTCGCGCGGTCGCGGACGACGAGAATATTCAGTTGGTGATTCTTCAGCGGACCGCGGAGAGCAAGTTCCTCCGTCTCGAGGTGGACGACGGGACCGAGCTCGAGTTCGGCTTCCCGAGTACGCGAGAGGAGTTGTATCGATATCGCGCACTGATTCTGGGCAGCGTCGAGGCATCGTTCTTCACGCATGACCAGCTCCAGATGATCGCCGACTTCGTTTCAGAACGCGGCGGCGGACTCCTCATGCTGGGTGGTCAGAGCGCCTTCGCGGAGGGCGGCTGGGAAGGGACTGCGGTAGAAGAGGTCATGCCGGTCGTTCTGAATCCTCCCACCGGAGGGGGCCCCGACGGCTTCTTCGCGGAAGTCAAAGTCCGACCGACTCCCGCGGGCTTCGCGCACGCGGCGGTTCAGCTCGGACTCGAGGGCGAGGCCGTTCAGGCACGCTGGGACTCGCTGCCGGCAGTGACGACGGTGAACCCGATCTCGGAGGTTCGCCCCGGCGCCACCGCGCTGCTGACAGGATCGGGAGATGCACTGCCGGCCGAGCAGGTCGTGTTGGCCTTCCAGCGGTACGGCCGGGGCAAGTCCATCGCCCTGACCATCCAGGACTCCTGGCTGTGGCAGATGTCGGCCGAGGTCACCCTCGAGGACCAGAGCCATGAGGCGTTCTGGAAGCAGATGATCCGTTGGCTCGTCGATGGCGTGCCGGAGGCCGTCGCGGCCGTGATCGACCAGGATCAAATCGAGCCGGGGGACCTCGTGCGACTCGTCGCATCCGTGGGTGACTCCACATACATCGAGGTCAACGACGCGTCTGTGACGGCTCGGATCACCAGCCCTAGCGGCCTGGTCGAAGAGTTGCCGGTCGAATGGACCGTCAATCGGGACGGCGAGTACGCGGTCGAGTTCCGACCCACCGAGCTGGGCGAGTACGAGGTCGAGGTCAACGCGGAGCGGAACGGAGTAACGCTCGGGTCGGACATCACCTACCTGTCGACCGGGCCGAGCGACGAAGAGTACTTCGCGCCTGGACGCCGGACACAGACCCTACGCCGTATCGCGGATGAAACCGGCGGGCAGTTCTATACGGCGGAAACCATCGGCAGTCTGCCGGAGGATATCCGCGTCACTGGAGCCGGGGTCACGTTGGTCGAACAGTTAGACCTCTGGGACATGCCCATCCTCTTCCTGCTCATGCTCGCGCTGATGGGCGCCGAGTGGGCCTTCCGGCGCATCCGAGGTCTCATTTGATCCGTTCCTTACGGGTCGGTTCTGTCGGCCTGACCGTTGCGCTGCTGTCCCTCGCAGCTTTGCCCCCGACCCCCGTTCGGGCCCAGGGGCGCACGCACGCCCTGATCGTGGTCGGACTCGGTGGAGCAGCCAAGTACCGCGAGCGTTTTCACGCTCAGGCCATGTCGCTACGCACGGCGCTCACCGAGCGCCACGGTATCCCGGCCGAGGACGTGGTTTACCTCGGTGAACGGCCTGAAGACGCTCCTGGTGTGATCGCCGACAAGTCGACGAGGGCGAACATCCTTCGGGTTCTCGGGGAGATTTCGCAGCGCTCGGCGCCACTCGATCGCCTCCTCGTCATCCTCATCGGACACGGGACATCCGACCGGAACGAGACGCAGTTCAATGTCCCGGGACCGGACCTGACGCCGGCTGATTTTCAACTGGGACTCATCGCGTTTCCGACGCAGACTCTCGCGCTGGTGCACACCGGAAGCGCGAGCGGTGGATTCATCGCCCCACTCTCGGGACCGAACCGGATCCTAATCGCCGCAACACGAACCGCGCGCGAGCGGAACGCCACCGAGTTCGGCCAGTTCTTCGTCGAGGCGCTGACGGGGGAGAGCGCAGACCTGGACAAGGACGAGCGCATCTCGTTGCTCGAGGCGTACCTGTACGCGCGGGCAGAGGTCGAGCGGTTCTATCAGGAAGAGAACGAGCTTCTGACCGAACACTCGGTCCTCGACGACAACGGCGACGGCGAAGGGAGCCACGAGGCGGGGCTCTCCGGGCCCGATGGTCCCCTGGCTGCCACGTTCCACCTGGGTGGCGTCTCCGGGACCGCGGCGCAGGTGCCAGACGATCCGGAGCTCGCGCGCCTCTACGAAGAACGCACCGAGATCCAGACCCGGATCGAGCAACTCCGCGCGGTCCGTGAAGCGATGGACGAGGACACGTACCTGACAGCGATCGAAGATGTGCTCATTGAGCTCGCGCTCAAGAACCGTGAGATCCGCGCGAAAGAGGGTGGCGGCTCATGATGCGCGCGATAGCCGTCCTCTCTCTCGGAGCGCTAGTCGGCGCGCCGCTCGGAGCCCAGACGCTCGTGGAGGTTCGAGAGGCCGTGCGCTCCGGCGAATACGACGACGCCTCAGAGGCGTATCGAGACCTGCTCGACCAGGACGCCTCCTCATACGAGGCACGTCGGGGCCTGGTGCAAGTGCTGATGACCACGGGCGAATACGAGGAAGCCGAGCGCATCGCGCGTGACGCCCCGACCCCCGTTGGTATGGCGAACACCTTGGGTGAGGTGCTCGTGGTCGTCGGCAAGCTCGACGAGGCCGACGCCGCGTTCCGGCGTTCGATGGAGGGGAATGCGAGCGATGCACTGACCGCCGAGGTCAATCTGGCTGAGCTCCTGTTCTCGCGTGGTGATCTGGATGAGGCGATGAGGCGCTTCGACCGGTTCATCGATGTGTACAACGGCGCAGACGGGGCTCTGCGGGCTTCCGGTCTCGCGGCGGTCGGTCGGGCCGTGGCCTACCTCGGACGCAACGAGCCCCAGCTCTTCCAGGACGCTCTGCGAGCATTCGACGAAGCCGCAGCGGCCGACCCGGGCTGGCACGAACCAAGCGTTCGGGTGGGAGAGCTTTTTCTCGACAAGTACTCCAGCACCCAAGCGCAGGCGGAGTTCGAGAAGGTGCTGGGGACGAACCCGCGTCACCCGGGCGCGCTCCTCGGCCTCGCCAAGGCTCTCGAGTTCGACGGGAGCGGCGACGCGGGCAGGGTGCTGAACCAACTCTTGGCCCTGAATCCGAATCACGTGGAGGCGCGGGCGATTCTTGCATCGCAGCACCTGACACGTGAAGGGTACGAGGAGGCGCTCGAGGAAGCCGAGAAGGCGCTCGCCGTGAACCCGAACTCGTTGGTGGCGCTCACCGCGCTGGCGGGCGCCCACATGATCGGGGGCGACCTCGAGAGCTTCAAAGAGGTCCGCGCGCAGGCGTTGGCCATCAACCCCAGGTACGCGGGACTCGACACCAGGTTGGCGGACCTCGCCGTCCAGACGCGCCGGTACGCCGACGCGGTGACCCGAGCGCAAGCCGCCGTCGAGCTCGACCCGGCCGCGTGGGAGGCCTGGGGCCTGCTCGGCATGAACGAGCTGAGGCTCGGTGACATCGAGGTCGGTCGGGCCCATCTGGAGCGCGCGTTCGAGGGCGACCCGTTCAACCCATGGTTCAAGAACAACCTGGACCTCCTCGACACCTTCGAGCGATTCGAGACGCATTCCACAGAGCACTTCGAGCTCTTCCTTCATGGAACCGAGTCGGACCTGCTCGCGACGTACCTAGCGCCCATCGCCGAAGAAGCCTACGACAGTCTCTCCCGCAGGTACGGCGGTGAGCCGTCGACACCGGTCAGGGTCGAGCTGTATCCGAGCCACGCCGACTTCTCTGTCCGCACCCTCGGTGAGGTCGGCCTCGGAGCCCTCGGCGTCAGCTTCGGTAAGGTCCTGGTCATGGACTCGCCGGGCGCACGCGAAGTCGGTGAATACAACTGGGCCTCAGTGTTCTGGCACGAGTTGGCCCACACGTTCCACCTGGCGCTGTCCGACAACCGCGTGCCGAGGTGGTTCTCTGAGGGACTCGCTGTCCACGAACAGCGTCAAGCACGCCCCGGATGGGGCCATCAGGCGACGGTCCCGTTCATCCGGGCACTGGCCGATGGTGACCTCAAGGCAGTCAGCGAGTTGAACGACGGCTTCATGCGGCCCGACTACCCACAGCAGGTCATCTTCTCTTACTACCAGGCCTCGCTGGTCTTCCAGGTCATCGAAGAGCGTTACGGATTCGGTGCCATCCGCGAGATGCTCGATGGCTACCGCCGAGGCGAGACCACCGCGTCCCTCTTCGAGTCTGTTCTCGGCACACCTCTCGAGGCTTTCGACGACGAGTTCGACGACTATCTCCGGGATCGCTTCAGGGGCCCACTCAGGGGCCTCGCCGAGATCGCTGAAGCGCCGCTCCCCGGCTCGGACGTTTCGGCCTTCGAGGAGTTCGCTCGCGCGCATCCGGGCGACTTGCTGGGGAGGCTACGCCTAGGAGCCGCACTCGTGTCGGAGCAGCGGTACGAGGACGCGGTGCCTCACCTCGTCGCGGCGAGAGACATGTTCCCGGAGTATGGCGAGAGGGACAGTCCGTACTGGTACCTCGCCCAGGCGTACCGTGGGATCGGCCGCTTTGAGGATGCCGAGGAGGCTCTCGCCACGCTCACTTCGATCTCCGAATCCAACTACGAAGCGTTTATGCTGCATGCCCAGGCGCTCGAAGAGTTGGGCCGGCCCGAGGAGGCCTCCGCCGCACTCGACCGTGCCGTGCTGGTGTGGCCCTATGACCTCGACCTCCACGACCGCCTCGCCGAACTCCATACCGAGACAAGAAACTTCCCGGGCGCCGTGAGGGAGCGCTCTGCCGTGGTCGCTCTCAAACCTACCGACATGGCCGATGCGCTTTACATGTTGGCGGTAGCCCACAAGGATGCCGACGACAGGACCTCGGCACGCAGATCTGTACTGCGGGCCCTCGAGGTCGCGCCGAATTTCGAAGCTGCACTCGAGTTGCTCCTCGAACTCCGGTCAAACGAATGATGTGGGGGACGAAGGCGGGCGTCGGGCTCTTCGCACTCACCCTCTTCGCGGCGGGCTCGGTAGCAACGGCATTGGTCGTTGGGTCTCCCGATCTGGCGGACGCCGGTGCCGCTGCAGACGACGCTCTGGTTCAAGACCTCAACCCGCCCTACGACAGCAAGTATCACTTCCTCCGCATCCAGTACACGGTTGGTGGTGGAGGTGGCTTCGGAGGCCGATTCCGCGGCGGTCGAGAGCCCATGTGGGCCCACGACTACCCGAGGGCCGAGCGGAACTTCCTCCAAATCCTCAGCGAGACGACGTACATCGACTCTCAGACGGAAGGCTCTAACATCTTCCGTTTCGATGACCCGGAGCTCTTCAATTTTCCGATCGCATATATCGTGGAGGCAGGTAGCTGGAGCCCCAACGAGAGTGAGACCAAGGCGGTCGGTGACTACCTCTTGAAGGGCGGTTTTCTGATCGTCGACGACACCCGGGACGATCGGGGCACGCGCAACTACGACAGCTTCGCCTTCTACATAGAGCAGGCGCTCCCTGACCTGAAGCTGGTCCCGCTTTCCCACGATCACGACATCTTCGATTCGTTCTTCCAGATCGATCCTCTCGAGGTGCTCCCACCGTACGGGCGTGGCAATCCCATGTGGTTCGGGATCTTCGAGGAGAACGACCCGACCAAGCGACTCATGGTCGTGCTCAACTACAACAACGACATCGCCGAGTACTGGGAGTTCAGTGAGCGCGGGTACTACCCCATAAACGTTGCCAACGAAGCGTACAAGCTGGGCGTCAACTATGTCGTATACGGCCTTACGCACTAACTAGTCCACATGAGCCGCGGCACCTGCTTCGGCACGCCCATTGCGTAAAGATCATCCCTGACCGACTAATCGGGCCCCTTGGGCCCAACTGAAAAACGGAGAACACCTTGGCGGACGACGCGATCGGAACGGTTGCCCTCGACAACGCCGACGACGTGGCACTCGCGGACCGCATGAAACATGGGCGGACGCAGATCAAGAGCGAGCTCAGCAAACTCATCATCGGTCAGGAAGACGTGATCGAGGAAGTGCTGCTCACTCTGTTCGTCGGCGGGAACAGCCTCATCGTCGGGGTTCCGGGGCTCGCCAAGACGCTTCTCATCCATACGATCGCCCAGGTCGTGGATCTGAAGTTCTCGCGGATCCAGTTCACGCCCGACCTGATGCCGTCCGATATCACAGGGACCGACATCATCCAGGAGCAGGCAGACACCGGCCGCCGTGAGTTGGTGTTCTCCCCTGGGCCGATCTTCGCGAACATCGTCCTCGCCGACGAGATCAACCGTACGCCGCCCAAGACGCAGTCCGCGCTCCTCGAGGCCATGCAGGAGCATCGAGTCACCGTGCAGGGACGGACCTACGTGCTGGAGGAGCCGTTCTACGTCTTCGCCACGCAGAACCCCATTGAGCTCGAGGGGACCTATCCGCTCCCCGAGGCGCAACTTGACCGGTTCATGTTCCAGATCATCATCGATCACATGCCGGAGCACGAGGAACTCGAAGTCGTTCGCACGACGACCGGCATCCTGAAGCCAGAGTTCAGTCACGCGGTCACCGGTGCCGACTTGAACGCCTTCCAGGAACTGGTCCGACGGGTCCCCGTGTCGGAGTCCGTGCTCAAGTATGCGGTGGCGCTCACGCGCGCGAGCCGGCCCAGTCCCAACGGCGACTCCCCCGACTTCATCAACAAGTGGATCGCCTACGGCGCTTCGGTGCGCGCCGCGCAGTATCTGGTTCTCGGCTCTAAAGCCAAGGCGATCACCCAGGGACGCTATCACGTCTCGTTCGAGGATATCCGGTCGCTCGCCCATCCGGTGCTCCGGCACCGCATCCTGAAGAACTTCCACGCGGAGTCTGAGGGCATCACGTCGGCCGATATCGTCGAGCTGCTGCTCGACGCCGTGCCGCAGCCTTCCTCCGGGATGTAGTCGATGGGCCTCGCTCGGGCGTCGCATGCAGGTGCCCACCTTCTCGATCCCGCCGTGCTGGGTCGGATCGGCAACCTAGAGCTCTTGGCGCGGACCGTAGTTGACGGGTTTCTGACCGGGCTCCACCGATCTCCCTACCTCGGCTTCAGCACGGACTTCGCTGAGCACCGCCAGTACATGCCGGGGGATGACATCCGGCGCATCGACTGGAAGCTGTTCGCCCGGTCGGACCGTCATTTCATCAAGCTTTTCGAGGCGGACACGAACGCGAACTTCTCCGTGTTGCTCGATGTTTCAGCGTCGATGGGGTACGGGAGTCACGACGTCACCAAGCTCGAGTACGCGAAGTATTTGGCGGCGTGTCTCACGTTTTTCACCAATCGGCAACGGGACCGCGTCGGGCTGGTGACGTTCGACCACGATATCGTCGACTACGTGCCGCCATCCATGAAGCACTTGGATACGATCCTCCATCTGCTCGACCGTGCGAACGCAGCTGGAGCCGGCTCGCTCAAGGGTCCGATGGTCAAGATCACGGAGCTGCTCGGCCGGAAGGGCATCATCGCCGTCATCTCCGACTTCTACGAGGAGCCGGATGAAGTGATCGGCGCGATCCGAACACTGCGCGCTCGCGGTCACGACATTGTCGCGTTCCACGTCATGGATCCGGCAGAACTGGGATTCCCGTTCGAGGATCCGTCGGGCTTCGAAGACCTCGAGACGGGGGAGCAGATTCCGGTCGTTCCTGCTCGGCTGCGGGATGACTACACCCGCCTCGTGAGCGAGCATGTGGAGACGCTTCAACGGCGCTTCACCGACAACCGGATCGACTACGTCCTCTTGGACACGTCGAAGCCTTTGGACCTGGCCCTGTTCAAATACCTATTGGCCCGCGAACGGGCGACGCGTAAACGATGAGCCTAGCCTTCCTTGTCCCGCTCTTCCTGCTGGGTTTCGCGGGGATCGTCGTGCCGATCGTGGTGCACCTCACGCGGCGCCAACGGAAACAGGTCGTCGCTTTTCCGTCTCTGATGTTCCTGGAGAAGATCCCGTTTCAGGAGCAACGGCGTCGGCGCATCCAGCACTGGTTCCTGCTCTCACTACGCGCGTTGGCGCTGATCCTGCTCGCGGCCGCGTTTGCGAGGCCGTTTCTCAACCAGAGCGACCTTACGCTCGCGGGCACATCCGGCCCCCGCGAGGTCGTGGTACTACTCGACCAATCCTACAGTATGGCCATCGGCGACCAGTTCGAGCGCGCCCGCGACGAGGCCCGAGACATCTTCAACGATCTTGGACCGCTCGACCGGGCCTCACTCATCATGTTCGGCCAGGGTGCGCGTGTCGTCGCCCGATCAACCTCAGACCGGATTCTGTTGCAGGCCGCGCTGGATGCGGTTGAGGTGAGCTCCTCAGCCACACGGTTCGGCCCGGCTCTGAAGGTCGCGCAGACGGTGCTCGAGGAGTCAGAGCTCCCCTCGGGCGAGGTCTTCCTCCTCACAGATTTCCAGCGAATCGGTTGGACCGGTGACGAGGGCGTCCACTTTCCAGCAGGCTCCAAGGTCACCCCGATTCAGTTCGCGGGTGACCCGCCGGATAACATCCAGGTCACAGACGTGGCCTTGGCCCGCGAGGCCGTATCGGGGCGGGAGCGGATCACGCCGACTGCTCGCTTGGCGCGACGCGGAGGAGAGAGCGCCCGGGAAGTGATGGTGACGCTCGAGTTGGATGGACAAGAGCTGCAGTCCAGACCCGTCACGCTCGACCCGAACGGGTCCGCAGCCGTGACGTTCCAACCGTTCACGCTCTCACAGCCGCACACGCGCGGCACCGTTCGCGTGGAAGAGGACGAGTTGGCTGCCGACGACGCGAAGCACTTCGTGCTTTCCCCCGGAAGTGCTCTCTCGATCCTGATCCTCGAGGGC
>Ga0209554_1000598_pt1 | contig 30310 bp, 32 predicted proteins | sample MarorgKNORR_S2LV_5_FD_188221 | JGI IMG/M metagenome (GOLD analysis project Ga0209554, IMG submission 188221) | Marine microbial communities from the Southern Atlantic Ocean, analyzing organic carbon cycling - Bottom_A/KNORR_S2/LV (SPAdes) (version 2) | ecosystem: Environmental > Aquatic > Marine... | reverse complement strand
AAAATGTAATTAAGGTGGGGCATTATGCCATTCGCATTACGTGGGGTGATGGTCATAGTGATGGTATTTTCACCCATGATTTCTTGCGAAAATTAGATTTATCCACCAAATGAAATATAAACATATTATTTGGGATTGGAATGGCACTCTTATAGATGATGCATGGCTATGCGTGGATATCATGAATAAGATCCTGAAAAAACGAAATCTTGATTTAATAACCGTAGATGATTACCGAGAGCATTTTACTTTCCCCGTCCGTGATTATTATGTGAAGTTGGGATTTAATTTTGATTATGAACCATTTGAGGTGTGTGGAATGGATTTCATCAATGCGTTTAAAATGCGAAAGTTTGAAGCAAGTCTGTATTCGCAGATTGGGTCTGTACTAAATAAATGTTTAGAAATGGAAATTTCTCATTCCATATTGTCTGCCCAAAATCAAAATATATTAGATGAAACAGTTGCATACTATCAAATTAGAGATAAATTTATCGGTGTAAATGGGTTAGATAACCATTTTGCACATAGTAAAGTTAATATTGGGCAAACTTGGATTAGTACTTTGGATTATAATCCTGATGAAGTAATAATGGTAGGCGATACGGTTCATGATTATGAAGTAGCCCAAGCCATGGGAACGGATTGCATTCTCATAGCCAGTGGTCATAATTCAAGGGATAGATTAGAAGAAACAGGCGTTTTGGTTTTAGATTCTCCAAACGCAATTATAGCAGTTTTATTGACTTAATTCATGAGGTTTATATTATCCTAATTATTTAAATTTACCTTTTGTTAATCAAACATAATAATATTTTTATACCTATATATATTCATCAAAATTATCAGATTTCGATTAAGGGTTTAAATTCATAATGAATAAACAATTGTTTATCACACTGAGCAAAGTTGCTGGCGTGGTGCTTTCTCTATACCTATTCCTTGTAGGTATAAATGGGTTATCTACTGCCATTAAACATTTAGGGGGAGGATTCGCTGAAAATATGCTATCTACTACAAGCAATCCGCTGATTGCATTATTCATTGGCATACTTTCCACCACTATTTTTCAGAGTTCTTCTACCACGACATCATTGATTGTGGGAATGGTGAGTAGTGGTGCGTTGAATTTGGCAGGTGCCATTCCCATGATAATGGGAGCAAATATTGGCACAACCGTTACCAATATAATTGTATCTATTGGGCATATTAATAGAGGAAATGAGTTTAAGCGTGCATTTGCAGCAGCCACGGTGCATGATTTCTTTAATGTATTTGCAGTTTTAATTTTATTCCCCATTGAAATGGCCTTTGGCTTACTTGAAAAAACAGCATCTGGATTGGGTGAATTGCTTTTTGGTACCGTGAGCATTAATAATGAATTTAATAGCCCCATTAAAGCTGGAATTAAATGGGGTGTACATCATATAGAAACCATGAGTTTTGGTAACAATACCCTTTTCATTGTTTTGAGTGTGTTACTCACATTTGCCATGCTGTATTCAATTGTAAAGCTACTCAGAACCTTAGTCCTTGATAATGTTCAGCAATTTTTCGATCAGTATATTTTCAAGACAGCAATTAGAGGCATCATATTTGGAATGCTATTGACCATTATGGTTCAAAGTTCATCCATTACCACATCCACAATTGTACCATTGGCTGGTGCGGGCGTACTCACCCTTAGGCAAGTATATCCGTTTACATTAGGTGCAAATATTGGAACCACTATTACTGCTATTTTTGCGGCCCTTACCCTAAATGTAACGGCTCTTGTTGCGGCATTCGCTCATTTATTTTTCAATTTATATGGCATATTATTTATATATATGAATCCATTATTCAGAGACATACCGATTAAATTGTCTGTATGGATTTCTGAAGTGGCAGCCAAAAATAAATTTATTCCGCTGATTTACTTAATTTGCTTTTTCTTTCTATTACCATTTTTAATCATACTCATTGGGGGATCATAATGTTTAAACAGATATTTGAAATTTTTAAATCAGATAGTTTATATGAACAGGCATTAACAGAATGCCACGAAATGTTGGATATTGATTTGACAATGTTTAAGGCATCCATTCAATCATTAAGAAAATCCGATTCTGCGGATATTGATATTGACATCTATGCAATGGATAAAAAAATAAATGAATTTGAGCGGGATGTCCGTCGGAAAATTATGACCCATTTAGCCGTAGGTGGTAAGGAAGATATCGGTTCGGGCCTAGTATTGGTGTCTGTGGTTATTGACATTGAACGAATTGGAGATTATACAAAAAATATTTTTGATCTTGCTGTCAATCACCCCAAAATATTAGACGGAAATGCATTAGAAGATCGTTTAAGCCAGGTAGAATCGGCTTCGTTAAATCTTTTTGAATCGTCTATAGATGCATTTAAAAATCAAGATATTGATAAAGCACGCGGGTTAATGGCCTTGTACAAGGAAACCATATCAGCGCAATCTGAGAGTATAACAAAAGATATTATTTCGGGTAAATTAATAGATATAGATGTGGGTAAAGGGACAGCGGTTGCCATGTATGCCCGATATTTAAAACGAATTGCGGCCCATTCTAGAAATCTGATTTCAAGTATTGTAAATCCATTTGAACGGATTGGTTACCCAGAAAAGTAAATATTAGAAAATTAATATTTTTTATTACAAATTGTGGGGTCATCTGTAAATATCCCGTCAAGTTTGAGACATTTTACTTTTTCTAATTGTGTCGAAGTATTTACGGTATAGGCATATACTTTAAGTCCTAATTCCCTTAAGTGATTCACCTTCCTTTCGGTAAATTGATCAATGTTTCCATGAAATAAATCCGGCCGAGAAATATAAATCCAATATGGAGATGAAAATTCCTCTTCTTCATCCCATAATTGAGCTGTGGTAATTTGGGAATTTAGTTTTTTCATCTTCCGAAGACACAATGGATTAAAACTTGAAACAATGACTCTTTCCAATAAATCAAATTTCAAAATCAAATCAACAACATGTTTTTCCATTCCTTCGCTGCAAAGTTGCTGAGATTTGATCTCTACATTTACCACCATGTCCTTTGGGAGAATCTTCAATATATCTTCAAGCAATGGAATGGATTGAAAATCTAGATATGTAAAATTTTCACCACGAGCATCAATTTTTGAAATCTCATCATATTTTAAATCCGAAATCAACATTTGTTTTCCAGTAAGTTGTTCAAGATGGGGATCATGATGTACTACAAGCTCTCGGTCTTTTGTGATTTGAATGTCTAATTCAATCCCATCAACGTTAAGTTCAAATGCTTTTTGAAATGATGATATAGTATTTTCTGGAATTAATGATGGAACCCCTCGATGTCCATAAATAAAGAGTTCCTGTCTATTCAATAAAGATGGAATAATGGGTTTCCATTTAATTAATTGCCTAAGTAAGTAGGTGAAAATGACAATTCCTGTAATAATGCTTATATAAACCATTATTAAAATTATCACTCTATTGATTTATTTAATTCATAAAATTCAATTATTCATGTTGTTTTAGTTTTGTTACCATTCCGAATTTCACAACGTACTTTTCTCACAATTGTGTATAAGTTGTGAATAAACCTTTCAATTAATTGACGGTATATGGATAAAAATAAAGATGAGTTTTGGGGGAAATGCCTAGATTACATCCAAACACGAATTTCTGATCAAGCATTTCAAACTTGGTTTGAAGATGTAAAGGTGTCTGCTATTAATGGAGAAGATATTACATTATTAGTTCCCAATCAATTTCACTATGAATGGTTAGAATCAAAATATCGTCATTTGATTGATGCTGCAATAAAAGAGTCTGGGAGCTTTCCGTTGGTAGTGAACTATTCTGTAGTAATAAGCAAAAAGTCTACAGAAGAAATTCCCAAACTCATATCCAAAGATAAACCATTACCAAAGGGATTTCATCGCCAATCACAATTAAACAGTCGATATATATTCGATAATTTTATAGAAGGTAAAGGAAACCAGTTTGCAAAGGCAGCGTCCTTTTCTGTTTCAGAAACACCTGGGCAGACACCCTTTAATCCCTTATTGATTTATAGTGCTCCAGGAATGGGGAAAACACATCTTTTACAGGCTATTGGTAATTATGTGTTAAAAAATCGCCCTTCTATGCGAGTAGTTTATATAACTAGTGATAAATTTACATTAGAGTTCATCACTGCGATTCAACAGAATAAATCTGCAGAATTTGCAAATAATTATAGAAATGTTGACATGCTTCTATTAGATGATGCTCAGTTTTTTGAATCCAAAGAAGGTACACAAGAGCAGTTTTTTCATATTTTTAATGGATTGTATCAAGAAGGGAAACAGATTGTTTTAACAACAGATCGTCCCCCCAGTGAATTAAAAGGACTGAAGGATCGGTTAGTATCAAGATTTCAGTCAGGATTGATTGTGGATATTCAATCCCCTGATTTAGAAACAAGAATTGCTATTTTGATGAAAAAAGCAGAGGATGATGGTCTAGAAATACCCTATGAGGTGGTTGAATTTATAGCATGCAGCATTAAATCTGACATCCGCACAATGGAGGGTGCATTGGTAAGATTATTGGCATTATCATCCCTAAAAAGTGTGGATATTACCATGGATTTGGCTAAGAAAGTTTTGGAAGATATGCTTGGAAAGGCTGCATTTGCCAATGTGACAATTGATCATGTCTTGAAGTCTGTGAGTCGCGAAATGAAAGTGAGTGAACGACAAATATCAGGGAAGGGACGGACAATGGAAGTGGCTATAGCACGTCAAATATCCATGTATTTATCACGGGAATTGACAGGTTCTTCATTGATAAATATTGGTCGTCATATTGGTCGGCGAGATCATTCAACGGTAATTCATGCATGTCGAAAAGTAGAAAATAAAATGGCCGAAGATAAAGAATTTCGATCACGTGTAGATAATCTAAAAAGTGATATTTCAGGAGTCCATTAAAAAGGGAATATATGGAAAAAGTACTGATTATAGATGATGATGTTAAATTATCTGAACTCATTGTAGAGTTTTTAGAATCATTTAATTATGATATATATGCAAAACATACACCGGAAGATGGTCTAGAATTTTTAAATGAGATAGGCGCAGACATTGTAATTTTAGATATTATGCTTCCGGGAATGGATGGATTTCAGGTATTGCGTAAAATTCGGGAAAATTCAACCATTCCCGTTATAATGCTTACTGCGCGTGGAGAAGTTACCGATAGAATTGTGGGACTTGAATTGGGGGCGGATGACTATTTACCGAAACCCTTCGAACCCAGAGAATTGTTGGCCCGAATTCAATCTATACTACGGAGAAGTCAGTCCCCTGGATCAATGGTAGATATAATTGAATTTGATTTTCTCACCATTGATAAACTCAAACAGGAAGTATTGCTAGAAGGTGAAATGATTCATTTATCAACTACAGAATATGAAGCATTGCTTTTATTTGCTGAAAATCCGGGTCAAGTGTTGGATAGAGAGCAACTTGTTGAAAAATTACGTGGAATAACCTGGCAGTCTTATGACAGATCTGTAGATGTTCTGGTCAGCCGATTGCGAAATAAATTAGGTGAAACTCCAGCAAACACTCAATTCATAAAAACAGTCCACGGCATTGGCTACAAGTTTATTGGCAAAGCGAAGAAGTAGGGGTTTTTTCTACAGGAAGTTACGCAAAAGCCTATACTTCCGATTAGGAACATTACTCCTCGGTTTCACATCGATTCTAATTCTGGTATTGTATTATCAGTTCAATTATTCTTTTACCACACAAGATAGCATATTAGATTCGCATGAGGCCTATTATTATTCTAAGATGGTAGAGAGTTGGGGAACTCCTCCTGATACAAATCTTATACGAGAAGATATTGAAAACCTTCACCTAAATTGCATTATATTTCGTTTGGAAGATGATTATACGGAGGAAAATGGATATGGGGTTCCATATTGGTCCCATCCAATCAATCTAGAGCCAGCGGTATTTTATGCATGGTCTATTCTTGAAGATTTTGAAAAACACGGGGTGTTTATTCCATTACAAGTAGATATGGGTACAATGGGAAAACGACCATCCACTGCTGTAGCTACTGATGACTATGTGTTCTACCTCCAAATTAATTATAAAGAACCCAGTGATTTACCTAATTTTATTCTTGCATCTGTATTAACAATCATTTCAATGATAGGACTTAACTTTTTCATTCAGAAATATTTGTATCCAGTACACTTAATGAAGCAACGCGTTTTTGCTTTGGAGGAAGGAGATTTGGATTCGGAAATTCCTATTTTAGGGGAGGATGAACTTGCCAGCCTATCGCGCGCATTGAACAAAATGATTAAGGATATACGATATTTGATAAATCAAAAGCAGCAACTCTTACTAGATGTAAGCCATGAATTACGCACACCATTGGCGAGAATGCAGCTATTATTAGAAATGCTTCCAGAGCATAAAAATATTGGTAAATTAAAGGGAGAAGTTACACTATTGGAAGGAATGATTTCTAACATGTTGCTATCAGACAGACTATCTACACCATATCAAGATCTGGATATCTCGCCAATTAAATTATCACGAGTAATTGACAAAGTATTAGCCATGTTCCCCAATCATCATGAAATAGTTGAAATAGTGGGAGAAATTCCCTCACTGACGCTTCATGTTGATGAGCTTAAAATCACCCTGGCAATTAGAAATCTTATAGACAATGCCCAAAAATATGCAACCTCAGCAAAATGCATTCAACTATCAACTGAAGTTATAGACCAAGAATTAAAAATTAATATTCGTGATTTTGGCCCAGGGATTAATTTGAGAAATATTGAGAAATTAACCACTCCATTTTATCGAATCTCAATTGAGGGTGAGTATAAACGACCAGGTTTTGGGTTAGGATTAACTATCTGCAAAAAAATTATTAATGCCCATCATGGCACATTGTCAATTTCCAGTGAAGTGGGTAAGGGTTCCGTTTTTTCATTACAATTACCATTGAATTAATTCTTGTACCTGAATTATATTATTTCATAATTTACATGGAGAATATTAACCATAGTCCCATATCGGAGATACAGATATGCAGAGAAATAGTATAAATAAAGTAATCTTAGTTGGCCACATTGGAAATAAACCAGAGGGGCGATATACCCCTTCAGGAACATCTACGGCCTCGTTTTCATTAGCTACGAATGAATCATGGATTGATTCTGAAAAGGGGAAGCAGGAAAGAACGGAATGGCACAATATTGTTGCATGGAGTAAATTAGCGGACTTTGCCACTGAGTATATTCAAAAGGGTCAGCTTGTTTATGTAGAAGGCAGATTGCAAACCCGTAGCTGGAAAGACAAAGAAGGGAATCCCAGAAAGACCACTGAAATAGTATGTACCTCAATTACACCACTTGAGTGGAAGTCTGCTAAAAATACAGAAAAAACTGAAGATAAAAAGTCAGACATGGTGGCAGAACCAATTGAGGAAGACGATTTACCCTTTTAGCCAAGGTTACATCTTGTAACATTAAAGCTTTATATTGACATCAATTTGTAAGTATATTTCCCGCAGGATGAGGAGTTATATTTATGAAAATCGTATTTGGTATATTCTTGGTTGTTGGTTGTTGTTCGACTTTTCTATTTTCTAAGGGGGTTGATGGCAACCCAAAAAAATCATTGAAAAGTGATTCTGTAGTAAAAATGGGTACGATGAAATTTACTCATGGCTACGGTGAGTTTACGGCGGATGATAGCGTGATTGAAAGAAAGCGTTCACATAAAAGACGTCGAGTTGTACGTAAGCCAAGAAAAGGCAGAGGACAATAGCCAGTAATACATAATAGTTAGTATTGAAGGCGTCTGAAAAGGCGCCTTTTTTCATGCTCAGTTTTTAATTAAAGGATTTTTTAAATGGCCAAAAATTACAATAATAAGATACTTTTACTATTCATACTTGTTACATTTATTGTAACTAGTTGTGTTTCATCCAGCATGGAATATCGCTCCGCCACCACAGCTGCACGGTCTGAAAAGAATTTAAAAAAGGCAGAAGAATGGGGATTGAAAGCATTAGCTATAGCGGCAGATAGCAGTAATGCTCATATCCCTTATTTTTTGGCAATTGAAGTATATAAACCACGTAAAGAGTGGATAAAGATGGCAGAAATGCTTGATGAAGCGGTAAGACGAAATCCAACCCAAAAACTTGAAAGACCCATTATTATTGATAAAGAGAATATTACAAGAGAAAAGGTTCTATTGACCATTGAAGAGGGTGTTGAAACATATCGAGATGAAGAATGGAGTAAACTCTATAATATTTCTGTTGAATATTTTCAAAAGAGTAAATATGAATTAGCCATCCAAAAATTAGAAATTGCAATATTCATGAATCCCTCCCGCGGAGAAAGCTATGGTACATTGGCGGCTATATATCTTCAAACTGAAAATATTCAACAGGCAAAAGAAACGGCTCTTGTTGGAAGTAAAAATGCCCCTAAGTATTCATTAAATTATCAGGTTTTAGCGGACATATCTGTCAAAGAAGGTGATTTAGATTCCGCTGAACAGTATTATGAAATCGCTATCGAAAATACAGATAATCCTGGCCCAATCATGCGGCAGCTCATTTTTTTGTATATTGATAAAGGTGAAAATCAAAAAGCCATTGATTATTCAGATATACTCCTAAATAAATATCCCAATGATCCAGATTTATATTTTAACATTGGAGTACTGTTCCAACGCCTTGCACTTGAAGCATTTGATCCAGCGAGAGAGTTATATTTAGCATTACCTGATTCTCCATCAATTGATGATTTAAATCAAGTATTTAGTAAATTTAGCAACTCTCGGAAATATGCATATAATGCCCGTGATTATTTTTTTCAAGCTAGTGATTTGGAGATTGAAGGAGATGGGGGCAGTGGAAGAGCAGCGAAGGAAATGCGAAAACTCATGAAGCAAATAGATGAAATTTTTATTCCCTCTATTCGAGAAATTGCCCGGTCTGAAAAAATTGATATAACTGAATTAAACTAAATTTAAAAAGGGCTCATTGAGCCCTTTTTATTATCCGATTCGTTTTCTCTTTATAAGATATTCTGATAAAATAGTATCTAGTGACATGTCTGTTTGGGCTAATATATAATCCATTTTATTTTTTCTACATGTGGATTTATAATAATTGCTGAATTTAGCCATACTCTCTTTATAATCTTTTTGAATATGCCAGGGTTCGGTAATTATTTCTTCTCCCGTTTCCATATCTCTAAAACGAGTTCGTTCATTAAACTTTAACTCTAATTCTTGTGGATCTAATACATGAATTACCAATACTTCATGACCCTTATATCGAAAGTGTTTTAAACCAGAGATGACAGCTTCAGGGTCATCAAATAAATCTGAAATTAAAATAATTAACCCCCTTTTTTTTATGGTCTCGGCACTTTTATGCAGCATGGGTGCAATGGCAGTTTCCGGTCCAGACTTAATTTTGTCCATTCTTGAAAACAGCACATTTAAATGGCTCGACTTAGACCGGGGAGGTACAAAATCACGAATATCTGAATCAAAGAGCGTGAGTCCCACAGCATCCTGTTGTTTTAACATGAGATATGCCAATGAAGCTGCCATTATTTTTGCATATTCAAGTTTAGAAAGGACATGGGAAGAATAATCCATGGATCTACTTTGATCCACCAATAGATGGGTTAAAAGATTTGTTTCTTCTTCGAATTGTTTTATATAAAATCGATCCGTTTTTCCATAGAGCTTCCAATCAATATGCCGAATTTCATCTCCTGCACCATAAGATCGATGTTCGGAAAATTCTACAGAGAATCCATGATATGGACTTTTGTGGAGTCCAACAATGAAACCCTCCACAACCATCCTTGCCTTTAGGGAAAGATTATCAAGTTTTGATAAAAGGTTGGGTGATAAATATTGAGTCTGAGACACGGTTAATTATTATGATAAATCCATTAATTGTTGTAGAATCATATCCCGTGAAATACCATCAGCTTCCGCATTGAAATTGGGAATTATTCGGTGTCTTAGAACCGGTTTTATCATTGACTTCACATCGTCAATATCTGGAGTAGTTCTGCTATCCAAGAGGGCTTTAGCTTTTGCACCAAGAATTAGATAGGCACTGGCTCGGGGACCTGCACCCCAGTCTAATAATTCATTTGTCAGTGCAGGGGCATCATCACCAGGCCGTGTATCACCAACTGTTTTTACAGCAAACTCAATAACATTATCAGCAACGGGCACTTCTCTAATCAAACTTTGAAATGAGGCCAGTTCTTCATGAGAAATTGCAGTGGTCAGCTCGTTTATAATTCCGCCCGTGGTAGATTTAACAATCTCAGCCTCTTCGGCAGCGGAAGGGTATTTTATAAGCAAATTAAACATAAAGCGGTCTAATTGTGCTTCGGGTAGTGGATATGTTCCCTCTTGTTCAATTGGGTTTTGTGTTGCCAATACAAAGAAGGGTTCATCTAGAGTGTAAGTTTTTCCACCAGTTGTTACGTTATGCTCCTGCATGGCCTCTAATAACGCCGCCTGTGTTTTGGGTGGAGTTCGGTTAATTTCATCTGCTAAGACTATATTTGCAAATATGGGGCCTTCAAAAAATCGGAATACCCGCTTCCCCGTAGATTGATCTTCTTCGATGATCTCAGTTCCCGTAATATCTGATGGCATCAAATCTGGCGTAAACTGGATGCGATTGAATTTCAGCTCAAGAGCATCAGATAATGTTTTTATCAATAGTGTTTTGGCTAATCCAGGAACACCCTCTAAGAGCACATGTCCCCGACATAATAAGGAAATAAAGAGATGCTCGATGATATCCTGTTGACCAATAATTATTTTACCAATTTCATCAAAGAGAGATTCTTTTTTAATCTGTAATTCTTTTACTAATTCAATATTATTCATTTGTTGCCTTATTTGAACATGAAAAGGCGCATAAATTCATTAAGTACGCCAAAGAAAACGCCGTAAATTTAGCACAATTTTATCAGAAGATTGCTCCAAAAATGTTACATAGTTCAGACAAATTTATTATGAAAGGAAAAGACCTTTTTGAACTCCAAGAATGGTGTGAAAAAAAGGGACATCCAAAATTTAGAGCACAACAACTTTTTGAATGGATGTATTTTCATGGAGAAATTGATCCTCACCAGATGAGTAATCTATCAAAAGAATTGATAAATGACCTTACCTCTAATTGCATCCTTCAAACATTAGAAATTGAAAAAGTTTCATCTTCAAGATCTGAAGCCACCAATAAGTTTTTATTCCGTACATTGGAGGGTCGATTTATTGAGACAGTGAGTATGGTTGAAGAGAATCGCCATACTGTCTGTGTTTCATCTCAGATTGGCTGTAATGTGGATTGTGATTTTTGTGCCACTGCAACCATGGGCATCATTCGAAATCTCAATACAGGTGAAATTGTGGATCAACTAAAAATAATTCGAGAAAAAGTTGAATCTCCAATTACCAATGTTGTGTTTATGGGGATGGGGGAGCCTTTTTTGAATTATGAACGCGTTTTGAGGGCGGCTGATATATTTCATAGTCAACGTGGATTTGGGCTTGGGGCACATCGTATTACTATATCTACAGCAGGCATTTTGCCTAAAATTAAAAAATTCTATGTAGAAGGCAGAAAATATAAGTTAGCAATTTCATTAAATGCCTCAAATGATAAGACGCGAAGCAAAATTATGCCCATTAATAATAAATGGCCCCTTTCTGAATTGGTATCAATTGGGCGAACCCATGCCCATCGAAATCGTAAAGTTATGTTCGAATATGTGCTTTTGGCTGGAATAAACGATTCTATTGATAATGCAAGAGAACTTGCCACGCTTTTGCGTGGTGTAGATTGCAAAATAAATGTGATTCCATATAATGAGACAGATGGTAAGTATAGACGGCCAGAAAATGAAGTGATTGAGTCATTTTTAGAAATTCTTTCTGCACATCAAAAGGGATATCGAGTAATGGTGAGATGGAGTAAGGGGCAAGATATTGATGCGGGGTGTGGTCAATTAGCAGTTAAGCAAGAATCACTTGAATAACATGCTTGAATATATGTGGGGTAAATTACCAGAAAGACCACAGTTTGCCATTGTGCTGGGTTCAGGCCTGAGCTCCCTCACCGATGATTTAACGAAAACAGAATCAATTCCTTTTTCAGACATTCCAGATTACCCCCAAATTTCAGTTTCAGGTCATAAAGGTGAGTTTATTTTTGGTTATCTGAATGGGATCCCAATCTTATGTGCAAGAGGGCGATTTCATTTTTATGAGGGGCTCTCCCTTTCTGAAGTGACTATTCCCATCAAACTATTTTCGGCTCTCAACATTCCCAATTTGATTATTACAAATTCAGCTGGATGTGTGAACCTGCAGTGGAATTTGGGTGATATAATGTTAATAAAGGGGCATTTAGATTTTACGTTCAAATCAGGTAATCCTAAAATTGATGATGATAAAAGCATTTATAAAGAAGAAAATATTCAATTTGCGCGAAAGGCTGCAATTCAATTAGGTATAGGATTAAGAGAAGGCATTTATACTTGGGTATTAGGCCCAACGTATGAAACCCCCGCAGAAATAAATATGATTAGAGAATTAGGTGGTGATGCGGTAGGAATGTCAACACTTCCTGAAATAATTGAGGCCGGGCAACAAAAACTAAATATGTGGGGATTTACATGCTTTACCAATATGGCGTCGGGAATAGAAAATGACGTTCTTTCTCATGAAGATGTCCTTTCTAATGCAGAGAAATTTAAAGAACACTTTAATAACTATATAAATCACTTAATCACTACAATTTCTGAGGAAAATTAAATGAATGGACATATAGCATTTAGAAGTGGGAATCCCTCTCTCAATAAAAATACATTTAAAGCATTTACAGTGTCATCAGAAAATCAGATGACCTTAGATGGAACCGTAAATAAAACGGGAATTTCATTAATGATATCACTGTGTACGGCCACATATACGTGGAATTCATCATCGCCTGGATTAATGGCATTAGGAGGAATTGGTGGATTTATTGTGGCCTTGATAACTATCTTTAAACGACATTTGTCTGACATCACGGGGCCAATTTATGCAGCATTAGAGGAATTAATGCTAGGGGGAATATCCATGATGTTTGAGCAATTGTACCTTGGGATTGTGAGTTAGGCAATCTTTCTTACATTTGGAATATTGACTTCATTGTTAATTGCATATAAAACAGGATTAATTAAACCAACTGAGAATTTTAAATTGGACGTTGCAGCTGCCACGGGTGGTATTGCATTTATATATTTAATAAGCTGGATTATGAGTTTCTGGGGAAGTAGCATTCCGTTAATTCATTCTTCCTCCACATTTGGCATTTAATTTAGCATGGGGGTAATCATCATTGCGGCATTTAATTTAGTACTGGATTTCGATTTTATTGAACAGGGCGTGGAGATATGGGTGTACCTAAATATATGGAGTGGTATGGTGCTTTTGGGCTCATGGTTACCTTAATTTGGCTATATTTAGAGATTTTAAGATTCCTTGCAAAATTTAATTCACAACTGAATTAGCAATATTATGAAAATTATACTATATATGGTGCCTGAAGGCAATTTTGGCCATTATATAGTATTAAAGTACTACTTTAATTAAAACTTGACTTTAATTCTAAATTTGTAATAATTTAAGTCCCGGAAGGCAAAGCGGATTAATATTTAAAGTTAATTATATTTTTGTTTCCCGGATTTTTTGTTTTTTGACGTTCGTGTTAAATTTTTTATTACAATCTTGGGCTTAAAACGTTCTGCCGTTTGTTGGCAGGACAACTGATCGAAAACAAAAAGGAGAAACACAACATGAAGAACGTAGCTGGACTAATCAATGAAGCCGCAAGTGCTTTTGTAACATTAATCAAAGGCCTTGTGGTTGCTGCTATCTTTGCAAACATCTTGTTCACAACCACATTCGACCCTGTAGGTGGAATCGTTGACTTGGTGAATGCATTTCTTGGTGGCGGACTAGCTGGATTACTAGGGCTTATGGTGTTTGCTTCATTTTCTAAGTAATCCTCTGATAATCGATTGAGATGTGGTGGATCATAGATTCGCCACGTCTCTTATTCATCATTAACCTAGGAGAAGAAGATGAAAAAAGCAATTGCGAATGTAACCGACTGGATCAATGAATTTACAGGCTTACTTCAAACACTCGTAGTGTTTGGAGTGGTTGTTGGAATTCTGTTTGATGACCCATTTGGGGTAATTGCCGGAATTGGCAAACTGATGAGCCAACTCGGTGATTCAGGACTTGCTGGCTTAGTTGCGTTAATGCTTGTTGTGCTTTGGTACAAGAAGTAATAGTTTAAACAAAGTCAGATTATATTATGAGAGGAAACCCCGTATAGCGGGGTTTTTTCTTACTCCTAATGTACGGGAATTAAATTCCCCAGTATATATCCAATAACGATTCCGACAAGGAGGGCAATGGTTGTAATTCGGTGAGATATGACAGTTTTCCCATATCCTTTTTTGATAGCCACCAAAGATGAAAAATAACCAGTAAGATTAAGCATCCAGAAAAAGGGTATGGCAAATAATTTTACGATAATGGGTCCAACAATGGGTATTGATGCAGTTAGTATTGATAGACCCGCAAAAATATTAGTGATATAACCAATCACCAATGTGATAAGGGCAATGGCCCGAACATCCCAATTCAATATCCACATTGAATATGCCCCAAGTGCAATTACAATTATGGTTGAAATTGTTTTTGGGTGTTTTATAATGGTTTGAAAAAAACTACTCATCAGTAAACAAATATTCAGCGGTTAAGCTAAACAATCCAACATTAAATTTACATTTTTCAATTCGCTGATCCTTAGTGTTTACCCAAATCAAGCGAGTTGCATTTTCTTTATATACTGCCCACGTAAAAATATCGGTATGCTCTAAAATACTTAACCCCCCCTTTTTCGATGATTGCTCTATTAAATCAAGTTTGAATTTATAGTGACTATCAATTTTTTCTAACTCAATTAGGCTTGCATCATATTGTAGCCCCTCACGTTCAATAATAAATTTTTTTACTTCTAATAAATCATAGGCTAGAAAGTGAAATAAGGTAAAGAGGGTAATCGCGTCGTTAGGGATTGAAATTTGAGAGTCATAATAAAAAGGCAGGCCCCCCTTAAGTTCAGTAAATAATTTATTTTTGAGGCTAGGTTGAATCGTTGTTTTTTTAAAAGATAGAATTTGATGCGTATCAATTGAATGAATTATTTCATAATAATTATTTACTGGATAGAAAAAATTAGAAACTGATTCTGTGTTTGCAGTGAATTTTACCACAGTGGCTGCATGGTTTTCAAAAGTAGTATCACGGTGGGCCATGGTAACTTTGGCCACATTAATACCCATAAATTCAACTTGATAGTGGTGGGTTTTGGTGTGGAAAATAGAGAGAAATATTATGGGAATTAATACTTTAATCATCAGACTTCCATTCAAAGGCCGAGAATGGCCCTAAAATTCCAAATACAACAATATAAAAAGGATGTATTAAACTTAAAAGTGCCATTGTTCCCACGGACCATTTTCGTCCAATGGCATGAAAAAAGGTGTAAGTAATGGTTCCATCAACGATAGATTTGATGAGCCATGGTAGCATCCAGTAGAAATGAGTTGTTTCGGTAAAATTAAAAAGAGAGATCAGGGCGATTAAATTTGTTACAAATAAAAAGGGGAGCACTACCTTCAATGAGGTGGATGTTTTAATATTATAATATGAGAACCCCTTTGATGCAAATCGTAGGCGCTGGTTTATAAATTGTTCCATAGAAGAAGGTGGTGGTGAAGCTACAACCGCTTTTTCAGATAATACAAATTGAGCCTTGTATGATGGATGCCCCGTAATTTTATGCAGCAAAAGATCATCATCACCTGAAATAAAATGAGATACATTTTCATATCCTGAAATATCATCAAATGCTTGTTTAGAAAATCCCATATTTCTTCCGGTGCATGAGAAAACAATCCCACGACTAAATCCACCCGCTGAAAAGGCATCTTGAGCTAAACTATCTAATTCATAAAGTGAATCCATGAGTGTCTTATCGTTTGTAAGGGGTGCCGGGCCAGAAACAAAGCCAACTGCTGGATTTGAAAATGGTTGAACCATTGACCTTACCCAATTGGGGTGGGGTATACAATCCGCGTCTGTTTGTAAAATAATATCAGTATTGATTGTATTGATTGCTGTATTGAGTGCCCATTTTTTAGGTGCCCATCCTATTGGGGTTTCATTAATGGAGATGATTTCTAAATTATTAATTTCGATTTCATAATTAGCTAATATTTCAGGAGTTCTATCTGTAGATCGATCATCAATAATAATAATTTTTAATAATTCCTTTGGATAATTTTGGAATGTCAATGATGCAAGTAATGCATCCAGATTGTCCTCCTCATTTCGGGCAGAAATAATAACAGAAACTTCGGGGAAAATAGGATTTACAGTCGATTGAGTAGTAAGGCACCGAATTCCATCAGTAAGCCAAAGAATAAATCCTGCATAACTTAGACTAATAAGTATAAATAAAAAATAAATCACACTTGTCGTCCTTGCCATGTACGATTTAGATTAAAAATTGAACCAAAGGATACCGCCATTACATATAGAGGTTGGATAACAAACCATTGTAAAAATTCAATAATTGAAAACTGTCGGTGAAAGACCTTTTCTCCTTGGCGAATTAAAATAAATTCAGCAATAAATTTTATAAGAAGTATATTTATAAACCATGTATTTAGAAAGGTGTTTGTGCCATATATAAAGGGTGTTGTAATAATTCCTATATTTAATATAAACGTTGCGACAGATGTGAAATAAAAGGGGAGATTAAACTTCCAGAAAACTTTTGAATCGCCAGCCCAGCGAATGCGCTGTCTTAGCAATGCCTTCCATGTGAACTCTGATCGTGAAATTACAAACGATCCTGGTGAGGTGGCAAAAGATACATTTATATTTTTAGCATTTCGGCACAATAAGAGAAAAAGAGAATCATCGCCCTGTAGCTGGTTCGCGATTTTCCTAAACCCCCCTACAGAATTATAGAGGCTTTTACGATAGCCTTGATTTTGACCTGTACATGCCCATGCGGATTTATTATTAACCATTCCACGTGCCGCAGATAGGAGCATAAAAAAGTCCATTTTTTGAAATTTTGTGGCTATTGCGGAGGTTTCAACCACCTCAGAATATCCAATTAGATAGTCTGTGTCATCAGTAAAATGTGAGATCATTGATTCTACCCACAAAGGCTGTATAATACAATCAACATCCGTAAAAAGCAGCCGTTCAAATTGTGAATTTTTAATTCCAACATCTAATGCACGTTTTTTAAACGCCAATTTTGGATCTCCATTTTTAGAGGAGAAATATTTAAATCTAACATCCGTTTTCACAAATTCATGAATTATTTTAAAAGTTTTATCTATTGATAAATCATCTACAATAATAAATTCCATTTCACCATTATAGGCTTGATTCTGTAATGCAGTGAGTAAACGAGTTAGATTATTTTCACCATTTCGAACAGCAATTATGACTGAAACAGCTGGAAAATATACATTTTTAGATTTATCTTCTGTTTTAGAGAGTCCAAACATGAAATAGATTAAACTGCCAGTATAGTAAATTGCAGAAGATAAAAGAATGGTTTCAAATATGTTCAAGAGGTTGAAAATAGATTTTGAGCAATAATAAAATAACCAAGTACACCGATAATATCAATAGCAGTGGTAACGAATGGACCCGTCGAGATTGCAGGATCAAAATCCAGTTTATAGAGGAAAATTGGAATAAATGATGCCACAAGACATGCAATAAACATAGAGAATAAAACAGATAATCCCACCGTTAAAGCCAGCATTAGTGGGGCACCAATTTGAGAATATTGAACATAAGTGAGGAGTCCCAATAGTAATCCATATATTACACCCATTATGACACCGATACTCACTTCTTTCATAATGACTGAGGAGATTTCAACAATATTCACGTGACCAGTGGCAATACCACGTACTATAATGGTACTTGTTTGGGTACCTACATTCCCACCCATGCCCATGATTACGGGAATAAATGCTGCCAATAATACCGTTTGTTGTAACATGGTTTCATACGATCCAATTATCCATAATGCACAAACGCCCCCTAACCAACTGGCCAGAAGCCAAGGGAATCTTGTCTTTACACTTTCTAATGTAGATTTTAAAAGGATATCCTCATCTTCACCCGCCCCTGCCATTTTTAGCATATCTTCAGTGGCCTCTTCACGGATAACATCAATTACATCATCTACAGTAATGATACCTTCAATTACATTACCACTGTTTAAAACAGGTAATGCTAAATAATTGTATTCTGTAACTAATTGAGCCACTTCTTCTTGATCCGTTTCAGGAGAAACAAAGACAAAATCACGTTCCATGATGTCTTTGAGTAAGGTTTCCGGGGGTGAAGGAGTAATTGTCGAAGAGATAGTACGCCTACCATCCGTTGTTTTGAATCAATGGTATAAATATAAAATGGCATTTCTGCCGCATTACCCATATCTTGGAATTGTGAAATGGCCTCCTTAACGGAAAGACTCTCATTGAATGCCATGAATTCGTGGGACATAAGTCGTCCAGCAGAATCATCTTCATATTTGAGCACTTCATCTACTTCATCACGATCTTTAGCATCCATTTTATTGCGAATATCATCTGCAATATTATCTGTAAATGATTCTAATAATTCAACGGCTGTTTCAGCAGGAAGACTAGAAAGGATATCTGAAATTTCAGAGGCATCCATATCTTCAAAAATTTCTGGAATAAGTGCATGATCCAGTTCATCCAAAAAGTCACCAATCCCATCCATCCGTTGAATATATTTAAAAATATCTCGCCGCTCATGGCGGGACAGATATCGAAAAACCCAGGCCATTTTGGCAGGATGCGTTTTCTCAATTAGTTTATATAGGGTAATGCGGGCATTACGACGATACAATCGACGAATGGCAGATAAGGTAATACTCGCCCGTACTTGTTGAGAATCAAGGGGCATTTAGTCCATGAATCCTTCAGTTTTCATCCAGTCATCATCTACAAATTTTGTGAGATAATTACGGATTGAGTCTGGTAAAATAATCAAGCATTTCTTCCCAGCACATAAATTTTTTGCTACTTGGGTTGCCGCCCATACGGCCGCACCAGAGGAACCGCCACAGAGCAACCCCTCTTCTTTTATGAGACGTCTTGCCATTAGGAATGAATCTTTATCGCCACTTTTGATATATTGATCAATAAGGTTATTATCTAACACATCTGGGAAAAAGTCATAGCCAATCCCTTCGACTTGATAGGGGTAAATCTCATCGCCTCCACCCAAAATAGAACCATGAGGATCTACCCCAATAATTTGGATACTAGGATTATGCTCTTTCATCCGTTTAGCGATCCCTGAAATGGTTCCACCAGTACCAACGCCAGCCACAATCATATTCACATCGGGCAAGTCATTAATAATTTCTTTGGCGGTATTTTCGTAATGAGCATCAGGATTTGCACGATTCTTGTATTGATCCAAGATATGTGAATTAGGAATTTCAGCATTAAGCTTTTTGGCGATACCAATATGACTTTCAGGGTCATCCCATGCCGCCTCTGTTGGAGTCCGTACAATTTCTGCCCCAAGTGCCTCTAAGACCACTGCTTTTTCTTGACTCATTTTTTTTGGCATGGTAATAATCATTTTATAGCCTTTCACAGCAGCAGTGAGGGCCATGCCAATTCCCGTATTCCCAGAGGTAGGTTCAATTAGGGTGTCACCTGGTTTTATGCGACCTGCCACCTCTGCCTTTTCAATCATGTTTACCCCAATACGGTCTTTTACCGAGCCACCAGCATTAAGGAATTCACATTTTGCATAGAGATCACAATCTAGGTCACTGCCAATGCGATTGAGCTTAACAATGGGGGTATTCCCCACTGCTTTTAAAATATTTTCAATTATCATGAAATGGTCTCTTTTTTGAATTATAAAGTGGTGAAATTTAGGGAGATTTATAAAGGTTTCTAAATAAGAAGTAAACTAAACCAATGAGTTTAGTATCACGCCCCCTGCAACGGACACATTTAGGCTTTCAATATGACCAGATTTGGAAATAGTAATGCGGTTATCCAGTAATGATTTAATCTGTGGTGAAAGTCCATGTGCTTCATTACCCAATACCAACGCCCATTTTTGTGGGGGTAAAAATTCTTTTACTGATGTTCCATACATATCAGCACCGATGATGGTAAAGCCCTCTTTTTTTAATTTGGGAATAATCTGGAGTACATTCTCGTGAACAAATTGGTTCAAATGGAAATGAGCACCCATAGCTGATCGAACAACTTTAGAATTATAGGGGTCTACACATTTTTGAGAAAGAATCAAATTTTTCACACCAAACCATTCGGCGGTTCGAAGGAGGGTACCCATATTCCCCGGATCTGAAATATTATCTAATATTAAAATGGGGGAGTTATTAGATTTAAATTCTTTCTGTTCTGGTAAAGGGAGTATGGCTATTATGCCTTGATTATTTCGACTATCACAAACTTGTGATAAACTTTTTACCGAGGCAGTTTCCCATATATTTCCAGCTCGTTTTAAAGCAATTAAAAATTTAGCATTTTTTTTGGCATATTCTTCACTGCACCAGATTCCATTAAATTTAGTTTTTGCGCGAATGGCCTCTTCAATGAGGCGATGGCCTTCAATGATAAATTGTTTTTCAGCTACCCGAAATTTTTTGGTGTGGAGCGACCGAAGGTATTTGATTTGTGAACGTGAGAGCATTAGTTTGTGTATTGTTTTTTGGACCCCTCACCTAACAGCTCCTTTAAGGAGAGAATATTATTATCCAAATTTTTGTAGGGTGCTCCGATCAACTCCTTCTCTTGTGGGAAAGGGCTGGGGCGAGGGGTTTGTAATATCATCAATCCATCTCCAAAACCACGGGACAATGATCCGAACCCATCACTTCAGGTAAAATATATGCATTTGTCATTCGAGTTTTTAAATCGGGAGAAATACAGAAGTAGTCGATTCTCCAACCCACATTTCGGGCACGGGCGCCACCCATATAACTCCACCAAGAATAATGGCCATTCCCCTCATGGTATCCCCGGAAGGTATCGATGAATCCCGCATTTAATATATTATCAAAACTGGCCCGTTCTTCATTAGTATAGCCCGCATTTCCTGGGCGAGATTTGGTGGTTTTATTGCTCTGGGGATTTGCCAAATCTAATTCAGTATGTGCCACATTCAAATCACCACAAAAGATAACGGGCTTACTTTCTTCTAATGATTTCACAAAATTTAGAAAGTCCACATCCCATTCAGCTTGACGATAGGGTAACCGACTCAAATCACGTTTTGAATTGGGGGTATATACGGTCACCAAATAGTAATCTTCAAATTCCAATGTAATAACGCGACCCTCATTGTCATGTTTGGGAATGTCCATGTCATTAGCCACAGCTACAGGCTTTACCTTTGAAAAAATTGCGGTGCTTGAGTATCCCTTTTTCTCTGCAGAATTCCAATATTTATAGGGATATTTTTCCAAATTCAATTCCACCTGTTCTTCATGGGCTTTTGTTTCTTGGATACAAATAATATCGGGATCATACGCATCCATAAAATCTAAGAAGCCTTTTTTGAGTACTGCACGGATGCCATTAACATTCCACGAAATTATTTTCATTTGCCCTCAATCGTTGATTTTTCTACATTTTCCATAGCGGTTTCATAAAGACCCGTCATATCAATGGATGCTTCAATCTCTCTCACTTCTTCTAAATTGGCCCGCGTTTCGGGGTGGATGGGTACAAAGAAGGAACAGCAATCTTCATAGGGTTCTATGGAAATTTCATAAGTACCAATTTCTCTGGCCCGATTAATAATATCTTCTTTGTTTAGTCCTGCCAAAGGCCTGAGAATAGGTCGTTCCACCACATCAGCAGTGGCTCGCATATTTGATAATGTTTGAGATGCCACTTGGCCTACATTTTCGCCCGTAATGAGAGCGGCTGCATCAATTTGATCAGCAATTTGTTCCGCCATTCGCAACATGGCTCTACGGAATAATATGACCCAAAATTTACTGGGCGACGTCTCCATAATTTTTTCTTGGATGGCCAATAGGGGAATATTGTACAAATCACATCTAATTTGGTAGCCTGCAATGACCTTTAATAATCGCTCCACATTTTTAATAGATTGACGACTGGTGGCGGGTGCACTATGAAAGTGAACATAAGAAAGACTCACGCCACGCTTAATCATTTCAAAAGATGAAACAGGCGAATCGATGCCTGATGAAATGAGGCTAACTGCGCGTTCACCGGTGCCTACAGGGAGTCCCCCATATCCACGAATTTTATCCACACCAATATATGCCTTGCCTTTCACCAATTCGATAACCACATCAACATCAGCACCCTTTAATTTGACGCGTTTGTTGCAAAGTGGTTGAAGGTGGGCGCCAATTTCTCGGTTGACTTCTTGAGAAGTAAAGGGAAAGTTTTTGTATTGTCGTTTGGTTGACACGCGAAACGTTTCAAATTCTTTGGTGGCAATGAGTTCAGCTGCCGTTGATTTCATGGCATCCATTTCTGGCTCAACTCGGTGCATCAAATGGGCGTTCATTAGGCCCATCACATTTTTTAATTCAGAGGCATATTCATTCCATCGGCTGGCATCCACGCCAAAAATAAAGACACGCGCTGCATTGGTTTCTACACTGGAAAAAGGGAGGGGTTTAATTTGCTTTCGAACATTTTGTTTAAAGACTTTTTCAAACCAAGAACGATTATCACCTTTGAGAGAAATTTCATGATAATGTATTAAAATACATGCACTAGGGCTCATTCGTGGCCATCAACCATGAAATGATCAGAAAGCTTATCAAGTGGGATTTCTTCCTGTTCACTGGAGTCCATATTTTTCACTACAGCAATGCCCTTTTCTAATTCATTATCCCCCAAGATGACTACAAATTGAACGCCCAAGCGATTAGCTTCTCGCATTTGGGCTTTCATGCTGCGTTGGAGGGTTTCACTCACTACACTTACGCCATGTTTTTCTCGAATTTCTTCGGCTAAAACGAATCCCTTTTGAGTGGCTTTTTCGCCCAAAGTCAAAAAGTAAATATCTGCCAATGAATGCTCATGTTCAACTTCATCACCAAAGGCAATAAAGAGGCGCTCCATACCGGCGGCAAAGCCAACTGCAGGTGTGGACTTTCCGCCTAATTCTTCCACTAATTTATCATATCTACCACCTCCACAAAGGGCATCTTGAGCCCCCAAAGTTGATGAGGTAATTTCGAATGTAGTATGGGTGTAATAATCCAATCCACGAACTAATTTTCGGTCATGATTATAGGGGATTCCCATCTCATCTAAAATGGCAGTAACACGTTCAAAATGTGTACGGTCATCATCCGTGATATGGTCAAATATAAAGGGAGCATTTTTGTCTAAAATGTCTTGGCATGCAGGATTTTTACAATCGAATAATCGCAGTGCATTTTTATCAATTCGGTGCTGACAGGTATTGCACAAATCAGATTTTACTGTATTCAATACACCTTTCAACGTAGCCAAATAAGGCTCTCGGATTTCTGCACTGCCAATACTATTTATTCTCACAGATAGACCTTCGATTCCAAAGGTTTCATAAATCTTATATGCCATGGTAATCACCTCTGCATCCTGTTCGGAATAGGGTGAACCAATGGCTTCGATTCCAAATTGGTGAAATTGTCGTTGCCTACCCTTTTGTGGGCGTTCACGACGGAATAGTGAATCAATATAATAAAGCCGATTCAATGGTCGCAATGTACCCATTTGATGCTGAATATAGGCACGAACTACGGGTGCAGTCAGTTCAGGTCGAAGGGTTAAATTGTCCCCGCCTTGGTCAGTCCATGAGTACATTTCTTTTGATACAATATCCGTGTCCTCGCCAATGCCACGTTGGAATAATTTAGTATCTTCAAAAACAGGAGTACGAATTTCACCATAGCCATGCACCGCCATAAATTGGTGGATAATATTTTCAACTTCCCGCCAATGTATTGTATCATGGGGGAGTAAATCTTTGGTTCCTTTTACACTGCGTAGAGTAGCCATTATTCAAAATCCTCAGAGGATGCGTCTTCAATTTCCCACTCATCAATTATGGAAAGTATGGATGCGGTATTGGGTACATCTAAAAATTGGGTGCGAATATCACCATGATCAATCATGAATCTAAATCTTGAAATAAATTTACGATGACTTTTCGGCTCGTCTAATGGACTAAGAGTGAGTACAATAAAATGACAGAGTTGTCCATCGGGAGCATTATAGTCAACGCCCTTTTGTGAAATACCGAAGACACATACTAATTCATCAACTTCTGAAGAGGTGCAATGGGGGTATGCCACACCTCGCCCCGTTGCCGTGGATTGGTTTTTTTCACAGGCCTCCATGTCCGTGCATAATTTTGCAGTTTCAGATAAATACCCCATTTTATACAGGTGGTTTAGTAACTCCTGAATGACATCATTCTGGTGTGTAGATCTTAAGGGGAGAAGGATACCGCCTTCATTTAATATTTCACATAACTTCATGGGGTGGAAAATTTCTCTCAATCATTAGTTTAAAACAAAGATATTTTATGCATAATTATATTCCAAAGAGGCGTTTTGTGCCACCGCGAGATTCAATTTTAATATCCTGTAAATCGGGATGTTTCACACTTATATTCAGGAAGAAGCCTTTACTGCCACCACTGGGCCACCACTTAAAGGTGAACTCCCAACAATGGAGTGGGCGAGAAAGATGAAAGCTCTGACTCAACATCTTTTGCTCCAGCACATCAAATCGTGTATTGTAACTCAGTTTCCAATTTTCACTGAGCATAATTTTCAAATTGGTATTCAACCAGAATTCATTATCCCATTCATAAATTCTAGTATCATTATTAATAATTAATTTTTGCTGTTTTGAGTATCGCATACTAAAACTGGCCTGCCATAATGAACCCTTCGCCATTTTGGGGGCTAAATCTGATTCATTCATATCTAATAATTCATCGTCGAAATCGGTGGTATCTACGTCAGTTGTGGTAGATTCTTCAAATCCAATAATGCGCTTACCTGAAATCCTAAACGAGGTGGAGGCATCAATTTTAGTGAGATAGGGGCTGATGATGTTGTCAATTCGTATGCCCTCATTATTTCGCTCATACACATCATGAGTGGCAGAGATATCTAATTTGAGCCCCCCCGGAATTGTAGTTTTAAATGTTGATCGAAGGGTTGACCATTTTAGGCTATCAGCCGCTGCATTATATGCAGTTTGCATCTTCCAAGAGAGGAGGTCCACTTTATCAATTTTGTCGTCTTTCCGTATTTTCATTTGAAATAGATTCTGTAAACTGAGGCCTATATTTTTTTGCTCATTGGTGGATGTTGCCCCTGCGGTGGAACCTGCAAATGGATCAAATTCATTTCCTGCATTATCCGTTAATATATAGCTAGGGTTAATACCCAAAATTTCCGCTGAAAAATCAGGGCGATATGAATAACTAAGTGATGGGGTAACCACGTGACGAATGGCTTCTGCACTGCCTATGGGAAAGGGGAAAATACCATAAATTTTTGTATTTGCCGATAACGATGCAGACCCTGTGAGCCTTCTATTAAATTCATCTACTTTTTCAAATTTCCCACTGATAAAATTCCCATTTTCATCATAAACGGGTTCACGGTATTCAAAGACCCAATCTTCTTTTAAACTCACATTGGGATTTAACGATAGCCATCCAAATAATTTTTGCGGGGCCGAAAATGAAACATTATGGTTAATCCCTTTAGTGTAGGCACTGATATCCGTCCAAATTGAATCTGGTTGAGCCATAAATCCTATTTTTTGATTTCCATTAAAATTGCTGGATGAGGACCAATATATAGAACTATAAAATTGATCACCTACCCCAAATAATGCGGAATGACCATGGCGAAAAGACATATTGGGAAGTGAGCGATTTTTGTAGAAGAAATAATCATCTTCAGAAGAAGGTTCCTCTAATTTTTTATCTTCTGCTAACAAATCATACGCTTCAGATAAGTTCAATGAGAGTGAGTTTTTCCATGAAGGCCAACTTTTTGAATAATTTAGTGATGAGTTTATTTGCTGTTTTAATCTTGTTTCTAAATCATAGCCCGTCTCTTGGTAATAATTATTACTGGATACATAGGTATAGTTGATACTCAAATTTTGAGTGGGGTCAATTTTGTGACTGTGTCGCCAGCGGAGGTCCCAATTTTGGCTGGAGAAGTCAGATGCAATATCACCTATATCTTCAGAACCTTGTAGCTTCCGCAAATATGACATATTCAAATTGCCATTATATTTATACCGTTTTGTATAATTGAAGGTGGTTCGACTATCCAGACCATGCTCATCATAAAAACTGAGAAGAACTTTTGCATCCATATAATCATTGGGTGCCCAAAAATAACCTAAGTGACGAAGGTATGACCCTCGACTGGCAGATGATCCGAAACTGGGCATAATCCATCCACTTCGCCGACCGCCACCCTTACTGGGGAAAACAGCCAATGGCACTCCAATAATGGGAATATCATAAATATGCAACCAAAGTGGGCGGGCAATAATTCGATCGCCAGGGAGCACTTTCATTTGTTTGCTTCCCAAATAATAGTGGGGTTTTTCTAAACTACATGAGGTATAAATACTATTATGAACATGAACCACATTGGGTTCGTCTCTATAAATTTCTTCACCATGATAATAAGAATCATTTAAGGACGTCTTCCCCTTTTGGATTACACCATGTTTAGAATTTAAATTGAATTTGAAATTATCACCTACAATGGGAGCATCTGCTCCCGTTTTAACTGAGGGTCTTTCACCATCTTTTTCAGTGGCATCCAACAGACTAGTTTGCCAATCAACATGGATATGCCCCGCTTTTAAGATAGATCCTTGATAGTTTATTACGGCATTTTTTTCAAAGAAGCTTTCTTCATCTTGAATATGATAATCTATAAATTCAGACTCATAGGTTATGGTAGAATCAATGCTTGCATTATGGGGTTCAGGTTCAAATTTCCCACGTCCACCCCCATTTATTTGAATTCGATGGAGTTCATCATTTTCAAATGTAATAATAACAGAATCACCCGAAGCAATATTTTTCCCTATGTACAATGAATCTTCAATTACATGGAGTTCTGTACTCGCCATGCCAGACAGAATGAGGGAGGAGAGCTCACCATCACTAAAATAAGCATCCATATTCTGGCTGTTCATTTCATCTCTAAATTTTTGGAATACTCCATTTAAATCCAATTTTGCCTCTACTAAGTTTGTGGCAAAAGCATCATTCTGAATCGAGATTCTATTCAACAAAGAATCTGTATATTGAATCACCATATTATTTCCAGAAAGGAATCTATTCTTACTCGAAACAGAGGACTTTTCGTCCAAAGTCATTTGCTGGCTCACATCATCATATTTAATAATTTCCGCTTTCACATGTCTGTCTGCCTCAAAAATTTCTACGCTTCCCTTAGCTGTAAATGAGGAGCCATGATAGCCAGTGCTTTTCCAATAATTAATGATGGATGAAGTGAGCGTTCGACTTTTTTGATTAAACTGCACATTCCCTTGTGCGCTGATGGAGTCACGGTCTGTCCAAAAAATCATATTTTCACAGGTGAGGGTATCACCCGAGTCAATCATTTTGGTATTTCCCAAAAGATGGAGTTCATTTCTATCAAGATATTGCAAAGCCATATCGGTAAAAAGGGAGAGAGAATCTTTGTAGATATATACATTATCAGTGAATTTACGGACAGCTTCACCATCAATTTGAGTTTGCTCAAACTCTCCTTCGGCTTGATAATGCCATCTGCTTTGAGAAAATAATATTGAAATGAGTGAGATGATGAGAATGAAACGAATCAAAAACGATCCTTCCATAATTTATTCAAACGCTCTTTCAGAAATTTTTCACGACCTTGATTAGTTGGATTATAAAATGAAGGTGTTTGAGTGAAATTTTCTGGCATGTAATTATCATTTACAAAATGGTCTGGATACGAATGGGCATATTTATAGTTTTTTCCATACCCTTCATTTTTCATCAGTTTTGTAGGGGAATTTCGTAGATGTAAGGGAACTGAACCAGCGCCATTTTCCCGAATATGGGCCATAGCATTATCAATCGCTTGATAAGATGCATTGCTTTTTGGCACAGAGGCCAAGTAGGTGGTGATATGCCCTAAAATAATTCGTGATTCGGGCATGCCAATTATATGGACTGCTTGAAAGGCAGATGAGGCTAATTGAAGAGCGTATGGTTCTGCATTTCCAATATCTTCAGACGCTAAAATAATGAGTCGTCGTGCGATAAATTCGGGTTTCTCACCGCCCTCTAACATGACGGCTAACCAATAAATGGCTGCATCAGGATCAGAGCCTCGTACTGATTTTATAAAAGCAGAAATAACATCGTAATGGTAGTCGCCTGCTTTATCATAAATCACATGTTTTTGCTGAAGCGCGTTAGAAATATTCTCATCGGAGATAGATTTACCATCCGCCAAGGATACAGCCAATTCAAACGTATTTAACATTTTTCGGGCATCTCCGCCACAAGAAGAAAGTAACAGCGATTCAGCATCGGCATCCATTTTTACATTTTGTTGGGAAAGCAATACATCTTCACTTTTGGCACGATTCAAAATTTGCGACAATTCTTCAGATATAAGAGGATTTAACTTGAGTACACGACATCGAGACAAGAGGGGCGAAATAACTTCAAATGAAGGATTTTCGGTAGTTGCACCAATGAGGATGATGGAACCATTTTCCACGGCATGAAGGAGGGCATCCTGCTGAGATTTATTAAATCGATGTATTTCATCAATAAATAAAATGCATCGTTTCCCCATTTCAAATGCATTTTTACCCTTGTCTAAAATCTCCCGTACCTTTGCCACACCAGACGAAACAGCAGATAGTTCATAATATACAGCTTCAAATTTTCGGGATAAAATTTTGGCTAATGTGGTTTTTCCCGTTCCTGGTGGTCCCCACAATATCATGGAAAAGGGCTGGTTTTTCTCTAATGCTGACGAGAGGAGGCTCCCCTCATGGGTGAGTGCAGATTGCCCCATATAGTCAGATAAAACCTGTGGTCGCATCCGCTGTGCCAAGGGTGGCAGGTTTATATTTAATATGGATGGTTCTGAGGACATGGATAAATAATTGAATTGTATAAATTCATCATTCGAAAATTACAGAGTTCAGTCAGCAATTTTTACACATTTAAAACATTGATATCCACACATTTTGGAAAAATTTAGATATATGGGTAAATTTAACAGCGTTTGAACATAATAATTAATTGAGTAGAGGCGTGAAATGAAAAACAAAACTAAAATTAGTATCATATTTTTTATGCTTTTCAATCTAATAACTCCAGCAGAATCAAATAATGATGTATTCAGCTTAAAATTGATTCATTTTAATGTGGACGGAATGAGTTGTGAAGGCTGTGTGAATAGATGTGGTAAATCCATAGATGGAATAGAGGGCATAACCTCATATCAGGTTGATCTGCACCGCGGAATAATTACGGTACATTATGACCCTGAAAAAGTAAATCCATTGCAAATAAAAACGGCCCTTGAAACCACACCATTTAAAATTTCAGACGTAATACAGACAGCCAAGAAAGCAACAGAACCCGCATCATTCTTTGATAAGTTCATGAATTTATTTCAATTTAAATAGGAGTCGTTAATGTTACCGATTTGGGCCCCCAATGTGCATCCCCTTATAATTCACTTTCCAATTGGGATTCTGATTATTGCAGTATTTATTCATGTATACACTCTTTTTGTAAAACAGAAATGGGTAGAGAATACGGTTAATCTACTTTATGTTTTGGGTACAATATGTGCAGGGATTGCCTATCTAACGGGCCGTGATGCGGCGGACCATGTAAAATTCCCCAGCGAGGCATTCCCCGTGGTTTCCCGCCATGCTGATTTGGCATTGTGGACACTCAGTCTCTTTACGCTACTCACCGTTTTACGAATTATAATAAAGTGGAAAAA
>Ga0209554_1000592_pt1 | contig 30433 bp, 38 predicted proteins | sample MarorgKNORR_S2LV_5_FD_188221 | JGI IMG/M metagenome (GOLD analysis project Ga0209554, IMG submission 188221) | Marine microbial communities from the Southern Atlantic Ocean, analyzing organic carbon cycling - Bottom_A/KNORR_S2/LV (SPAdes) (version 2) | ecosystem: Environmental > Aquatic > Marine... | reverse complement strand
AAATTGTAAATTTCTTGTATTGGCATCATATATAAATGTAACTCCATTGGGTAAATTATTGGCATCAATAAATTCTACGTTAGTAGGAAGAATTGTTGAAAGGACAACATTTATAGCGACATCATTTCCTGTATTTATAAAATTAAAATCGAAAATAACAGTTTCGCCTGCGTTTGTAATATTTTCTACTGCGTTAGAAATTAATGTAATAGGATACAGATTAGGAGATCTAACGTCTACAGATAGACCTAATAAATACAAACCATAAGTTTCCTGATTTGATGTAAGTCTGATTGTTGCCGATGTTTGGTTATTACCTAATATGCTGTTACCATTATTGTTAAGAGTAAAAACAGCAGCATCAAAACCAAGTGTATTAATACTAGCTGGATTTCTATCGGTATAGTCAATATTTCCTATTGTAATTCGACTATTAAAAAAATTATCAGCATCTCTTAAAGGTGCTATTAAGTCTACAAAATTATTTTCGACATTTTTTATTTGAAATCTGTCTCCTCTTAAAGCTCTATCGCCTTCCAGCGATCCTAAAACAATATTTGCATTTACTGGTCCAGTTTTAATTGTTTGAAAGCCACTAAAATTAATATCAAAATCGTTAAATGTTTGCGAAATATGTGCATAACCATCAAACAAGCTTGTGTTTTTTGTTGGAAGTTCTGGACTTTGATATACAAATACAATTTGCCAACCACCAGAAGTTCCTATATTTCCACCACCATGCTGTATTAAATTTCCAATTTTTGCTTCAACATTAGCAACTTGATAGTTCCCAAATGGATCGTCTAATGTAATTATAGTTGAAGTAATATCTTTAAAGCAGATATAGGAATCGTTACTAAAATGACTATCACGTCCTCTATAAATAACTTCATCAGCAGTTATGGTGGAATACACATCTTCCCCTGGGAGCATTAATTTAATATCATTGAAATTCCAATTAGGTTGATTGTCTTCTCCATTATCATGCTCTTTATCAGCCTCCGCCCAATATAAATATGTTTTTAGTATAGTTAAACAAACTAATTGTGGTTCGGGATTAACAAAATTTGCACTACTTGAATTAAATGTCGTGCTATCATTATCTATATCTACATACACATTATCAATAAAATCATGATTATCCCTTTCACCATTATAGCTTTCTGTAGCAGTTCTGGACAGCATATTATTAGCAATAATAGTTACATCACCATTTACGGTTTCATTGAACCGAGATGTAAAATCCTTTTGAATTTGTGCCGACACATTAAAACTCAAAGTATAAAAAAAACTAAAGCTTCTATCAATATTAGTTTCGAGAAGTTTTTTTTTATATGTACATAATGTGCAGTCATTAAGAAAAATCTTTATATTTTAAAAGGCTAACTTTTGAAATGGTAAATAGTTAGTACTTCCCACTTTAGTCGAGACGATATTTAAATCTAAATTAAGTATGGACAGACATTTTTTGAAGTATATCTTTATTCAAAATAACTAAACGAATCGCCATCTTTTATTTTAAGAAGTGTTTCGTAAATCATACGTATTACATTTTCAACATCGCTTTTATGTACCATTTCTACGGTTGTATGCATGTAACGTAGCGGTAAAGATATAAGTGCAGAAGCAACACCGCCATTACTATACGCAAAAGCATCAGTATCTGTTCCAGTAGCACGAGACAATGCTGCACGTTGAAATGGTATTTTCTTTTCTTCGGCAGTATCGGTAATTAAATCGCGTAATTTTTGCTGTACTGCCGGAGCGTAAGCAATAACGGGACCTTTACCCATTTCGCAATGACCTTCTTTTTTCTTATCGATCATTGGTGTAGTGGTATCATGCGTCACATCAGTAACTATGGCAACATTAGGTTTAATAGTTTCCGTAATCATTTGTGCGCCTCGTAAACCAATTTCTTCTTGTACTGAATTTGTAATATATAATCCAAACGGAAGTTTCTTTTTGTTTTCGTGAAGTAAACGTGCAACTTCAGCAATCATAAATCCACCCATTCGGTTATCTAAAGCGCGACAGACAAAATTGTTTTTATTCAAAATATGAAATTCATCGGGATAGGTAATCACACAACCTACATGAATCCCTAATTTTTCTACTTCAGTTTTCTTTTTGCAACCCACATCTATAAAAATATTATCTGGTTTAGGGGGCTGTTCTTTTACTCTGCTACGTGTGTGTATTGCAGGCCAACCAAAAACGCCTTTTACTATTCCGTTTTTAGTATGGATATTTACAATTTTACTCGGCGCAATCTGGTGATCACTGCCTCCATTTCTAATCACATAAATTAAACCGTTATCCGAAATGTAGTTTACATACCATGAAATTTCGTCGGCATGACCTTCTATAACTACCTTATATTTAGCTTTTGGATTTATCACGCCAACTGCAGTCCCATAGGTATCTGTAATAAATTCATCTACATAAGGTTTTAGGTAGTTCATCCACAATTTTTGCCCTTCCCATTCGTAACCAGTAGGTGCAGCATTATTTAAATATTTTTCTAAAAAGTCCATTGACTTTTTGTTTAATACGCTCTTTTTCGCCATGTATAAAAGTTTTGCACTAAAATAATAATATTAATACTATTTTAGGGTTTATGAGTATGTAAATTATTAATTTTGCTCTGTAGAAAGGACTTTAGAGTTTTTGTTTAAATGAAATATTTAAGTTACATCCTTGTCGTTTTCCCATTATTGATTTTTGCCCAAGTTAATGAAGTTGAGCAAGACTCTACGGAATATGAATACATTATTATTGAAGGAGATTCTATACCAATAACTACTATTAATTTAGATGAAGTTAGACTGTTACATAAATTGAAATTTGATAGTAGAGAAGACCGCAAGCGCTATTTAATTTTACGTCGAAAAACAATAAAAGTCTATCCTTATGCAAAACTCGCTGCTGAAAGATTAAATACACTAAACGTGCGTTTGGACAAAATGAAGCGGAAACGAGATAAGAAACGTTATGCCAAAAGGATTCAAAAATATATTGAGGGAGAATTTTCAGAAAAGTTGAAGAAGTTAACCAGAACCGAAGGTCAGATTTTAATAAAGCTCATACATCGACAAACCGGAAAAACTACTTTCGAACTCATTAAAGAATTGCGTAACGGTTGGCGTGCCTTTTGGTTTAATAATACAGCAAGGTTATTTGATATTTCTTTAAAACGCAAATTCGATCCTATGAATGAGAAAGAAGATTATTTGATAGAAGATGTTTTGCAGCGCAACTTTCAAAGTGGACGTCTAGAACGACAAAAATCCGCACTCGATATTGATTTTTATGACCTTACCGAAAAATGGCTAAATCTACCTTCAGAAACTACTGTAAATGAGAATTCAAACTAAACTCGAAGAGCAATTAAATGCTATTTCACACGCCTTTGGAGCGTTGTTAGGTATTGCTGCAATAGTATTACTTATTGTTTTTGATACTCATAAAACAGAGTGGAGTTTATTTAGTGTTAATGTTTATGGTGTTTCAATTATTGTATTATTTACAGCTTCTACACTTTATCATGCTGTAAAAAGGGAAAAGCTAAAACATTATTTCAGAATTATTGACCATATAGGTATTTATTTGCTTATTGCCGGTACTTATACTCCGGTTTTACTTATAACTTTAGAAGACAGTTTGGGTTGGACCTTATTTTGGGTAGTTTGGGGAATAGCAGGATTTGGTGTGGTTTTAAAACTATTTTTTACAGGAAAGTTTGGCGTTTTTTCGACCTTGTTATATCTTTTAATGGGCTGGCTTATTGTGTTCGACTTTTCTACACTTTCCAGTTTGGTACATCCTAATGCTATTTTGTTATTAATAGCAGGAGGATTGGCTTATACAGTTGGCATCATTTTTTATGCTATTGAAAAAATTCCTTATAATCATGTAATTTGGCACCTTTTTGTACTTACTGGAGCCATTTGTCACTTTTTTATGGTATTGCTTTATGTAGTTTAAATTATTGTTGCAATTTTTTTGAATCATTAGTATTTTGTTTACACATTTTTTAAAAGATAAAAATTTGTTAAACTATTTAAGTATTTGCTTAAATACGCAAATAGTAATATCTTTATCCCACAAAACAGAATTATATGAGATTAGAGATAAACTGTACTCGTGGTGAAGCAGATCACAAACAGATATTAAATTGTATGTCCATATTAAATACTATGGAAGACAATTTTGAAGAAATCTCTAAACTATTGTCTATAACTGGAAATCAAGTACGTTTAAAAATTCTCTTTCTTTTAGATATGGAAAAAGAATTATGTCCTTGTGATATTGCTGATATTCTTGTAATGAGCGTACCTGCAATTTCGCAGCATATTCGTAAGATTAAAGATGCTGGAATTATTAGGTCAAGGCGTGAAGGACAAACATTATACTATTCGTTAAATCCAGATGATACTGATATTTTGAAGGTGATATTTAATTCAATAAAATTAATTAGAAAAACAGCTTAAATAATACTAAAATGAAAACAGAAAGCACATCAAAAAAAGCGGCTTTTACAGGATTGTTCGCTGCTATTGCGGCATCATCGTGTTGTATTCCGCCTGTAATTGCATTAATTGCTGGTTTAGGAGGTAGCGCATCAATGTTATCGTGGATGAATCCATATAGACCATATTTAATCGGTTTTGCTGTTATAGCTATAGGTTATGCTTGGTATAATTACTTCAAACTTAAAAATACAGATGATTGTGATTGTGATACAGACGAAAAGCCTAAATGGTATCAAACCAAAGGGTTTTTAATTGGTATAACAATATTTGCAGCTTTCTCAATTAACTTTCCATATTATGCACACATCTTTTATCCGGATAATAAAAAAGAAGTTGTTATTGTTAGCGAATCAAATTTTAAAACCATAAGCTTTAGTGTTGAGGGAATGACCTGTGCTTCATGTGAAGCTCATATTAAACATGTTGTAAATGAATTAGAAGGAATTATTAATGTAGATGCTTCTTTTGAAAATAGAAATGCCGAAGTTAAATTTGATACATCTAAAATTTCTAAAGAAGATATAGAAAGCGCCATCAATTCAACAGGATATAAGGTAATAAATCCAATATAATGAGTGACATAAAACAGCATTGGGATAATGTTTATGAAACTAAAAATGATGATGAAGTAAGTTGGTATCAAGAAAACCCAACAAGTTCTTTAAATTTAATAACTACAATTAATTTAAGTAATAAGGCTGAAATTATAGATGTTGGAGGTGGCAATTCTAACTTAACTAAAGAACTTCAAAAGCATGGTTTTGTTAATCTTTCGGTATTGGACATTTCTAATAAAGTGATAGAACATACAAAAACTAAATTGGGAGAAAACGGAAAGAATATTAAGTGGATTGTTTCTGATATACTTGACTTTACACCCAAACAACAATATGTCCTGTGGCACGATAGAGCTACTTTTCATTTTTTGACAAGAAAAAGTAATATTGCTAAGTATGTAACTATTGTTGGTAAGGTAATTAAAAAAAATGGATATTTCGTGTTGGCTACTTTTTCAAAGTCTGGACCAAAAAAGTGTAGCGGATTAGATATTATGCAATACGATAAAGAAAAATTACAGGAGTTGTTTGGAGAACAATTTACGCTAATTAAATCTTTTGAAGAAGTGCATCGGACACCTTATAATAAAGAGCAAAATTTTATTTATAATTTATTTCAGAAAAGATAAAAATGGCAAAAGTTATTTTAGAATCGATAATTACATGTCCTAAATGTGGACACAAAAAGGAAGAAGAAATGCCAACTGATGCTTGTCAGTTTTTTTATGAATGCGAGAATTGTAAAGAAATTTTAAAACCAAAAAAAGGATATTGTTGTGTATTTTGTTCTTATGGAACAGTTTCTTGTCCACCAATTCAAGAAAATAAAAGCTGTGGCGACTCTCGTTGTTGTTAAAAAATAAAGATGGAAAAAGAACCACATAAATTACCTTCCGATTTAATTTTAGATATTATAACCAGACTTAAGACATTAAGCGGTCAAATTAATGGTATTGTAAAAATGCTGGATGAAGGTAAAGACCCAGAACAAATTAACATTCAGTTCAAATCCATCGATAAAGGTATTCAAAAAGCTCATTATTTATTATTGGATGAAGTGTATAGAAAAACACTTGCAATTGGTATTGTTAAAGCTGTTGACTCTTGTCCTGGAAACTGTGGAAATGAAGACAAGATAGACTACTTGAAAAACGAATTTCCAAATTTAAAATTAGGTGATTTAACCGATAAACTAAAAGAAATTCAAACCATAGAAACCCGATTAATGCACTACAACGAAAAAAAAAGGTAAAAACATTTGGTTACCGCCTGCCTCTTGTTCTCATATTTGTGCTATTATTAATTTAAATTTTTTGAAGATAAAAAAAACAACTCCAACTTTTGCTTTAGTTATAATGGTTTTAGGGTTTACTTTATTAAGCAATCGTTCTACATTAGCACAAACAATTTCCGAAAATATTTCAACAATACAAAAACCTGAGACTAATAAAACTTTAATGCTGGAAGTAAAAGGAATGACTTGTCAGTTAGGTTGTGCAGATGGTCTTGACAAAACATTTAAAAAAACTAAAGGGATTCTAACAAGCAAAACAGCTTATAATAATAGTTCATCAGAAATAACCTATAATCCTCAATTAATTACAGAAAAAGAAATTATTTCCATTATAAAAAATAAAGGGTTTTCTTCAACAGTTATAAGCAACAAAACTTGCAGCCAAAATTGCATCAAATCCTGTTGTATTAATTAATAATTTATAAAATGAAAAATTACTTTATCCTATTATTACTGATTTTAACTTCAGTAATTGCTTATGCACAAACCACTCAAACTTACACATTCAAAATTGAAGGAATGAGTTGTGATGCTTGTGCCAATACTGCAACAAAAACATTACAAGGCATTAAAGGTGTCGACAGTGTAAATGTGAGTTTCGACACGAAAATAGCAATTGTAAAGGGGAATGTTACTAAAGCTGACATCAAAAAAGCAATGAAAGAGATGACTAATTTTGAAATTATATTTGAAGGCGACTCACTTGTAAAGCCACTAACCAATGCCGAACGTAAAAACCTAGACATAGAAACTATAAAAGGCGGTAGCAAGATCAAATTTAAAGAACACCTTTCGAGCGGCAAGATTACTATTTTCGATTTTTATGCTGATTGGTGCGCTCCTTGCCGTGTTTTTTCTCCAAAGGTTGAGCATTTTATTAAGAACAATCCCAATATTGCTCTTCGAAAAGTAGATATTGTAAACTGGAAATCAGAAATTTCTAAGCAACTAACCAAAAATTATAAAATACCAGCTTTACCCTTTACGCTTATATTTAGTGCTAAAGGTAAATTTCTTGGGAAGGTTGAAGGTAATAATATTGAGGAAGTAAAATTTATTGTTAATTCAAAAAATTAAGTTAATGAAGATAATAAATAATGCATTTTTTGGATTACTTGTTCTAATTTTAACTACGCTTCCTACAAATATGTTTTCACAAGCCTGTCCAGCTTGCAGTAATCCTGCATTGCAGAGTAGTGAAAAACTTGAAGCTGGAATAGATACACTTTATCAAGGTGCTTTCAGATTAACATTTAATGTAACTAATGGTTTTGATTACCAAGGAGGTCATTTAAATAGCATAGGGCTTTCAGAAAACGGACAGAGTATAGACGTGCCATTGCATGAACATATTGTAGAATTAGATTTTGTTAGAACAGAATTAAATTTAGAATATACCTTTAAAACCAACTGGACCACTTGGTTAAGACTACCTTATGATGTTAAAATACAAAATGCATCTGTAAATTATTTTGAAATTGTTACTCCGAATGAGCAAGAAGCAATTTTAAGAAATAGAGATATTCATCACCGGAACGAAACTTATTCTGGTTTTAGTGACTTCCGTCTCTTGGTAGCTCATCGTATTAATGGTTTCCTCTTTAAAAAAGGAAGATTAGATGTTGCTTTAGGCACAACAATCCCCATTGGAAAAACTGAAGAAAACTCATTAATTGCTGGCGAAAACGGAGAAAAACACTTACACATTCAATTTGGTTCTGGAACTTTTAACCTTCTTTTTGAATTTCATTACGTAATTGGTTTATCCAACAGGTTTTCGCTTGCGTTCTATTCTATAAATATGTTACCCTTCTATGAAAATAAAAAAGGCTATCAAGCTGCTTTAGAAACAACTAACGGAATTGGTTTAGGTTATCGTTTTATGGATTGGTTTTTCGTCAGAACAACATTCGCTAATTTTTCCCAAAGTCAAGCAAAGTGGAATGGAATTAAAGACCCTAACAGTGGCTTGATTTCTTTCAATACAACGGTTAACTTAACTTTTAAACTAAAAAGTGGACTTGCAATAACTCCGGGTTATCGGTTTCCTATTTCTCAAAAGACCCTCTCTGATGTAGGAGACACTTTTACTTACGGTCCTACTTTTGTATTGAATGCATCATACCTCTTTAATAACAAATAGTAAATTAAAAAGCTTTATAATTGGTAATAATTGTATGATGCTATTCGTTAAAGAATATAATAAGAAACAGAACACAAAATTACTTTCCAATTTAATTTTAGATTATTACTGTACGATTAAAGAAATTAAGACATATTTTTAGATAGCTAACTATTATCTCAATACATATTGCAAATACATAAATTGTATTAAACAATCGCAATGAGGTTCCCTTACTATAGTCCCGATAGTTATCGGGATGACAAAAAAAACAGATATAAACACAAAAAAAGGCAAAGTAAGCATAGAGTAGGGACAGAAAATGTTGAGCCGTATGTTACATAAAGTACGCAACAGTAATAGCAACAATGATACTTATAAGTTTGGTTAAATTAAACTTATGTCCTTCACTACTTTCAAACAAAATAATAGTGGATATATGCAAAAATATTCCAATTACTAAAGCCGAAATTTCAGTATAATAGATTTTAAAAATATCTGTTTCCTGTGATAATAATACACCGAGAGGTGTCATTAAGGCAAATAAAGCCAGGAAAAACAATATTTTGATGTGACTTAATTGTGATGCTAAAAAGAATGTCGATAAGATTATTGCAACTGGAAGTTTATGAATAATAATGCCGTAAATTAAATTATCGTGAGCTTCAATCGGTAAGCCTTCTAAAACGGAATGAATACTTAAACTAATAAAAAGTAACCATGGGAAAACAGATTCGTTTTTACTTAAATGCACATGACCATGTTCGGCACCTTTTGAGAAAAACTCCAAAATTATTTGAAGTAAAATCCCAATCATGATAAACAATCCAATAGTCTTATCATTGTTGTTATTAAATACTTCAGGCAAAAAATTAAAAACCGTTATAGATAATAAAAAAGCACCGCTAAACGCTAATAATAGCTTTAGATTTTTTTGTTTTGTGGGTTTAAATACCAGAACAAAAAGATAGCCTATGAGTACTGTAACTATTGGAAGGATAAAATTTATCATGCTACATAAAAATTAGTATTAAGCGTTCAGAAGTTTTTTTGTCAAATTTATGTAATTTATAATCTCCAAAAACATCTAATAACTGAATATTTGCTTTCAAGAACATTTTATTAAAACCATCGAGTGTTATTGCTTTTACACGTTCTTTATAGTTATAAGATTTGCCTTCAACTTTAAAAGAAATATCTTTTATTATATAGTTATCTTCTACATAACGTTTAAGATAAAAATAGATACCTTCAACAGTTTTAATGCTTTCAGGAACAAGATTATCAATCACAAAATCTACGTTCATAAAATCGATAACTGCTATGCCATTCTCTTTTAAGTTAGCTTTAATGGCTTTTACGGTGTTTAGGTTATCTTCTTCATTCTTAAAATAACCAAAGCTGGTAAACAAATTAAAAACAGCATCAAATTGTTGTGAATATGGTTGGCTCATATCATGAACACCAAAATATAAAGTTTCATTTTCAAATTGCTTGGCATACGCTATACTATGACGTGATAAATCTATTCCTGTAACGTCGTAACCAATGCTATTAAGATACACCGAATGTCGTCCTTTGCCACAAGCTAAATCCAAGATTTTACCACCTTCAGGAATATTGAGGTAACTGGTTAAGTTTGCCATAAAGCCTTGTGCTTCATCAAAACCTCTGTCTTTATATAATGTGTGGTAATAGGGAGAATCAAACCAAGAAGTAAACCAATCTTTTGTGTCTTTTGTCATATATATTTCCCATGAAAGTAGGAATTTTTTTAACTTCGGATTAATACAATCCCAAATCTAAATACAAATTAGCTATTAAGTTGCAACAAAAATAAAGTATTTTTACAATCTATTAACTTTAGCTGTGGAGAATAATTTTAAAATGGTAGCCAAAACCTTATTTGGCTTTGAAGAGCTTTTAGCGAATGAACTACGAAATCTTGGAGCACGAGATGTGAAAATTGGTATTCGTAATGTGAGTTTTTTGGGAGATAAAGGGTTTATGTATAAGGCTAATTTAGGCTTACGTACTGCTGTTAAAATTTTAAAACCCATAAAAACATTTAAAGTATTTAATGAGCAGGATTTATATAATCAGGTTTATAAAATGACCTGGGAAGATTATTTAAAATCAACAGGAACATTAGCGATTGATGCTACTGTGCATTCTACAATATTTACGCACTCAAAATATATAGCACTTAAAACCAAAGATGCCATTGTAGATAAATTTAGAGATACAACAGGAGAACGACCAAATATAGATTTACGTTTTCCTGATTTAAAGATCAATGTTCATATCGACAAGCAGTTTTGTACCATTTCGTTAGACAGTTCTGGTGAGTCGTTACACAAACGCGGTTATAAAACGGCAACCAATATTGCACCAATTAACGAAGTGTTGGCGGCTGGTTTAATTATCTTGTCTGGTTGGGATGGGCAAAGTGATTTTATGGATCCAATGTGTGGAAGTGGCACTATACTTATAGAAGCTGCCATGATTGCGTGTAATATACCTCCAAATTTAATGCGTAAAGAATTTGCTTTTGAGCGTTGGCAGGATTGGGATGTGGATTTGTTTGAAAAAATTGAAGAATCTTTATTGAAGAATACCAGAGATTTTTATCATAAAATTTCAGGTTACGATAAATCGCCTTCGGCAGTTAGTAAAGCAAAAGAGAATGTTAAGAATGCTCATTTGGATGAGTTTATAACCATAAAACACGAAGATTTTTTTAAAACCCAAAAAGCAGGCAACGATGTTTTGCACATGGTGTTTAATCCACCTTATGGCGAGCGTCTTGAAAGTTTAAATGTTGAAGAGTTTTATGGTAATATTGGCAGCACTTTAAAACACGGTTTTCCAAGTACTAATGCTTGGTTTATTACTTCTAATTTAGAAGCCTTAAAACATGTTGGATTACGACCTTCACGAAAAATAAAGGTCTTTAATGCCAAACTTGAAGCACGTTTTGTTAAATACGAGATGTATGAAGGAAGCAGAAAAGCTAAAAAAAATCAATAAGGAAATTCTAACTTCCAAATTCCAAAAAGGCGTAATAAATTTGGCGTTACGCTTATCGTTTAAAATAAGAAATGTGGTAGGCATTTAGTTTTAAGTTACTACAAATAACGGCTCTAACCATGTTTTCTTTTTTGTTGTTGTAGACCTTTAATTTCCTCAAATCCGTTGTATACCATCTCATCATATTTTTACCAATTGGGCTTGATAAAATATAGTGATGTTCCGTCAGAGTCATTGAAGTGTAGGAATTGTCCACCATCCTCTTTCCTTTCTACTACTGAAATATTTTGTTCCTTCAATAAAGCTTCGGTGGCTTCAAAATTGTCGGTTGTAAAACCTATTGAAACATTACCGGAATTACCTTTTAAATTCGCTTCATCAGTCGGATGAAGGCCAATCGTAATACCTGGCGCAGTCATTTGGGCGTAATGCTCACCCCAACGGTTTTTGACCGTAAATCCGATAGATTCGTAAAATGAAATTGAATCGTTCAACTTCTTTACGTTAATAGTAACATTAGATTCCTTAATGATCATGATGTAAGAGTTTAGTTAACTTGCTAATTGTCAATAATCCTTCTCTGCAATTGACAAATGGTCTACAATGTTTTTATATGGTCAGTTAAAATTATCTATATCAGACGATAAGCGAAGTTAGTTTTTTTAATTTAAATTGTCAATACAATTTAAGCAATACCAATTATTAAATATCAAGAATAGTTAAAAACAAATATTAATACCTTTCCTTCAAAGTATCTGTATGATGCTCAATGTGGTAAGCAGTCCACATAAGTAGTTCACGTACTGGCATTTTCCCCATAAGAGGATGTGGTAAAATATAGGTGTCTAAATCTTTGTCAGACCACTTTCTGGTTTTGTACTGCAGCTTTTTGTTTTCTACCAGCAACCTGTTTAAAATATATTGTTTGTCTTTAATACTTGGTACTTTCATATTTTGAGAACCTTTAAAAGTGATGCCTTTAGCTTCTTCAAGACGTTGTAAATACCTATTTTTAACAGTATCGAAATCACGAACTGCTCTGTTTGATGTGCCAAACTTAAATTTTAAAATAAATTTTGGAAGGCTCAATGCCGTATTTAATGGCTTCATACTTTGCAGTAAATGAATGACGTGTTGCCCAGTAGTCCATTTACCTTCCGGACCAGTTTCCCATCGTTCAGCATCTTGTTTATTGAGCCAATTAGAAAGTGTTTGATGTTTTTCGTCCAATAGCTCTGCTATAGTTTCTTTATTCATCTATAATTTAATAAAAATGGATACGCTTTCAATTCAAAATATAACAACTAATAATTAAAAGTAATTTATTTCTCTTTTTTATACAAGGGAATAAGATATGAAATAGAATAGCCAAAACCAACACCAAAACTTCCGCTATCGTAAGTGCGTCCAAATCCCGGAATGTAAACATTCTCGAAATTATCGGGTTCAGTTTCGGTTATGCGTCCTTTTAGCTGAATATTAAGTCCAATAAAAAGATTGGTAAACACTTCGGCTTTTATGCCTAAAATTAATTCTGACCAGATGGCTGTTAATCCATTAAAATCAATGCTTTCTGTAATTGTAGCTTCTGGAAATTCATGATTGGTATTAAAAATTGTATAGCTGTTTACAGTTTGGCTAAACGTACTTGCTCCAACACGAAAACCTACATAGATCATGTTTTCCATATCGAGCCAATTTTTATACATATTGTAATCTATTCCTACTTTAAAATAACTTCCTTTTGATGTAGAATTTAAGAATTCGGTTGAAGTTGTTTTTTCTTCTGTTCCTAATTCTCCAGCTATATATACATTTTTAGAGTATCTATAATCGGCATTTATTTCAAGACCAGTATAATCATCATCAATAAAAGTTCTAACAATTTTACCTACATCTACACCTAAACGCAATCCATATTTTTGTTTGAATTTGGTTGAGTCTTGTGACTTGTCCTGATCACTATCGGGATTATTTTGAGCTTCTACTGAAAAAATCATCAGCAAAATTAAAATGGTACTAATGTAATATTTTAACATGTGCTGAGATTTCATTTTCTATAGTACGATTTAATATTAAAGGGTTAATAATCCAATTTTCACCATCACTTTCAACGGTTACAATAAGTTCTGAAAAGATGGTTTTAAAACCACAAGCACGAGACACATAAATATCTTCTCTTTTATAGGCAAAGGTTATAACGTCTGGATTGCCCGAGAAGATATCGTCTGAAGGATCGTTTGGAGTTCCATTATCATCTAGGGCAAAGTCTTTGTAAAAAGTAAACCTAGTAAAATTTTCCGCAGTAGTTTGTATTCGCAATGGTAAGCTAATAGAATCTGTAGTAACTCCGTTAAATCCAGCCAATACGAAAGTTTCACCATTTTCATCCAAGCTTGTTACTCCGATACTCGTAACATTTTTAGTATCATCCTGATTTGAAATATCGTAGAATCTTAAAATAAGTTTAGGAGTTGTAGGAGTGGATTCGGGACAGATGTCATCTTTTTCGCAGCTCGCAGTCGTTAATAAAAGCAGTAATAGTAGGGTACTTATTTTTTTCATATATATTTTCCGAATAAGCGGAATTCATTTTATTTTAAGACTTATCGTTTTTCCAAAAGTACAACATTTTCTACATGATGCGTTTGCGGAAACATATCCACAGCTTGTATTTTGGTTACTTTATATTTAGCATCCATTAATGCTAAATCTCTGGCTTGTGTGGCACTATTACAACTTACATAAACTATTTTACTTGCTGCAATATTTAATAATTGTTGCACAACATCTTTGTGCATACCATCTCGTGGTGGATCTGTAATTATTACATCTGGTTGTCCATGAGCATTTATAAAATCGATATTAAAAATGGTTTTCATATCTCCAACATAGAATTTAACGTTTTCTATATTATTTAATTTTGCATTTTCTTTTGCCGCAGCAATAGCATCAGGAATAACTTCAATACCAATAACACGCTTGGCTTGTTTGGCTACAAATTGCGCAATGGTTCCAGTTCCTGTATATAAATCGTAAACCAATTCGTTTCCAGTTAAACCTGCAAATTCTCTAGTAATTTTATAAAGTTCGTAGGCTTGTTCAGAATTGGTTTGGTAGAATGATTTTGCATTTATTTTAAACCTTAAACCTTCCATCTCTTCAAAAATATGGTCACGACCAGAAAAGCAAATTACTTCTTGATTGTAAATAGTATCATTCGCTTTTTCGTTTATAACATATTGTAAAGATGTTATTTGCGGAAATTTTTCAGAAAGAAAGTCTAACAACAATTCACGCTTTATTTTATCATCTTTAAAGAATTGAATCAACACCATAATCTCACCAATACTTGTAGTTCGAATCATTAAGGTGCGTAATAATCCAGTTTGTTGTCGTGTGTTGAAAAAGTCCAGATTATTTTTTACTGCAAATGCTTTTACAGCATTTCTTATAGCGTTTGAAGGATCTGCTTGGAGGTGACATTTTTTAACATCCAGAATCTTGTCCCACATTCCGGGAATATGAAATCCCAAGGCGTTTCGGTCGCCAAAATCTTCGTCCGAATTTATTTCATCAAATGTTAACCATCGGGAATCAGAAAAAGAGAACTCCATTTTATTCCTATAGAAATACTGTTTTTCTGAACCTAAAATAGGAGTAACTTCTGGTAATTCAATATGTCCAAGACGTATTAAATTATTTGTGACTTCTTTTTGCTTGTAAAACAATTGATGCTCGTAAGCCATGTGTTGCCATTTACAACCACCACAAGTTCCAAAATGCTCGCAAACGGGTTCAGTTCGTTTATCAGATAGTGTATGAAACACAGTAGCTTTGCCTTCATAATAAGATTTACGCTTTTTGTAGGTTTGGATATCTACAACATCTCCAGGAACAGCATTATGCAAAAAAATAACTCTGCCATCTGGTGCTTTAGCAATTGTTTTGCCTTTTGCACCAGCGTCGATAACCTCTACATTTGTAAAAAGTTGCTTTTTGTTTTTTCGAGACATAGCGTAAAAATAACAATAGCAATAAATAATTGAATGAGTTATTTAAATTATCTTTAAGAAAATTCAATTAAAAGTGAACTTTTCTAATTTTTCTGCGTCTTTATAGTAGAAGTTAATGAACAAACCCAATAACATAGTTGATGGCTGGTTGGTATTACAATATCAATCTGGAAACACCAAAGCCTTGCCATTATTGGTAAAACGCTGGCACAAGAAGTTTTGTGCTAAAGCATATTGGATAACAAAAGATATTGATGCATCAAAAGATATAGCTCAAGACAGTTGGAAAATGATTATGAAAAAGATTCATGGGCTAAAAAATCCAAATAGTTTTGGATTTTGGGCTTTAACTATTGTGTACAGACAGGCCATAGATTGGATTAGAATTAACAAAAGAGAAACTGAAAAGTTGAATGAGTATCACAACGAACAATCAGTTATTGAAGAAGAAGACAATGACAATGAGCATTTAAAAAAAGAACTTTTAAAGGCAATAAAATTGCTTTCTGAACATTAGCAAATGGTTATCAATCTGTTTTATGTAGAAGATTATTCATTACAGCAAATAGGTGATATTTTAGGAATATCTATTGGAACAGCAAAATCAAGATTGTTTCATGCACGAGAAAAATTAAAAACAATTATAAAACAATAACAGATTCCCTTCTGATAGTCCCGATAGTTATCGGGATCGGAATTCGTGGGAACAATAAAACAAATTTTATCATGAAAACTAACATGGAAGACATCGATCAATTAATTAAAGAAACATTAACTCAAGAAGAAGCAAAATTCTATGATGAGTTAGATGAACAAAACGTTTTAGGAATGATTACAGGATTATTTAAAGGCAAGAATGCGTGGCTAATTATAATTATGAATATTATGACCTTTATATTTTTTACATTATTTGTGTATTGTGCTATTCAATTCTTTGATATGGAAGCTACTAACGATTTAATTAAATGGGGAATTGGCGGATTACTATGTTTAACAGCAGTAAGCATGTTAAAGATTTTTGGTTGGATGCAAATGGATAAAAATGCTATTTTACGAGAAATGAAACGTTTGGAATTGCAGGTTTCTTCATTATCTGTAAAAATGTCTGAATAACATTTTAACGAGCCACTTATATTTAGTAATTTGCAAATCTATAAGGATGATTTCTCTCCTCCGCTGAATTTTCGATTCTTCGAAAGAATAAAGGTACAGTAGGAATTACGTTTTTTTAATATTTAAAATTTCATGCTATGAAGGTTTTAAACCAATTAACGTCGCCAGAAGCGATGGATTTAGAAAACAAGTATGGAGCGCACAATTACCATCCACTTCCAGTTGTATTGAGTAGAGGCGAAGGCGTTTATGTTTGGGATGTTGAAGGTAAGCAATACTACGATTTTTTATCGGCTTACTCTGCTGTAAATCAAGGGCATTGTCATCCAAAGATTGTCAATGCAATGATTGACCAAGCACAAAATTTATCATTAATATCAAGAGCATTTTACAGTGATGTATTGGGTAGGTACGAAAAATTTGCCTGTGAGTATTTTGGATTTGATAAATTATTGCCAATGAATACAGGATCTGAAGCTGTAGAAACAGCGTTAAAGCTCTGTAGAAAATGGGCTTACGAAATAAAAGGAATTGCTGAAAATAAAGCCGAAATAATTGTTTGCAAAAACAATTTTCATGGACGTACAACTACTATTATTTCATTTTCAAATGATGAAATAGCACGTAAAAATTTTGGACCATTTACCAAAGGATTTATTAAAATTGAATACGATAATTTACAGGCTTTAGAAGATGTTTTAGAACGCAATAAAAATGTTGCAGGATTTTTGGTAGAACCTATTCAAGGTGAAGCAGGAGTGTATGTGCCAAGAGAAGGTTACTTATCTAAAGCTAAAGCACTTTGCGAAAAACACAATGTATTGTTTATTGCTGACGAAGTACAAACTGGTATTGCCAGAACAGGAAAATTGTTAGCGGTTGACCACGAAAATGTAAAACCAGATGTATTAATTCTTGGAAAAGCCCTTTCTGGAGGTGCTTATCCTGTTTCTGCTGTTTTAGCAAATGATGACATTATGAATGTAATTAAGCCAGGAACTCACGGAAGCACATTTGGTGGTAATCCAATTGCTGCTGCAGTTGCTATTGCTGCTCTCGAAGTTATTAGAGATGAAGATTTAACAGAGAATGCTGAAACAATGGGACAACTATTTAGGAGTGAACTAAATAAATATATCGAAATCAGTCCTCTTGTAAAATTAGTTCGTGGTAAAGGATTGCTAAATGCAATTGTTATAAACGATGACGAAGAAAGTGAAACGGCATGGAATATATGTTTAGCGCTTCGCGATAATGGGTTATTAGCAAAACCTACTCATGGCAATATAATTAGGTTTGCACCACCTTTAGTAATGACTGAAGAGCAGATTTTAGATTGTGTTGGTATTATTACTAAAACTCTTCAGCAATTTGAAGTATAATTTTTTGCTAATAACGAAAAGTAAGAATTACGAAATAAAAAAGAGAACTTTATAACGTTCGCTTTTTTATATACAATAAATTTTATCCTTGAGCTTGTCTTGCTTCTTCCATAGCTTCTCTTATAGGTTCCATCATATCATCCCAACCAACAGTATATATTACATAAACAACTCTTAAAAAGAAAAGAATATTAATAATTTAGAACAACTAAAGCAACAATTTTTTCATAATTTTCAGGATCATCATAAGCCTCTTTAAGCTTGGTATGGGCAATATAAAATGCGATACCTGCAAGGATAAATCCTAAACCGCCAAAACAGCAGCATAAAAATCCTAGAATTGATAAAACGTAAACGATTGTTGAGTTGAGTTTTTTTTCCATAATTATGTTAGTTGATTATTTTAATTAAGTAACTTAAAACAATAGTTGTAATTGCTAATATTGCTAATGTATTAATAATTTTAGTTGAATGTTTAAATTTAAAAAACATATTTGTTCCAATAAAAAAGGAGAGTACTATTAGTGGATAAATTGCAGGATACATGTTAAAAGCAGTTATAAATTCTCCTTGAAATAACAAATAAACCGAACGTTGCAATCCACAACCAAAACATTCGAGGTCAAATAACTGTTTGCTTAAACAAGGCAACATAAAATCTTCTGGAGAATTTATCAGTAAATTAATAAGCATTTCAAGTGTTTATATTTAATGTTTTTTAACGGTCATCTCGATAACTATCGGGATTGTTCGCTATTAATCATTCCTTTATGTGTGAAAAAATTTAACATGCTCGTTTCACAAAGTAAATAAATGTGTTTCTTATTTATAACATAAATATTGATTATTTTTGGTTTTTAGTTATTTCAGAATAAATCAAAAAAAAGTAATGTTATGCTCAAATCAAGAAGATTTAATTTTATTTTAATTTTCGTAGGAGGAATCATAGCATTATATGCTAATGCTGAAGAACAACAAGAAATGTACATACTTCTTATTGGCATAATGATTTTAATGTTTGGACTTTACCGACTGTCTCGAGGGATTTCAAGTAAAAATGAAAACAGTCAAGAACATACTAATCTTGATGAAGAAGAATAATTTAGATATAGGTGATTCTATTTCGGTTTTAGATGAAAACTTAACAGGCATCATAATTAAAATTGTTGATGATACCATTACTATTGAAACAACTGAAGGTTTTGAGTTCGAGTTTTCTGAAAAAGAACTCATAAAAGTTGAAACGGATGCTGAATTAAGAACTAAAGCATTTTCGAAATCTTCTATTCAGGAAGTTGTTTCACAAAAAGAAATTCATAAAAAAAAATCGAGTAAAGTAAAGCCTAAAGAACGTTCTCAACCTACTTTTGAAATCGATTTGCATATTGATCAGTTAACTAATTCATCAAAAGGCATGACAAATCATGATATGCTGACTTTACAAATTGAAACCGCTAAACGAAAGTTGGAATTTGCAATAAGTAAACGTTTTCAAAAGGTGGTATTTATTCATGGTAAAGGTGAAGGTGTGCTTAAATTAGAGCTCGATTACCTTTTTGGACGTTATAACAATATAAAATTTTACGAAGCCAATTACAAGAAATACGGCTTAGGAGCTACCGAAGTTTATATTTATCAAAATACAAAAAGCTAGTTAATTTTTGAATTCAAGAATTCCTGTGTAAGTTCCTAAATTAATTAAATCGGTATTTAAAATTTCTATACTAACGTTTTCAACTATAAATTTTACAGTTACTGTTCTAATAAATGTATTGGTGTTAAACGTGTCATTTATAAAAGTGTCTGTTGCAGTATTATCTAAAAAACGTGGTACTATGGAAACAGGAGCAAGGTCGTCAAAAAGATTTCCGTTTGAATTTTCGTCTTCGTAACGTGTGATTACTCCATCACCATCATCGTCATCATCAAGATAATCTGGAATTACATCTCCATCTGTATCTTTTGCGTCGTCCAAAATTCCATCACCATTTGGGTCAGGATTCTCTTTTATAGTTGGTACATTGTCTCCATCGTCGTCTGCATCTTTGTAGTTTGGTATGCCATCACCATCAGTATCATCATCTTCTAAATCACCATTACCATTTATATCTTCTAAAAGCGAAGGTACTCCATCGTTATCATCATCAACAAAGGTTGAGGTACTTGTAACCATTCCACTAATAGCTTCATAATCTTCAAAAATAGTTATATCAGAAGGCGTGATGGGATCACAAATTAAATTAGTCATGTTTCCATCGTATATTCGGTAATTAAATCTTATTGAGTTTGTATTAATTGTAAACGATTCTGAATATGGATTTGTTGGAGGATTAAATATTAAATCATTAGTATCACTTCCTGGAAACAAAAGCGTTAAGGATTCAAAAGGATCAATTCTAGTATCGTAAATCACATAGTTTTGGCTATTTTCATCACCGCAAAGCTCTAGTATTTGATTAAATTCAAGTTCAACAAGAATAATATCGCCATCGTCACAAGAATGAAATATGAAACTAATAGCAAAAAGAATGAAAACTAACTTACGCATTGTATTGGGTTTTTGACAAAAATAACAGAATTGTATTTTATAACGACCTTTATTGAAAATAATTTTATTTGAATTACTTTTACACCCTTAATAAAAAAATATGAAACACATTTATTTTGATAATGCGGCAACTACCAAAATTCGTGATGAAGTTATTGATGCAATAACTGATGTTATGAAAAATAATTACGGAAATGCATCATCTTCACATAGTTTTGGACGTTCATCTAAAACACTGGTTGAAAGTTCAAGAAAACAAATAGCATCCTTTTTTAATGTGTCTGCTTCCGAAATTGTGTTTACTTCCGGAGGAACTGAATCCGATAATTTAGTGCTTCGAAGTGCAGTTCGGGATTTAGGCATTACACATATAATTACTTCGAGAGTTGAGCATCATGGTGTATTAAATACTTTGGAACAATTACAAACCGAATATAATGTTTCTGTAAGTTATGTGAATTTAGATGCTGAAGGTCAAATAAGTATGGAGCATCTGGAAGAATTACTCCAAACTAACCAAAAAACCTTGGTAAGTTTAATGCATATTAATAACGAAATAGGAAATATTCTCGATATAAAACGTGTAGCAAAATTATGTAAAACCAATAACGCTTTATTCCATAGTGATGCTGTTCAATCTGTAGGACATTACAAGTTAGATTTACAAGAGATACCTATAGATTTTATGGCAGCAAGCGCTCATAAGTTTCATGGTCCGAAAGGTGTAGGTTTTGCTTTTTTGCGAAAAGGCTCTGGTTTAAAACCCTTAATTTTTGGAGGTGATCAGGAGCGAGGCTATCGTGCAGGTACAGAGAGTGTGCATAATATTGTTGGTTTAGAGAAATCATTGACCATGGCTTATAATAATCTTGAAACTGAAAGCACTTATGTGAAAGGTATTAAAAGTTATTTTATTGAGCAGCTTAAAGCTAATATTCCAGATGTTTCTTTTAATGGGAGTTCGGGAGATATGACAAAAAGTACATACACATCTTTTAATGTGTGTTTACCAGTTGCTCCTGAAAAGTCTGCAATGCTGTTGTTTCAACTCGATTTAAAAGGGATTGCCTGCTCCAAAGGAAGTGCCTGCCAAAGCGGAAGCTCACAAGGCTCCCATGTGTTGGCTCAAATATTAAGTGATACAGATATGCAAAAACCTTCTATACGTTTTTCGTTTAGTATTTATAACACCAAAGACGAAGTCGATTATGTGGTTGGTGTTTTGAAGGAGTTGGTGTAATTTAAAACTTCATTGATAGCCTTACATTAAACACTCTTGGTGTTAAGAAATTTGGAATAGCATATTGACGTTTGGAGTATACATCTCTCACCCAAATATTGGTAATAGAGTTTTGCACATCAAACATATTAAAGATTTCAAAGCCTAGCGTTAGCTCTTTAAAATTTCGTTTCCAACCTGAAGTTGAAGGTTTTTTGGCATCGACCAATACATAAGAAATTCCTAAATCTACACGTTTATAATCTCTTAATCGATTTTGAAACTGATAAGGATCGGCATAACTTGGTGAACCTCCAGGTACTCCTGTATTATACACTAAATTTAAGTACATTTTTAAACTTGGAATATTTGGCACATAATCCTGAAAGAGAATTCCAAATTTTAAGCGTTGATCTGTTGGTCTGGGAATATAGCCACGATCATCGATATTTTCTTCTGTTTTTAAATAACCAAAGCTAAACCACGATTCTGTTCCTGGTACAAACTCACCATTAAGTCGTAAATCCAAACCATACGCATAAGCTTCGGCATTGTTTCTGGCACGATAACGAATACGAACATTTTCAATGGTATAAGGATTGACATCTGTTAGTTTTTTATAATAGGCTTCGGCAACAAATTTAAACGGCCTGTTCCACATGGTTAAACTGTATTCATTACCCAAAACAATATGAAACGATTTTTGTGCTTTTACTTCTGGTCTTACAATTCCTAAAGAATCACGTAACTCTTTGTAAAAAGGAGGTTGATAATACAAGCCGCCACTAATTCTAAACAATACATCTTTATCCCAATCTGGCTTAATTGCAAATTGAACTCTTGGGCTAAACACGATTTGTGTGTTACTTTCAATACCATCTCCATTTACTGTCCAATTATGTACTCGCACACCAGCATTGTAAAACACATCGTGATTACCAAGTGTAGAACGTTGGCTCCATTGTACATACGCTTGCAGTCTATCAATTTGTGTGTGGTTTGTAGCTCTTATATTTTGAAAAAGTACTAATGGTCCTTCATAAGCCTCGTAAGGTTGCTCGTTAAAGGCATCAATATTTGGTGGATTTATTGAGAATCCTGCCGAGTCTATCACTTCCCATTCTACAATACGATCACGAATATCTTCATGCGTATATTTAAGAGACCATTCAAAAATATTGTCTTCAACAGTATAACTTCCTTTTTGTTCAATGTTTGTAATAAATGCATCTAAGTCGTTTCTGGCATGATTGAGTTGTGAGCCTATGCCTTCGCTAAATTCTACTCCGCCTAAATTATCGTCTCCAATATTACTGTTTACTTCGCCAAGTCTGTATTGTGCCAAAATATCGAAATATTCTTGTTCTCTGGTATTGAAAGCTGAAGCAATTAGTTTTAAGGTTAAATCGTCGTTTGCAAAATAAGTACCTTTAAAAGCACCAAAATAGGTTTGGTACTCATCTTTTTCCTGCCCTTCATAAAATACCAATAATGCTATTGGGTTTACTAAAGTACCAAAATTGGTTTGCCGGGTTTGTGGCTCGTAGTTATATTGGTTTATAGATGCGTTACCTAAAAAACTTAAATGAAATTTATCGGAAAACTTATAGGTTAAATACGTTTGAAAATCAGCAAATTTAGGATCGTAATTTGTTTCGGTTTCTTTTGCTTCAACAAGTAAACTGTTGTCGTGATAACGTAGCCCAATAATGCCTGAAAGCTTAGAATCTTTAGAAACGGCTTCGCCAGAAATACTTCCACCTAAAAGACTTAAATCGGCACGAACTCCAAACTTAATAGGCGTTCTATATGTTATATCTAAAACCGAAGATAGCTTATCTCCATATTTAGCTTGAAATCCTCCAGCCGAGAATTCAATATTTTGTACCAAATCACTATTTACAAAACTCAAGCCCTCTTGTTGTCCAGACCGAATTAAAAATGGACGATATATTTCGATGTCATTGACATACACAAGGTTTTCATCAAAGTTTCCACCTCTAACCGAATATTGAGTACTTAACTCGTTAGTGATGTTTACACCTGGAAGTGTTTTTAAAATATTCTCTATTCCTGGTTGTGCACCTTTTATGGTTCTTATAAGTTCTGGGTCTATAGTTATAATACCTTCGACACGTTTGCGTTCGTTACCTTTAACTACAACTGTTGCAATTTGTTCAACTTTCAGATTCATTACAGGATTAAACTCAAAGGTTTCACCATTTTTTAAATTGAATGTAACAGTTATTTTTTTTAAACTTAAATGCGAAAACTCAATTGTTACATCTTGGTTTGAAGGAATTTTAATAAAATAAAATCCATTAGTATTTGTTGTAGTGCCTTCTGTACCAAAAGTAATGCTAACATTGGAGATTGGTACGTTGTTTTCTTCAAGAATAATTCCTTTTAAGGTTGCCGTTTGCGTTAAACTTATTAACGGGATTAAGATAAAGAGAAATAGAAAGAGAGAAGATTTAATTTTCAAAAGGCCTGAATTTTATTTTCTAAAAAATATAGTTTTAAATGTAGAACTATTTCCAACATTATCTGTAACAATTATCTTTAAATTGTTTTCAGTTTCGGTAATTATATTATCGTTAAAATCGTAAGTCAGTTTATTTTTCTTCGCATCATATTCCATTAAAATCCAGTTCCCATTAATTGTAGCCCTGTAATTTCGAATGCCTGAAATTTCATCTTTCACTTTCACTTTTAAATAACGCGACTTGCTTAACCATTTATTTTTTTGGAAGTTAATTGGTTTAATTTCCGGATTTTCAGCATCAACTCCTAAAACATAAGTATCTAAAATTTTAGTTCTGGCACTTAATATATTCCCTTTTCTGGTAGTTGGATTATATGACAGATAATTTTTATAATAACCTACAAGCCTTGCAATAAAAAGTATGTCTTTATCGTCGTCTTCATAATTACTAATATCATAATTAATAGTGAAGTATTTTTGTGCAGACACACTAGGTTTGTGTAAAGTAAGTGTATCACAATTCACATTAAAATTTATGTAAAAATCATCATAAAAAGTATTTGATGGAAAGTACACTGAAACGTTTTCATCTTCTAAATTAGTAGCTTGATCAGCATAAATAAAATAATCTGTAACTTCAATATTTCTTGGTGTTATCGAATCATTTTGCTCCCCAATAATAGAAATTGTCAACCAGGTTTCATTCCCTTTGTAATCTTTCACGCTTACTTTATAAATAGATGCTGTGCTGTCTGCAATGTTTATATAACCGTTTTCGTTAAGGTTTTTATATAAACTTAATGGATTGTTAGTTTGCACGAACAGTTTTTGAATACGCGATTTATGATCCTTAAAATGAGCATAATCTATTAAACGATTTAGGTGTTTGGTTTCGGTAAATGAAAATCGCTTAAAATCTATTTCAAAATTTTTATTGCCATTAAAAAAAGTTTTAATATTACTCACGCCATTTTTATTAGGAGCATTATCTTGACGGTCGTAGGTGTTAATTCCGAATCCAATTTTACCGAAAGCTTTAATACCTTCAACAGTATAATTTCCGTCAGGTAAAGGAATTAACCGAAGTTTTGTTTTTTCGTTGGTTTTATTTACCTGTGAATTCTCATTAATCGGATAAGCATAAACACTTAAAATAGTGGGTTTTCTAGTATCTTTAATTTCGATTCCGAAAAGCATCGGGTTTATAGGTCTTTCACTTTTATCTCTAATCTCAAAATGAAGATGAGCACTATTTGAGCTTCCTGTATTTCCACTAAAAGCAACAATTTCATCAGTTTCTATCAGCAATTCATCAATAGCAGGAAAAAGTTCTATTTCAAAAGTTTCTTGTTTGTACTGTGCTTTTTTTACAAAAGTTTCAATTTTTGGAGAGAATTTTTTCAAATGTGCATAAACAGTTGTGTAACTATTTGGATGAGTAATATATAATGCTTTGCCATAACCCCAGTGTGAAATTTTTATACGACTTACATATCCTTTTGCAGCTGCAAATACATTTAAACCTTCTTGCTGCTGTGTTTTTATATCTAAACCAGAATGAAAATGATTAGAACGCAATTCGGCAAAAGTGCTGGCAAGCACTAAAGGAATTTCTAAAGGATTACGAAAATAATCTTGTGGGTAAGGATTTTGAGCAGTGATAAACTGCATAAAAATTAATAAAAAGATTAAGAGGCTGTTTCGCATAGATAAGTTGTTACTGCTAAAGTATAAATTTGTAAGTAATATACAAAGTGAATATCAGGTACAGAATTATATTATTGTAATAGGTTGTTAAGTTCTTTTAAAATATTGTTGAAAACAATTGTTATATATAATTTGAAATCTTAACTTTGTGTAATAAGTATTGAATTAATTAAATGAGTAATATTGAGACTATTGTTGATTCTTTAGAGGACAGAATTACCAAAGTGTTGCATAAATTAGATGGTTTAAAGCAAACAAATGCAAAACTAAAAGAAGATGTTACATTATCTCAAAACAAAATATCTCAACAAGAAGAATTAATTGGTTCTTGGGAAGAAAAATATGAAACACTCAAATTTGCAAATTCCATACTTGGCAGTAATGAGAGTAAAAAAGAAACAAAGCTCAAAATAAATGCATTAATTAGGGAAATAGATTATTGTATATCCCAATTATCTGAATAATGCAACATAGTATTTAATGTCAAAGAAGTTTAAAATAAAGCTATCTATAGCTAACAGAGTATATCCTCTAACAGTAGAACCAGAACAAGAAGAAGGATTACGAAAAGCAGCTTTGAAGATTAGTGTAATGATTAAACAGTTTGAGAAAAGTTATTCTGTGAGAGATAAGCAAGATGTATTAGCGATGTGTGCTTTACAGTTTGCATCTCAAACAGAACAGAAAACTATAGATAAAGAAAATTTAAGTGAAGAAGTTGAATTTAAGCTCAATGCTTTAGATCAACTGTTAAAAGAACATTTAAGTTCTTAAGTTCTTTAAAATAAATAAAGGTTACTGCCTGCATTAGTTATTTTTTTTGATAAACTCAACGTTAATTCTTTAAAAAGGGTGAGTTTAAGTTGTAAAAGCGTGCTGCCTTGAGCAGATACTTGATCAGCTTGTTAACCCTAAACTTGTTTTTAAGGAGTTTATACAAAACCAAAACTGATGCAGGCTTTTTTTATCAACTAAGGCATTATAAAAGAATAACTAAATATTAAAGATGGATACTAACACAATTTTATTAATTGTAGGAGCAACTATAACAGGAATCGTAATAGGTTTTATTATTTCTAAAACGCTTCAAAAAAACAACGCATCAAAAATAATAAAGAATGCAAAACGCAATGCAGCAACTATTATAAAAGATGCAAACCAAGATGGCGAAGCTGTAAAAAAAGATAAAATTTTTCAAGCAAAAGAACGATTTTTTGAGCTAAAGTCAGAACATGAAAAAGTAATTTTTTCGCGCGAAAAGAAAATGTCTGAAGCAGAAAAGCGTATTAGAGATAAAGAGTCACAAATATCTTCAGAATTTCATAAAGGCAAAAAGCTCAATGACGACATTGAAGTTAAAATCAAGGATTATAATCATCGTATAGAATTTTTAGAGAAGCGCAATGATGAGGTCGAAAAAGTTCATAAGAGTCAGATTCAACAGCTTGAGGTTATTTCGAGCTTATCTGCTGAAGATGCTAAATTACAGCTTATTGAATCTTTAAAAAACGAAGCTAAAAGTGATGCGATGGCCTATGTTCAGGAAAAAATGGAGGAAGCTAAACTCACAGCACAACAAGATGCAAGAAAAATCATTATTAATACTATACAACGTGTTGGCACCGAAGAATCCATAGATAATTGTGTGTCAGTTTTTAACATAGAATCCGACGATATTAAAGGTCGTATTATAGGCAGAGAAGGACGAAATATCAGAGCTATTGAAGCTGCAACAGGAGTAGAGATTATTGTTGATGACACTCCCGAAGCTATTATTTTATCTTGTTTTGATTCAGTTAGAAGAGAAATCGCACGTTTGTCGCTTCACAAACTGGTAACCGACGGAAGAATACATCCAGCAAGAATAGAGGAGGTCGTAAAAAAAACCCAAAATCAAATTGAACAGGAAATCATAGAAGTAGGTAAACGCACAGTTATAGATTTAGGAATTCATGGCTTGCATCCTGAATTGATTAAAGTTGTTGGACGCATGAAATACCGTTCGTCTTACGGACAAAATTTATTACAGCATTCGCGTGAAGTTGCTAAACTTTGCGGTATCATGGCTGCCGAATTAGGACTGAACTCAAAAATAGCCAAGCGTGCAGGACTTTTGCATGATATTGGTAAAGTACCTGATGCAGAAGAAGATACGGAAACGCCTCATGCAATTCTCGGAATGCAATGGGCAGAAAAATTTGGCGAAAAAGCTGAAGTTTGTAACGCCATTGGAGCACATCATGATGAAATAGAAATGAAGTTTTTACTGTCTCCAATTGTACAGGTTTGTGACGCTATTTCTGGAGCAAGACCTGGAGCAAGACGTCAAGTGTTAGATTCTTATATTCAGCGTTTAAAAGATTTAGAGGATATTGCATTCGGTTTTCCTGGAGTTCAAAAAGCGTATGCTATTCAGGCAGGAAGAGAGTTACGTGTTATTGTTGAGAGCGAAAAGGTTAGCGATGATAAAGCTGCTAATTTATCGTTTGAGATTTCTCAAAAAGTACAAACAGATATGACGTATCCTGGACAAGTTAAGGTTACTGTAATTAGAGAAACCAGAGCTGTAAATATTGCGAAGTAGTTGTAGAGTTGTTTGTTGTTAAGTTGTTTAGATTTCAAGTGATACACGAATATTATTTTTTTACTGAAGATTCCCAACTGAATAGAACGCTGATAACGCTTATTTTTATGATAAAATTTGATTATTAGAACTCTAATTGCTCTATTTAAAAAACATTGACTGAATACTGCAAACTGAATACTGAACACTAAATATTATTTCCTTGGATGAAATTTATTAACAACCTCCTTTAAATGACTTTTATCTACGTGCATATAAATTTCGGTAGTTGTAATACTTTCATGACCTAACATAAGTTGTATAGCTCTTAAATCGGCACCATTTTCTAATAAGTGAGTAGCAAAAGAATGTCTAAAAGTATGTGGCGATATTGTTTTATGAATTCCTGCTTTTTCTGCTAATTGTTTGATTATTGAAAAGATCATGGCACGAGATAACTGTTTCCCTCTTCTGTTTAAAAATAAAGTATCACTAAATGCTTCAACAAATGGAATATGTGGTCTCACTTCATTCTTATAAATGGTAATGTATTTTTGCGTTGAATTTCCAATAGGAACAAAGCGTTGTTTATCGCCTTTGCCAGTAACTTTAATAAAGCCTTCGTCGAAAAATAAATCGGATATCTTAAGATTGGTTAATTCGCTTACACGTAATCCACAACTGTAAAGTGTTTCGATAATGGCACGATTGCGCTCACCTTGTGGATTACTTAAATCGATTGCAGTTACAATTTTATCAATTTCTTGAATAGATAAGGTATCAGGGAGTTTTCGTCCAATATTTGGAGATTCAATAAGTTCAAGAGGATTAGTTTCTCGATAACCTTCAAAAATCAAATAATCAAAAAAGCTTCGTAAACCTGAAATTAATCGCGATTGACTTCTTGCATTTAATTCTTTGGCAATGGTATAAATAAATTGTTGGACTATTTCAGCATCTATTTTAATGGGAGAAATATCTATACTATTTTCTTGAAGATATTTAATTAGCTTTTTTACGTCTTGGTTATAACTATTTATTGAATTTTGAGATAGACCACGTTCTATCTTTAAATAATGGGTATAATCTTTAATTGCTTGTTGCCAATTCATAGTCACAAAAATAGTATAATTTCATTATTATTTTGAAGTATAAGTAATACCAAATTATTAGATATTTTATAAATAATACTGATAAATCTTGTTTTTTAGATAATATAAGGTTATTTTTAATATTATTAACCTACTTAAAATTAATATGTTATGAAAAAAGTACTGCTTATTTCTATAGCTTCTGCCATATTTTTATCAAGTTGTGTTTGCCATAATTTAGGATTAAAAGCTGGATTAAATGTAGCAACATTAAATGGAGATGACACAGATAATTTTGATGCCAGAACAAGTATGTTTTTTGGTGGATTTGCTGAATTGTGTCTAACTAACGATTTTGCCATCCAGCCAGAACTTTTATATTCTATGCAAGGTGCAAAATATACACAAGTAGATGGTTTTGACGGAACACTTAAATTAGATTATTTAAACCTTCCTAATAATGGAAAAAATTAAAATAGTTGATGAACTCTATATACAAGCTGGACCTCAAATAGGATTTTTGTTATCTGCAAAAGATGAATTTAGTTCTGTCGAAAACTCTGGTGAAGAGGACATTTTAGAAAATTATAATAAAATCGATTTTAGCGCAAATATTGGTCTTGGATATCAATTTATAAGCGGTCTGAATTTTGGAGCACGTTATAATATTGGACTATCAAATATTAATAATCTGCCTGATTCAAGTAGTTTAAAAAATCAAAATGGTGTATTTCAGTTTTCTGTTGGGTTTAGGTTCTGAAATTAAAATTG
>Ga0209554_1000589_pt1 | contig 30464 bp, 27 predicted proteins | sample MarorgKNORR_S2LV_5_FD_188221 | JGI IMG/M metagenome (GOLD analysis project Ga0209554, IMG submission 188221) | Marine microbial communities from the Southern Atlantic Ocean, analyzing organic carbon cycling - Bottom_A/KNORR_S2/LV (SPAdes) (version 2) | ecosystem: Environmental > Aquatic > Marine... | reverse complement strand
CGAAGGATGCATGGTAGAACATGGTTGATGCGGAGCAGGTGGTTCGACGGGGCTCACCACGAACGGTTGGGTTTCCCATCTCCTGGGGGAACGCCAGGGCGTTTTGCTAGGTCTTCGCGTAGTTCTTTTCGATGGTTAGGCGGGCTTCTTCGGGGGAGATGTTGTTGGCTACGGCGCAGGGGCTGGTCTCTTCCATGATGGCGTCAATGTCGCCCGAGAGCACATGTTTCTTGTGCAGATCTTCGTGCTCGATGCCGAGGGCCCGGCCCACGATAGTCAGGTAGTGCTCCACCTTCACCGGGTAGTCGGCCTCGTAGCGGCACATGTGGCGTTGGCAGCCGTGGTAGAGGGTGGCGAAGGTGTCGGCGCCCTGCTCGACGGCTTTTTCCACAAATCCGGTGGCCATCCCTTCCCACTCGTCTGGGCCCATGCTTTCGCGCACGGCGGGAGTACAGTGGCGGCCAAAACGGGCGTCGGTGCCCACATCTATTAGGGTTACGCCGGGCAGCTTGGATAGCAGTATCTGGGCGCTCCGGGCTTCGGCGTCGGACTGTTCCCGGCCTGTGTGGTAATGCATCGCCACGGTGGTCTCGGGCTGGGGTTTGAAATCCAGTTTTTCGATGTTGTCCACCAGGAATTCGGCCACATGGTTAAAGTCGAAACTCTTCTCCCGCATGTCCATGATGTCGTCATAGAAGTAGATGCACGACGGGCACCACATGACCACCTTCTCAGGCTGGAACTTCTGGAAGTTGGCGGCGGTGGTCGCGGCCACCGAGCGGGCCGCGTCTTCGTCGCCACGCTGGTAGTGCTGGATGCCGCAGCAGAAGGTCTTGCCACCCACGGCCGCGTAGCTAACGCCCATCAGTTTGAAGATGTCGGTGACGGTCTGGATCATGTGGGTGGTGCGGAGCACGTTGCAGCCCAAGTAGAGAACGATATCCGATTGCTTCACGTTGTCTTCGGGGGTCGATAAAAGCCATTCCCGGTCTTCGGGCTTGGTCTGCAAGCCATGGACCACGTCGATCTCCCGGTAATATTTCTGGTAGAAGCCTCGGTCTTTCCTTTCCTGAGCCATCTGTTCGCTCCTAGTTGTCTACTCGGTTGCGATGCTAATCAGTTTATACGGAAACCCGGTGAGTTGCCTGCCTGTTTAATAGCCTACAGCGCACCCGTCTTTTCTGGGTTCTGACCCGCCGGTCAGCACGCCGGTATCCGGGTCGCGTTTGATCATCTGGGCCCCGCCGATGGACACCCGGTTGTAGCCGGTGATCTGACCCACTTTGTGGCCGCGAGACTGCAGGTCTCGGGCGACCGAAGGGTCGAGACCCTCTTCCAAGATTACATTGTCGTTGCCGACCATGAACCGCAGGGCGTTGATCGCCTGTTGCGGGTCCATGTCGTGGTCGACCATGTTGCTGATCAACTGCAGGTGGCCCTGGGGCTGCATGAACGCCCCCATCATGCCGTAGGAAAGGTGCAGGTCATCGCCAATGGTCGCCATGCCAGGGATGATCGTGTTGTACGGACGCTTGTGGGGCGCCAGGTGGTTGGCGTGATTCGGGTCCAGCGAGAACAGGGAAGCCCGGTTGTGCAAGACGATGCCGGTGCCGGGAACGATCATCCCGGACCCGAAGTTGGTGAAAACGCTGTTGATGAAGGAACAGGCATTGCCCTGGCCATCGACCACGCTGATGTAGACCGTGTCTGAGCCGTTGAGCACCTGGCCATAAGGAACGGTAGCCATGGCGGTCTTGGAGTTCATCAAGGCCCGCCGGGTCGTGGCAAACTCCTTGGAGGTGAGCTCGCCGATGGGCACATTGGCCTTGCGCGGGTCGGCGACGTACTGGAATGTGTCGGCGAAGGCCAGTCTCATCGCCTCGATCAGGTGATGGTAGGCGTCGGCAGACTGGGCGCCCATGCCCCGGATGTCGAACCCCTCGGCGATGTTCAGCGCACCCAGTGCCGCGATGCCCTGGCCGTTGGGCGGGCACTCCCAGCAGGTGACGCCCCGGTAATCGGTTGCGATGGGCTCGTCCCAGTCGGAGGTGTGAGTGGCCATGTCTTCCACGCCCAGCCAGCCGCCGTGCTCCTGGACGAAGGCCGCGGTCTTCTCGGCGATGGGCCCTTTGTAGAACGCGTCGGAGCCGCCTTCAGAGATGGCCCGCAGGGTGGAGGCCAAGGTCGGCAGCTTCACGAAATCGCCTTGGGAAGGGGTCCCGCCGTTGGGCAGCATCTCGGAGCCGGACGGGTAGGCGGAAAGCTTGCCCAGTTGCTGCCGCCACTGGAAGGAGATGATGTCTGAGACGGGGAAGCCGTTCTCGGCGTAGTTGATGGCCGGTTCCAGCACCTTGCTGAGGGGCATGGTGCCGCAGGAGTCCAGCAGGGTCTCCCAGCCGTGGACGGTGCCCGGCGTGGCTACGGAATAGACGCCGATCTCCGGCATGGTCCGGTGGCCCTTGCTGGTGAGCTCGTCAATGTTCGCGGCGGCGGGAGCGCGGCCGCTGCCATTCAGGGCCCGGACCGTTTTTTCTTTGTTGTCCCACACCAGGGCGAACATGTCTCCGCCCACACCGGTGGACATGGGCTCAACCACGTTCAGCGCGGCGGCGGCGGCGATGGCGGCGTCAACCGCGTTGCCACCTTCCATCAAGATGCGCAGGCCGGTTGTGGCCGCCAGGGGCTGGCTGGTGGCGACCATGCCGTTGGTGGCCAGGATGTTGGACCGCCGTGAATCGAAAAACATGCCGCAGTTCTCTCCGTCCGCGTTCAGCGCAATTCTGATGATAGATATGTCCGTAAGGCTAACCGATTGTACCATAGGCACGAACCGAGCCTGGAAATAATGCCTGTGTTAATATAGCCACGGCCCGGTTTTCGGGCACGAATGACCCATCTCCGCCGACGCCTCAGACCAACGGCAATTGAGACAGAAACGGTGACACCTTTACTTCCACAGGAGGAACCAACCATGGCAGCAGACGTAGGACAAAAAGCCCCGGATTTCACCCTATATGACAGTGGCAAGCAAGCGACTAAGCTCAGCGATTCCAAAGGCAAGAACGTGGTCTTGGCCTTCTACCCTGGGGCGTTCACTGGAGTCTGCACCACCGAGATGTGCACCTTCCGCGACCGCTTTGACTCCTTCAACTCGATGAATGCCCAGGTGTTTGGCATCAGCGTGGACGGGATCTTCGCCCAGAAGGCTTTCTCCGATGCAAACAGCCTGAACTTCCCCCTGCTCAGCGACTACAACCGTGAGGTGGTAACCGCCTACGGCGTGGCGCTGCCGAATTTCGCCGGCATGGACGGCTACACCGCATCGGAGCGGGCCGTTTTCGTGATCGACAAAGAGGGCGTGATCAAGTTCAAGTGGGTCGGTGAAAACCCGGGCGTAGAGCCTGACTACGACGAGGTCCAGCGTCAGGTAGACCAACTGAACTAACGGAAGCCTTATCCCGTATCTCCCAGCAGCGGATTATTGGCGGCATCATCACAATGTCCAATCATCTTCGAGAGGACCATGATATGGAAGAGCCAAACCAAGCCGCGGCCGAGAACGCTCAAGGGATCCTCGAGAATATCCGGAAGCTGGCAGCTGAGTTTGCTGGAGAGCGAAGCGAGCGGCAACTACGCCGGGAGTTGGTCAGGACGGACCTCGGCCGGCTCCGGGACATCGGATTTCTTCTGTCGGCCGTTCCAGTGGAACACGGCGGTATCTGGGAGAGTTCTGAACGGTCGAACCGAATCATCTGCGAGATGCTGAGGGCCCTGGCCCATGGCGACTCGTCGATCGCACTCGTGGCGTCCATGCATCCATCGGTCCTTCAGTACACCGGTTGGCTGACTCTGTCTGAAGCGCCTGAACCCTACCGAGAGGCTTGGAATAAGCAGCGGCGATGGGCGTTCCAGACGGCTGTGGACGGCCTCCGATGGGGCACTATGGTCTCGGAACCGGGCAGCGGCGGAGACACCTCCAAGACCAAAGCGACGGCCCGGCCGAGCGGCCAGGATGGCGCTTACCTCCTGGACGGGGAGAAGCATTTCGGCAGCGGTTCGGGGATCACATCTTACGTGATCACCACCGCGGTGCCGGAAGGCGAGAATGAACCGGACATATTCTTCATGGACATGCGGGGCGTTCCCTGGGACGGATCAGCGGGGGTAGAGTTGAAGGCCATGTGGGATGGGGTTGGGATGACCGCCACCCAGAGTCACGCCATGACCTATAAGGACTTTCCCGCTACTCGCTCTTCCTGGCCGGGGGCGAACCAACAGAGGACCAACGCCGGCGGCGGTGCCTGCATGTTCGCTGCAGTGGTGCTCGGCATCGTCGAGACCGCCATCGATACTGCCCGGAAGCAGCTTTTGCGTAAGCGAGAGACCATGGCGGCATTCGAGCAGGCCGAATGGGCTAGAGTCGAAATAGAAGGCTGGCTGATCAACCAGGCTTACGAAGGTATGCTGCGGTCGGTTGAACAAGCCACGTCGGTAAGCCGGGAGACGCGGGTAGGCAAGACCGCCATCGCCGAGTTGGCGGAGTCGGCCATGCTGCGAATCTGCAAGGTCGTAGGTGGCGGAAGCTATTCTCGCCATTCTCCCTACGGGTTCTGGCTGGAGGACGTCAGGTCCCTGGGGTTCTTGCGGCCTCCGTGGGGGCTGGCCTTCGACCTGATCTTCGCAGCGAGCTGGGATGATTAAACCTGGACGGAATATCTCAATATGACAACCTACGTACTGGTCCACGGCGCTTGGCACGGTGGATGGTGCTGGAAGAAGACCGCCCCGCTGCTTAGAGAAGCCGGGGCTGAGGTGTTTACCCCTACCCTCACCGGCATGGGCGAACGGGCCCACCTGAACGACCACATCGACCCGTCTGAGATCACACTGGACGTACACATCCAAGACATCGTCCAGCTCATGCGCTACGAGGGACTTGAGGACGTGGTCTTGGTGGGCCATGCCTACGCCGGGATGGTCATCACCGGTGTGGCGGAGGTTTGCCCTGAGCGCATCGCCCACATGGTCTTCGTCAATGGTGTCATACCCGCCGACGGTGAGTCCATGGCCGACCAGCTGATCCCGGTCCGCGGCGAAGAGTTTGCCGCGTGGGTGCGTGACCAGATAACGAACGGTGACGGGTTCCTGCCCGCTCCGGCTTCGGTGGAAGAGGTAGGCCGCCGATGGGGCATCACCGACCCCGGGGACCTGGCCTGGGTGGGCGCCAACGTGACCCCACAGCCCGCGGCGGCCATGGCCAGTCCGGTCCATATGGGCAACCTCAAAGCGGCGTCGATTCCCAAGAACTTTGTCGGCGGCGGGGAGTCAGGGTTCGACACGGTGGCCGAGCGGGCCAGGCAGGCCGGTTGGGGGGTCTACCCCGTGGATTCCGGACACGACACCATGATCACCCACGCCCGCGAACTGGCGGATATACTCCTCAAGATCGCAGGAGATTAACCCAAGTACGCCCAAGTACGCCCAAGTACGCCCAAGTACGCCCAAGTACGCCTAAGTACGCCCAAGTACCCCCAAAGCACCCCCAAAGCACCCAAGGAGACAATGGCCATGGCAACCGACCCATCTAAGATCAAGGCTCTCGTATTCGACGTATTTGGCACCGTGGTGGACTGGCATTCTTCAGTCACCCGCCACGCTGAGAATTTCGGCAAGGCCAACGGCATCGAAGCCGACTGGGTCGACTTTGCCGAGAGTTGGCGGGCCAAGTACCGTCCTTTCATGGACAAGGTGCGCTCCGGCGAACTCCCCTGGACCGAACTGGACACCTTGCACCGGATGGGCCTGGAAGAACTGCTCAACGACTTCGGGATCACCGGCATCAGCGAAGAGGCCAAGGCCGACTTGAACCTGGCCTGGCACCGGCTGGACGCCTGGCCCGACTCGCCTCCGGGGCTGGCGCGTCTGAAGTCCAAGTTCATCCTGGCGACCATGTCCAACGGCAATATCGCGCTGATGGTCGATATGGCCAAGTATGCCAACTTGCCCTGGGACACCATCCTGGGCGCCGAGTTGGCCCACGCCTACAAGCCCGACGCCAAGACCTATCTCACCGGGGTGGAGCTGCTGCACTTGAAACCCGAGCAGGTGATGATGGTTGCCGCCCACCAAGGCGATCTCCTGGCCGCCGCCAAACAAGGCCTCAGGACCGCCTTTGTGAAGCGGCCTCTGGAGCGGGGGATCAACGGGAAAGTAGACACCACTCCGGACCCGTCCTTCGACTTCGTCTGTGACGATTTTAGGGACCTGGCGACCCAACTGGGCGTTTAACCCCTCTCTGAAATCTAAGGAGCGACCATGGCCCGCTACGGTGTGCGACTGGAAAATGACCCGAACCTGTCCCCCCAGGACTATCAGGTGTTGGCTGCCCAAGCTGAGAAGAATGGCTTCGAGGCTGTCTGGGTGCCGGAGGGAGGCGGACGGGACTCCCTGACCTCATTGGCCACTATCGCCATGAAGACCGAGAAAGTTAAGCTGGGCACGGGAATACTGCCCATCTTCGCCCGCACGCCGACCAACACCGCCATGGGCGCGGCTGGGATGGCGGCGGTGTCCGACGGGCGGTTCATGCTGGGTTTGGGAGTCGGACACGCTCCAACCGTGGAGAGCCGGGACGGCATACCGTTCAAACAACCCATGACCCGCATGCGGGAGACCATCCAGATCATCAAGGCGTTGCTGGCGGGCGAAGAGGTCAACTTCACCGGCAAGCAGTTCAAACTAACCGGCGCATCCATGGGCGCCGCCACTCCAAAGACCAAGGTGCCCATCTACATCGCCGCCCTGGGCCCACAGATGCTGGAAATGGTGGGTGAGCTGGCTGACGGCGTGCTGATGAACTGGACCGCCGTGGACTACCTGGGCGAGGCCATCGGGCACATCAAGCGGGGGGCGGAGAAAGCCGGCCGGGACCCAGATGAGATCGACATCGCAGGTTACGTGCGTGTGGCCGTGGGGGATGACGTCTCGGCGTCCAGGGACTCGCTGAGGCATCAGGTGGCCCGGTACGCCAGCAACCCCTTCTACCGCAACTTCTTCGCGGAGACCGGCTTCGACAAGGAGATGTCCGCCGCCGCGGCCGCCCTGGCCGAAGGCAATCTCGACAAGGCCGCCGACTCCATCACCGTCGAGATGCAAGACCAGGTGGCGGTTGTCGGGACGGTCGAAGAATGCCGCGCCGCCCTGGAGAAACGCCGGGCAGCCGGCCTACAACTCCCGGTGATCGCGCCCTTCGCGGTGGGCGACAACATGGCGTCCCACCAGCATGTTATCGAGGCGTTGGCGCCGGCGAAATCCCCCTAAGTCCCCCTTTACGAAAGGGGGACTTAGGGGGATTTTGGCCCCTCTTCAGCCAATGGGCATACTCCGAAACGACCCCCATCCCATCCTTCTCCCGTGCGCGGAAGAAGGGACTTTTACCTACTCCGGTGGTGTCAGCCCGCAAACATCTGCCAGCAGCTCGTAGGAGTGCACGCGGTCGGCCAGGGAGTGGGTGATGGTAACTATGCTTAGGTCCCATGTCTGGTACATCTCGGCGATCTCTTCCAGGCCTTCTTTGACCTGTTGCGGGTCGCCGTCCACGCAGACGTTCTGGTATTGCTTGACGAAGGCCGATTCGTCCGCCCGGTAGATGTATTTGGCGGCGTCTTCGGGCGAGGGGATGCCGTTGGCCCGTCCGGTGATGTTGAATAGCCGGGACAGGTTTCGGCTGGCGGAGAGCCGCATGGCTTCTTCTTCGGTCTCGGCGCAGACCACGTGGACCCCAACGTTGATCATGGGCTCGGGGAAATGCTCCGACGGCTGGAAGTTTTCTTTGTAGTTGGCCACTATCGCTGGGCCCTCTTCCACGTTGATGCCGAAGAAATGGGCGTAGGCGAAAGGCAGTCCCAACTGCGCGGCCATGCTGGCGCTCTCGTAACGGGAGCCCAGGAGCCAGACGTCGGGCACCTCGGGCTCTCCCGGACCGGCGCTGATGCTGGAGAAGAAATGGCTTTCTTCCAGGTTGTTGTTCAAGAATCCTAGGAGGTCGACCACCTGCCGGGGAAAGTGGCTTATCTCCCTGGGTTGGCCGGGGAATGTCAGGGCGGCCGCGGTTACTTGGTCGCTGCCCGGGGCCCGGCCGATGCCAAGGTCGATGCGGCCCGGGTAGAGCGCGCCCAGCATGCGGAAGTTCTCGGCCACCTTCAGGGCGCTGTAGTGGGAGAGCATTACCCCGCCGCTGCCCACTCTGATGCTCTTGGTGTGGGCGGCCACCTGGCCGATGAGTATCTCCGGGCTGGTGCCGGCGAAGTTGGGCAGGCTGTGGTGCTCGGCCAGCCAATACCGCTGGTAGCCCAATTTCTCCACTTCCACCGCCAGTGCGATGGTGTCTCGTAGCGCCTGGCCCGCCGACTCGCCGGCACGCACCGGTGATTGGTCCACGACGCTCAGTTCAAGTTGCTGACTCAAGGGAAACCTCAATTTACAATCACTGGGCCCTCCGGTCAGGAACGCCGGGAGCCTGGTGATTACAAGTATACAAGCTCCTATTAGAAACGGCCGGAAAAAGCGACTGGGAATAATGGACGGTGAAATTGGCCGGAGACCCTATTGCGCGACCCATTGAGGCGTCATATAATTTTTCCTGGATGAAGACAAGGAAGTGGATTTTAAGCCGTTTTCCGGGCTGGAAAGCCTGGGGAACGGCTTTTTTTTGCGCCATGGCGTTCCTGGTCGCATGTGGGGCCGGAACAACCGACATCGACGGCTCCAGCACCGTCTTTCCCATAACCGAAGCCATGGTTGAGGACTGGGGTGAATCCGTGGGCGGGTCGGCCCGGTTGGTCATCGGGATATCGGGCACCGGAGGCGGGTTCAAGAAATTCTGTGCCGGCGACATCGACATCAATGATGCCTCCAGACCGATCAAACCCAGTGAAGTCCTGAAGTGCGCTGAGAAAGGAGTCGAATTCATCGAACTACCGGTGGCCATCGACGGGCTCACGGTGGGCGTGAACCCGGACAATGACTTCGTCCAGTGTGTGACCGTGGATGAACTCCACACCATGTGGCGGCCAGAAGCAGAGGGAGAGATCACCCGTTGGAATCAGATACGGCCAGAGTGGCCCGATGAAAAACTGCGTCTCTATGGGCCCGGCGTGGATTCCGGGACATTTGATTACTTCACCGAGACGGTGAACGGCGAGGCCCAATCCTCCAGGGGAGACTTCACCTCCAGCGAACGGGATAATGTGCTGGTGCAGGGAATCGCCGGCGACCGGGGCAGCTTGGGCTACTTCGGGTACTCTTACTTCGTCGAGAACCAAGACAAGTTGAAGATGGTGGCCGTGGACAGCGGCAACGGCTGTATCTTCCCAACCGATGAGACCATCAACAACGGCACCTACTCGCCTCTGTCCCGGCCGCTGTTCATCTACGTCAGCAAAAAGGCCTGGGCGGAACAGGATGTGAAAGACTTCGTCAGCTATTTCGTGAGCTACGAACGGGCCGGACTGCTGCGGGAACTGGGGTTCGTCTCCTTTCCCGAGCCGGTGCACGACCTAGTTTTGGACCGGTTCCAGCGCGGATTGACCGGAACGATCTTCGGCGGAGAGAATCCACAAACAGGGACGGTAGAAGAGATACTCTCGGCTAATAAATGACAAATCTTCAACAATATTCAATCAGCGAACTAAGGAGTAATAAAATAGCGCCGATCTACTTAAGGAGCACGATCAGCATTGGCTAGAGATGTGGTGAGTCCGCCATTGGGACGTGGGTCGAGGAGCGGCTGGAAGCGGAAGCTCCCGGAGCAAGCCATCGCCGTGGTTTTGTTCCTTTCCAGTTCGCTGTCGATCCTGATCACTGTTGGCATCGTGGCCGTCCTCCTCTTCGAGGCGATCACGTTCTTCGCCGATGTTTCGTTGTGGGAATTCATCACCGGCACCCGATGGACACCCCTGTTCTCCTCAAAGCAATTCGGAGTCCTGGCGTTGGTGGCCGGCACGACGTTAACGGCGGTACTGGCCATGGCAGTGGCGTTGCCACTGGGCCTGCTCAGCGCCATCTACCTCAGCGAATACGCCCCCGACGGTATCCGCCGGTTGGTCAAACCCATACTCGAGGTCCTGGCCGGTATACCCACCGTGGTCTACGGGTATTTTGCGCTGTTGTTCGTGACCCCCATCCTGAGGGGGATATCCGGGGACATCGCGGTGTTCAATGCCCTCAGCGCGTCCATCGTCATGGGGATAATGATCCTGCCCATGGTCTCCAGCCTCAGCGAAGACGCCATGCGCTCTGTGCCCAGAAACCTGAGGGAGGCGGCGTATGCCCTGGGTTCCACCAAGCTGGAAGTCTCCACGCTGGTGGTGGTGCCGGCGGCGCTCTCGGGAATCATGTCGGCGTTCATCTTGGCGGTTTCCAGGGCCATCGGCGAGACCATGATCGTCACCATAGCCGCCGGACAGAACCCGAGCTTCACGTTGAACCCCTTCATTCCCATCGAGACCATGACTGCCTATATCGTGCAGGTCAGCCAGGGAGATGCGCCCGCGGGGTCCATAGAGTTCAAGACCATCTTCGCCGTGGCCCTACTGTTGTTCGTCATCACCCTGGTGATGAACCTGCTGAGCCAATACGTGGTCAGCAGGTTCCGGGAGGAGTACGAGTAGTGTCGGTTATCTCCCAATCTGAGTTTCAGAGACGCAGGGCCCGCCGCAAGTGGATGGGCCGGGCCTTCTTCGGCCTGTGCTTGCTGTCGGTGACCATCGCTTTGGGAATGTTGGCATTGCTGCTGGTTTATCTGTTGATTCAGGGCGCCACCGGCATAGACTGGAGCTTCCTGACCAGCTTCGCTTCGCGGCACCCCGACAAGGCCGGGATCAAGGCGGCGATGCTGGGCAGCATCTACGTGGTGATCGTGGCCGGTGTGGTCTCATTCACGCTGGGTGTGGCCACCGCGTTATATCTGGAGGAGTACGCTGGCCGCAGCAAGTTCGCTAAGATAGCCAAGATAAACATCGCCAATCTTGCGGGGGTGCCGTCCATCGTCTACGGCATCTTGGGGCTGCAGATATTCGTGCATAGCCTGCATCTGGGCAAGAGCGTGCTGGCCGGAGGGTTCACACTGGCGTTGCTGGTGCTACCGATCGTGATCGTGGCTGCCGGTGAGGCCGTGCGCGCCGTGCCGCCTTCGCTCAGGGAAGGCTCTTACGCCTTGGGCGCGACCCGGTGGCAGGTCATCTGGCACATGGTGATACCCCAAGCCTTCCCCGGCATACTAACCGGAGTGATTCTGGCGGTCAGCCGGGCCATCGGCGAAACGGCGCCGCTGATCGCCATGGGCGCCCTGACCTTTGTGCCCTTCACGCCGGACAGCCCATTGAGCCGGTTCACAGTGCTCCCCATCCAGATATTCAACTGGACCTCCAGGCCACAGGCTGGATTCCAGGAGGCTGCCGCAGCCGGTATAATCGTGTTGCTGGTCATACTGCTGGTGATGAACGCCGGCGCGGTGATACTCCGCAACCGTTTCCAGAACAAATGGGAAGGCTAATAGGCTAATAGATTGCAAAACCTTGATCCCATCCTTCAGACCCGCGGGCTGAGCGTCTACTACGACGCCAAAAAAGCGGTTACAGACGTGGACTTGGACGTCGCCCGCAACCGGATCACGGCGATCATCGGCCCGTCCGGCTGCGGCAAGAGCACCCTACTGCGCTGCTTCAACCGGATGAACGACCTGATCCCCTCGGCCCGGGTTGAGGGGCAGGTTTTGTTCGACGGGCTCGACCTCTACGGCCACGACGTCGATCCCACAGAGATACGCTACGAGATCGGCATGGTGTTCCAACGGCCCAACCCCTTTCCCAAGTCCATCTACGACAATGTTGCTTTCGGCCCGCGAATCAACGGTTTTCAGGGCGACATAGCTGAGTTGGTTGAACGCTCCCTGGTCCGCGCCGCCCTCTGGGATGAGGTCAAGGACCGGTTGAAGGCGAGCGCGCTATCCCTCTCCGGCGGCCAGCAGCAGAGGCTCTGCATCGCCCGCGCCCTAGCGGTGGAGCCCAGAGTGATCTTGATGGACGAGCCCTGCTCGGCCCTGGACCCCATCGCCACATTGGCCATCGAAGAGCTCATGCGAGAGTTGTCCGAGGACTATTCAATCATCATTGTGACTCACAACATGCAGCAGGCGGCCCGCGTCTCCCACTACACCGCCTTTCTCATGGTTGAGGAGGCCAGGGTTGGTTTCTTGGTGGAGTTCGGCGAGAGCCGTCAGATATTCACCAACCCTAAGGATGAACGGACTGAGGCCTACATAACCGGCAGGTTCGGATAGGGGGCGTTATGTTGGAGCTGATTTTGCCTAATAGCCAATCGTGCGGTAGTTTGGTACCAGTAACGGAGGCGTGATGGTCAGAGCAGATTTTGACCGGAACCTAGAGGAACTTGAGGCTGAGCTTTTGCTCCTGGGCGAGATGGTGGAAAAGGCCATCATCAAGGCCATGGACGCCCTTGAGCGCCGGGACCTGACGTTGGCCTACGAGGTCGTGGCCGAAGACGATCTGATCGACGAGAAGCGCTTTGAGCTGGAAGAGAAGTGCATCGACCTCATCGCTACCCAGCAACCCTTGGCGGTTGACCTGAGGACCTTGTTGGCTGTGCTGCATATCGCCGTTGAACTGGAGCGGATGGGAGACTACGCCGAGGGCATTGGCAAGATCTGCATGATCATCGGCGACGACGAACCGGTGGAGACGCCCAAGCAAATACCCCAGATGGCGCGGATGGGCATTACCATGCTGCGGCGAAGCCTGAAATCTCTGATGGACCGAGATACGGACCTGGCCAACGACGTCTGGGACTCGGATGACGAAGTGGATGCCCTCTACGATGGGGTTTGCCACCAGATTTTCCTAGATATGGGGCAAAACCCCAAGACCATCGAGGCGTCCACTCACTTCCTGTGGGTAGCCCACGACTTGGAGCGCATCGCGGACCGGGCGACCAACATCGCCGAGCGTGTGATATTTGTGGTCACCGGCCGCATCGGACGCTACAAGCAGCCGTCTCAAGGCACTGATTAGCCGCCACATAAGGGTCTAAGGCTCGTGCTCGGCCAGGCTTGTTTCCCTTCTACCTGTTAGCGAATATGTAATGTATAATTATTGAGCGTGACTGGGTATGTGGGTGGTGTAGTGAGCGCAGGCGCGTGGAGCGAGTAGCCCCTACTGCGCGGGAATGTCCGAAGAAAATCAGATCGCCTGAATCTACGGTACCCACCAGATATGCAAGATAAGTACCAAAAAGAGATCGAAGAGATTCTCAAGAACGCGGGCGAAGTAGCGCCCGATGAGTCCGGCAGGGAGATTGAAAAGCCCCTGGAAGACCGCCCCAGAGCGGTTCGCCAGGCCGCCGAAGCCAGTAAGCCTTCGGAATCCTTTACTCCCAAAGGCCGTTGGCCCACCATAACGCCAGGCAAGGTCCTGATGACCGGCCTGATCGTTTTCATCGTCACGGCCCTGCTACAGATATGGGTGTTGATCTGGGTCGGACTGGCCCTGTTGGTGCTAGGTTACCTGCTCTTCTTCATCACTCCCAGGAAAATATCGATCGAGAAGAGATGGCGAGGGGAGTCCATCGAGGACGCACCCGAGTCTCCGTGGGACCGGTTCAAGCGCTGGATCAAGAGTTGATCTGTGCCTCGGTGAAACGGGGCGACCTAAAATTCGGCAGATCAACTAGTTTCCAAGAGATAGATGCACGGCACGTAGGGGCAGGTTTCTAACCTGCCCTTTTTGATTGCCGGCGTGGTTATCGGATCAAAGGGAGGCGGCGGACCGGCGCACAAAGTATCGACCCTCCGTAGTTTGGCATTCGCCTGCTAGGGCGGATTGGAAACCCGCCCCTACGCGGGGGATGGGGTTAGTCTGATTTGACGCGGTCTGGGTTCAGGCGTTCGGCGAGAGCCAAGATGAGGTTGCCCATGTGCGGGTGGTCCGGCTCAACGTCCACCCGGAAGCCGGCCTCAAGCATCCGCTTGGTGCAAACCGGGCCCACTGAGGCGACGACCATGGACCCCTGGGCTAGGACGCTTCGCAGCGATTCTTCCTTGCCTGCTTGGGCGGCAATTGATAAGAGGTTGTCCACTTGGATCCGGCTGGTGAACGCCAGCGCGTCGATCTGTCCTTCTTCCAGGGCATCTATCAGGCCCAACACCGGTTTGACGTCTTCTGCCAGCCCCCAGTTATATAGAGTGACCTCATGGGCCGTGGCGCCACGCTCTTCCAATGTCTGGATCAGCAGGTTGTTGGGCCCACCGTAAGCCTGCACGGCCACCTGTTTGCCGACCAGGTCCAGCCCCTCGATGGCGGCCAGAAGGTCGGCGGAGGTGAACGGTTCCGAGGGCATGTGGTCGATGTGGACCTTGTAGCGGCGCAGCACCGCGGCGGGCTTGGGGCTTCGGGCGATAACCGTGGCGGAGGCCAGGGCTTCCAGCGTTTCCGCCTCTTTGCCCAGGGACGCGGCGCTGTCGAAGAGGGCCTTGGTGCCCACGCCGGTCTGGAAAACCATCACCTGCACCTTGCCGGAGCAGATGTCAGATACCAATTCTTTCACCTCGGGCGTGTCGCCCAGGTGAACTTCTTGGAGAACTGGGGCCGGGTAGGGGGTGCCGCCGTTTCGCTCAATCAAGGCCCCCATCTCAGAGAGCATGCGGGCCTCGACGTAAGCGATGGTTTTTCCTGCCAGGGAGGGTTTTTCTGGTCGTGCCAAATCAGTAACGCTCTATACGGCGCACTCGCCCTCGCCTCGTTCCAACTTGTACTGATTCGTGCGTTCCCAGTCGATGTACATATCGGAACCGGGAGCGGCGGCGGAAACGGTCTGTTGGGCCTTCTCGGCAACCTCGGTCAACTCTTCGAGACCGACACGGTCCAGGAAATCGTTGAACTTCTCACCGTCGTTGCGGTTGTCCTTGTAGTAGGTGACGACATGCTTGAGGACGCCGGGCACGGCCTTGGCCGGAATCTTGACCCGGGGGATGCGCGTGCCGATGCGTGAGTCCTGTACGTTGACGTCGCCGTAGTTGCCACCCAGGAACATCTCGTAGGCGGGTACTTGGTCGCCGTCGGGACCCTTCACGGCGGCGCCGTGGAATCCGATGTTGGCGATGTGATGGAGACCGCAGCCGTTGGGGCAGCCGCTCATCTTGACGCGGATGTCGTTGACTCCCTCATCCTCGAGCAGGCCGTCCCAGCTTTGAATCTCTTCTTTCAGGGCGCCGGCCAGGCCCATGGAAGACGTGATGCCCAGTTTGCAGCTATCGGTGCCGGGGCAAGAGACCACGTTGCTGATGGAATTGGCGTTGGCTTCCGCCAGGTCGATCTCGACCAGCGCATCCCACACGTCGTGGAGCATATGGTCCGGTATGAACCGCAGGGCCAGGTTCTGTTCCTGGCTGGTGCGGGCCCTGCCGCCGGTGTACTTGCGCATGATGTCGGCCAGGCCGTGGAACTGGGCCGCGGAGATGTTCCCCCGGTCGGGCTTAACGTGGACCACGTAGTAGCCTTCTTGTTTCTGGGCTTCGACGTTGGTCTTGCGCCATTCGGCGTAGCCGCCGCCGTTGCTTCCATTGGATGAGTGGCCGTTGGCCGAATTCGCGACCAACTCGGGAGGGGTCTCCCGCATCATTTCTTCAACGTTCATGTATGGCTTGGGGTCGATGGGGCCGATATTCTCTAGTTCGGCTTCAACTTGAGATTTGAATTCTTCCAAGCCGATTTTATCGACTAGAACCTTCAGCCGGGCCATCATGCGGTTCTTGCGCAGCATGTCGGCGTTGTTGAAGACGGTGAATATGGCCAGTGCCAGCCGGAGGATGTCCTCCTCGGGCAGGAATTCGTAGAGGGGTTTGGCCAACCGGGGCATGATGGACGTGCCGCCGGCGACAAACACCTTGAAACCGCGCTTCTCGACGCCGTCTTCGACTCTGATCTGCGATACGTAGGTCAGGTCCTGGATGGCGGCGGCTACGTGGTCATGGTCATCGCAGCCGGTGAAGGCGCTCTTGAACTTACGGGGAAATGCCTGGGTGATGGGATGGCGCACGGCGAACCGGACGAACGCGGCCATGTACGGGGTGGGGTCAAAGACCTCCGCCGCGCAGACACCGGCGGTTGGGGCGCCGACCACGTTGCGCACCACGTTTCCGCAAGCCTCGCGGGTGCTCAGGCCTGCGGTCCCCAGGAGCCTCAAGGCGTCCGGGCACTCGACGAGCGGTACGTGATGGAACTGGAAGTTCTCCCTGGTGGTGATGTGGCCTGTGCCTAGAGGGGCGTACTTCTCGGCGAATTCGCCCAGGGCGTCCATCGCGTCGATGGTGAGGATGCCGCCGGGAATCTTCACCCGAATCATCTGAACGTCGGCCTGGCGTTGGCCGTAAATACCCTGTTTCAAGCGGAAGGGTGTGAATTGCGCATTATCCTGTTCGCCGGCCACGAACTTCGCCGACTCCTCCTCCAACCGCACGATCTCGTCTTCCATGAAGGGAATTATGGTCTGAGTATTCTTGGAAAGATCCAAGCTCTCTTCGTAGATGGCTTCCTGGGTCTTGGCCTGGGTATTTGATGGTCCGGTCGAGGTATTACTAGTCAACTTGTCTTGTCCTCCGAGTATTTGGGGAAATAAAAACCCCACCAGTGTCAATCACGTGGTGGGTTCAAGGGTTCCTAGTTGTGTTGTTAATTAACGCAGAAGGTTATCTTGTCCCTATGTAACAGGTACAGGTACAACAAGAGGCGCAGGGGTTACCAATCACCTTCAACATTGCACATGAGTCTACTCTCGCCGTAATTAAGTGTCAACAGGCACGCACGAAAACCTCAACTGACGTCATTCTGGCCGCATCGTCCTAGCTCTGAGAGGGTTAGTATTTTCATGCCAATGAGATGCCTGTATAGTCGTTAAAGACGAGTCTGGTAAGACGCGTTAGGGTTGAACGGAATCATCGGGAGACAGAAGAGCCATGAAAGCGACGGCAGACGTAGTAATGATTGGTGGCGGCGTTATCGGCGCCAGCATCTTGTTCAATCTGGGCAGATTGGGCGTGACCGACACCGTTCTAGTGGAGAAAGATGTGCTTGGTTCAGGCTCCACCGGACGCTCCCAGGCCATCTGCCGGATGCACTACTCCAACCCAGTAACCGCCACCATGGCCTGGGAAAGCCTGGGCATCTTCACCAACTTCGACGAGGCGGTGGGGGGAGAGTCGGGATTCGTTGAGACCGGTTATCTAGTGATCGTGAAAGAAGAGGACAGCGCCGGGCTGGCCCATAACGTGGCCATGCTATATGGTCTGGGCATCGACACCATGCGGGTTACCGCCAAGGACCTGGAGGACATAGCGCCCATGGTATCAGTGGTAGAAGGCGAACACATGGCGTGGGAGCCCCGGTCGGGCTATGCCGACTCCTATATGGTCACAACCTCGTACGCGAAACGGGCCAGGGAATTGGGGGCCGAGATAGTGCTCCGAAACCCAGCTACTGAGATTGAAATATCCGGCGGGCGCGTCAAAGCCGTGGTCACCCCGGAGGGGCGGGTGGAGACCCCCGTGGCAGTGGTGGCGGCCGGTCCTTGGTCCAAGGTTGTGTTGGCGAATGTGGGCGTGGACGTGCCTCTGGTCCCCGTGCGCCATCAAGTGGCCTCCCTCACCCGCCCGGTCGATAAACTGCTCCTGCACCCCACGGTCGGCGACATCGCCCAGTCCTTCTCGTTCCGGCCGGACGGCAGTTCGCTGACCATGATGGGGTTCGGCGACGAAGAAGAAGTGGGGGTGGAGACCTACAACCAAGGCGTGGACATGGAAGTCATGGCCGACGCTCTGGGCCGCCTGACGCGCCGGATACCGGCCATGTCGGATGCATACTTCAGGGGTGGATGGTCCGGTTTGTTCACTACAACGCCTGATTGGCACCCCATCTTGGACGCGGTGCCGGGGATAGACGGCCTCTATTGCGCCGTTGGTTTCAGCGGCCACGGATTCAAGCTTTCGCCTATGATCGGCGTGACCATGGCCGAGATGATCGTCGAGGGCATCGCCAGGAGCGTGGACATATCACCCCTGCGCTTCGGCCGGTTCGAAGAAGGGGACCTGTTGCAATCCAGCTACCGCTACCGCGTCCTAGCCTAACCGCCGTCGGCACAGCCGGGTTTTGTAAGAATACGTGTTAAAGACAGCTAAACGGCTTTTAATGCTCTCCATCGTTGTTTTAGTGCTGCTGGGCGCTGTCCAGGGCAGCGACAGCTTCTCCGCCAGTGACGCCGCGATCGGGCCCCACAAGTACAGCCTGCTGCGGTGGGAGGTGGACCACTTCTTGGATAAGTGGGTGAACAAGTTTCAGGAGATTCTCCCCTGGAACTCGGAGCCCTCCCGGGAGGCCCGCATCGCCCAGGCAGAGGAATTCTTTGAACTGAGGGCCCAGATCAGGGAGTTGGAAAGGGAATCGGCGGCCGGGAACGCAGCCAGGACCGAAGAATTGCGGCAGCGGACCAAAGATATGCAGACCGATGTGGAAGAGACCATCGAATCGGAGATCAGCGCGGTCTTGGTCCAAGAGGGTTTTTCTTCCCGGATCGGCGTCATCTTCCCGCCGGTTGATACCGTGTTCGCCGCATCCCCTGGGGCGTTGATCATCTCTCCCCGTGACCGCATCGCCCAGATAAGTTCCACGTTGCTGAAACCCGGTCTCTCCGGCGAGGTGCGGAATGAGTTGGAGGACCTGATATTCCGCGAGGACGACGTGTCGGCGCTGGTCGTAAGCACCGGCGGGGTTGCCACCTATCCTAGCGTGGTGACGGCGTCGGGCTCCCTCCGCGACGCGTTGGTGATCTCGGCTCACGAGTGGTTGCACCACTGGTTCTTCTTTCAGCCCCTGGGCCAACACTTCTGGGACAACGCCGACATGACGACCCTCAACGAGACTGCGGCCAGCATCGGCGGGGAGATCATCGGAGACCGGGCGTTCACCGCCATGACCGGAGAAGTGGTGAGCCGGGAATCCGACTCGGCAGACGAGCCGGCGGACCCCGCCGCTTTCGACTTTACCGAGGTGATGAGGGAGACCCGGTTGACTGCCGAAGAGTTGCTGGCCGAGGGCAAGATCGAAGAGGCCGAGGCATACATGGAAGAGCGGCGGCAGCTCATAGCGGACAACGGCATCTTCATTAGAAAGATCAACCAGGCATTCTTCGCGTTTCATGGTTCCTACGCCACTGGCGCCGGCTCCGTCAGCCCCATCGGCGACCAGTTGGAGGAACTCCGTGACGGGACGGATTCCCTGGAAGGGTTTCTGAAGATTGTTGGCCGGTTCGACCGGGTCGGAGACTTGCCGGAGTACTTGGGGGTTCCCTCATCCTAACCTTCTCCCGTGCGCGGGAGAAGGGACATCTTGTCTTAGACGATTGAGGCTATCCTCCCAGAAGTTTCTGAGGGCGGTGTTTGAGGATGTCCTCCGCCTGGGAGACTATCTCCCTTAGGATGTAGGCTGCCGGTTCCACGGAGCGTATGACTGCCGCCGCGCCGCCGGCCCGGACCGGGGCGATTGTGGCGTCACCAGCGGCGGTGGCGGTAGCGATATCTTCTTGTAGTTCACTCTGCCGCGTCATCATCTCGGCTTCCCGGCCATCCCAGGTATCGGTGAATATGTTCCTGATCACTCGGTCCCCGACGATATCAAGGGGAAAGGGGGCATCCGAGACCAGATCATAGATCTTTGTCATGATCGTATCGTCGGAGTCGGCGAGGACAATCTGTCCCTTGGCCCACTCCGGGCCGGCCCATTCCAGACTCGCGACGAACCGGGTGCCGATCCACGCGCCCTCCGCTCCCAGCATCAGAACGGCGGCGAGACCCGGGCCATCTGCGATTCCTCCGGCGGCAACCACGGGTATGTCTCCGGCAATCTTGACCACCGCTCTAACGAAAGACAGCGTTCCCAGGTAGCTGGTATGTCCGCCTGCTTCACTGCCCTGAGCGATGATCACGTCGGCGCCTGCCGCCACGGCTTTTCTGGCGTTGGCCATTGTTTGTACCTGGACGATGACTTTGACTCCGGTGCCCTTGGCCTGGTCTATGAACGGGGTCGGGTCGGCGAAGGAATGGCTTATCGCGGTCACTTTGGCATCCAGGGCTGCTTCAATGGCCTTATCCATCCAGTCGGCCGAGGAGATGAACCCAACTCCGAAGGGCTTGCCGGTCTTTTCCCTTACGGCCTGTATCTGGTCTTTGATCCAAGCCGGGTCCGCGCTCAGGTTGCAGCCAATCATCCCAAATGCGCCGGCTTTTGAGACGGCGGTGGCCAGATCGGCCGTGGCGGTCCCGGCCATTGGGGCGTTGATGATAGGGAAGTCTATGCCAAGTAGAGAGCAGAGTTTTGTGGTCAGCATCATGGGCTCCTAGAGGTTGGTGGATGCGGGGTGTGGCCCTCATCTTCGATTATATCGAGAGTCTCGACTCCGTCGGACCTAACCTTCCCCCGTGCGCGGGGGAAGGGATTGCTTGGTTTGGCATGACTTGTTTTACACCCAGGGTGAGCGTTTGGAGCGGTCTTTTTGGGATGTGGCGGCGGAAAGCCCCTGGCGTTCTAGGGAGTCGGTCAGCATACGCCGAAAAACCCGGCGGTCTCCGGCGCTGACGACGGCCTGCTCGTGGGACTCTGAGATGGCCACGGGGTAGCCCTGTCCGCGTTGGCATTGGTCCCAGACCAGACCGTGGGCCAGGGAGAGCAGGGTCTCGTTCTTGGCCACCCATTTGGGTATCTCGACGCGGCCGATCTCTTCGCCTGCGTTCAAGTAGAAGAAATACACCTTGTTGGCCTCGTCGTAGGAGTCTCTGGAGACGGAGGAGTTGGTCTTGTAGACCGGGGAGCGCCAGCCCGGCTCCAGCAGGCGCTGGAACAGGTCCCGGTCCAGGAACTCGTTGGCGTTGTTGCAGGGTTGCTGGGAGGAACGCCGGTTGTTGCATGACTGAGTGCAAACGGTGTTGTCGTGGGGGCAGAGAGAGCAGCGCACGGCGTTGATGGCCTCGGTGCTCCGGGGGAAGGACACGTAGGCAGCCAGGGCCACGGGACGGGTCTCGGCCAGTTTTTCCAGGCGTTTCATGGCGGGAAGCAGCCCGTCGGTGATGATAGCCTCGCTCACATAGGGACGGTAGGCCTGCCCTGATAGTCCCCATAGCACCAGGGAGCCGTCCACCAGCCCCAACACCGGCAGGCCGGGCGTGCATTGTTCCACCGTGTTGGCCAGGGTCTCCAGTTCTTTCACGGTTCGCACCAGACCAAGGAGCGGGCCGCTGATCATCTCTTCGCCCATGGAATTGGCGGGGTCGGAGATATACAGCTCATCCGGCGTGGTTGCTAGGTGGGGATGGCTGAAGAGAGTGGCGTCGGGTTGGCTGCCGTAGGTCAGCACGCAGCCGCCGAAGTTCAGCAGATAGCAGGCCACGGGCAGGTGCCGGTCGACGTCGATGTGGGAGCCGTCGACCGCGGCGACCACCCAATCGGGGGGCGGATCGGGCGGCGGATAAGCTCCCAGCAGTGATTCATCGACCTCTGCCGCCAGGTAGGGGCGCTGTCTGGTGTCGGAGGTCTTTTCAGCCGCGGTGCCGGGGTCGATGCCGGACGCCGAGTTGATCAGGGCGGTCAGCCGCTCTTCGCGGGCTTGGCTGGCGCCGCGCACAGACTGGGTGAGTTGGTCCAATTGGAGGACCGTTTGTCCCATGTCCAGTCCCATATCAGCTATTCTTCCATTTCGTTTCTATTGACTGCGGAGAGTATATCGAACAATAGGGCGCGCCTTCCGGAGTCTCTTAAGTGATAGACAATTGGAAATTCTATGGTAGGTCCGAGTGCCTGCTCGAAGATTCGTTCATTGTTGGAATCTAGGTTTGATCTAAGGCCCGAATCAAATCCACGGCGTCCCCGGCCTTCTCTCCTGAAATGGAATCTCCCGGCCGTCTGGGAGCGAAAGGCCTCTTTAGTGGCCGTAGCCTGAGCAAACAAGAATACGGCGCTGCTTACAATTGCGAGAAATCCCAGTACTACTGTTGCGATTGCAAATGCACTCATATTAAGTCAACAAGTTATCGGACGACTGGGTCAAGTTGATAGTAGATGTTGGTGATGTCAACAAAATCACGTTGGATTCGCCCTACCCGATCCAATACAGATTTCAAAGCCGCGAATATAAGGACAATCGCAATTAGGACTTGGATAGAAATCAGCCCGTCGATGATCAATGATTTTTCATCATCAAAATCGATGTCAATCCAACAGAAACCAACGCTATTGTTAATGTGACTAAATAACCTAATATCAAGAACGCTCTCTGCGAATCCACAGAATGCAAGGCACCTATTAGGCCAATGTTGGTTCCGTGATTCCTTGGTAAAGGAGTCGATCGCAACATCCACAAAAGATTAACTAGCGTCAAATGGTTCACGATTTACCTCAGCACCCTTTCGTCGCCGGTGCGGCGGGTGATCTGTTGCTGGTCCATGTGTTCCAGGAGGGGCAGGATGTATTTTCGGCTGGTGTCGAACATGGTCCGGGCCTCGGCGACCGTGATATTCCCCTGGTCCTTCAGGTGCTGGACGATGCGTTCGGTCATCTCACGGTAGGCCCCGGCGTCGAAGACGACCCCGTCGGTCACCCGGACCACCTTGCCCTGGTCGATGAGGACGCTCAGCAACTCTGGGCTGACCTTCTGGTCGCTGGATGGAGAATAAGGGGCTTTCCGCAGGGAATTCAAGTAGGCCGCCGCCTCTTCTTCCATCTTTGGCGTGAGGGTGATCTCATGGTCGGGCAGGCGCAGAGACTGCCGCTCATCGACCACCACTTGTTCTTCGACCAGGCGGACCAGCGCCCGTTGGTAGACCGGCTGGGACAGGTTCAACCGGCTGCGTATCTCCTGGGCCGGCACGCCTTGCCGCAGCGGGTACTGGGAGTGGTAGAGCTGTAGGGCCGAGGCGGCCTTGCTCTTGAGTATGGCCCAGCCCTGGGCTGAATAGACCACGGCGTCGGCGTCGCTTCCGAAATCGCCCAGGCTGACCAGGTCGCCTCCCTCGGTCAATTGGGCCACTCTCTCGGTCACTTCCTCGCGGGGCAGGTTGGTCCGCTGAGACAGGGTCGTCATGTCGCAGGGGCCCCACTGCCCGGCTACGCTGATGATGATGTCTCCGCCTGTGCCCTGATCGAGGGTCATCAGCCGTTCCACAACATCGTCGTCGAACCTTCGGTAGCGCCGCCGTGGGTTGGGGTCGACGATCTGGCCGCCGCCCAGAGTGTCTTCCGAGGAACGTATCACGAAGAAATCGCCCTTGACCACCGGGAGCGGGTCATTCAATAAGAGCTGGACCCAGCCTTCCTGCCCGGCCACCAGCCGGTCGGCATCGAGCAGTCTGACCCGCGCCGAGGACTCGCTGGTGAACAGGTGGAAGGTGACGCCCTGGTTGTGTTTCAGCGGGTTGGGCGCGTTCTTGACCATGCGCAGGCGGGCGTCCAGACGGCGGGTGGGTTTGAGCCAGCCTGGTATCGTCAATATCTCGCCGCGTTCAACTTCGTCCTTGGAGAGGCCAGAGAGGTTCACCGCCAGCCTCACGCCGGGGTTGGTGGAGTCGACTTTGGTCTTGTGGCTCTGCAGGCCCCTGACTCGTGCCCGCTGTCCCGAACCGGCCAGTTCGACCTCCTGTCCCACGGTCAATGTGCCGTCGATGAGGGTGCCGGTGACCACAGTTCCGAAGCCTGAGATGGTGAAGCAGCGGTCGATGGGAAGGCGGGGGCGGCCCAGGTCCTGACGCTCATCGGTCTCGTCCAAGATACGGTCCATGATTGCTTTCAGTTCGTCCATGCCGTCGCCGGTGTAGGCGGAAACGCCGACCATGGGGCAGCCCTCGAAAGACGTGCCTTGCAAGGTGTCTTCCACCTCGGCTTTGACCAGCTCCACTAATTCTTCATCGACCAGATCGGTCTTGGTCACGACCACCAGGCCGCGGGTGATCTGCAGGATGTCCAGGATGGCGATGTGCTCTCTGGTCTGGGGCATGACGCTTTCGTCGGCGGCCACGATCAGCAGGGCGAGGTCGATGGCGCCCACGCCGGCCAGCATGTTCTTGATGAACCTTTCGTGGCCGGGCACGTCGACGATACTGACTTCCCGGCCGCTGGGCAGGTTCATCCAGGCGAAGCCTAGGTCAATGGTCATCTCCCGCGCTTTCTCTTCGGGAAAGCGGTCGGGGTCGATGCCGGTCAGAGCTTTGACCAGGGTGGACTTGCCGTGGTCCACATGTCCGGCGGTGCCTATGACGTACATGAATTGACGCCTCTAACAGGAGTGGCTACAGGATAGCACCCGAGCCCGATATGGAATAGCGGCATCAGACAATGGACCTACTCCAAGAACCTGGTAAAAGCCTGGTTGGCCATGAGGTAGAGCGTTCGGTGAGACTCTGGAGGCAGCGGCTACGGCGTATATCGCTCAGGTATTACGCAACGATCTATTCAGGCGGCGGTGAACTCGCGGGCGTGCAGTATCTCGCCCTTTCCCATGGGCCGGATGTCATCTGCGGTGAGTGAGTACGGCTGCGGTGGTTCCTGCTCCGGTCACGAACTCAACCTCGAATCCATCGGAGGCGTAGCAGTGGAGCACCGCCCCAACGTCTCCCTGTTGGAGATGGTGTTCCTTTATGTCGTGAGTGAGAACGATCGTGTCCAGTTCTTTAATCATGACATTCCTTGTGGCCAGAGGATCAGGCCGGATAGGCAGTGACCAGTCTGGGTTGAGGGTTATCTTGCTCGATAATCCAGACTGTCCGCATCGCGGTAGTGGCGCCACCGGGCGTCTGAATCATTCCCTCGATGACATATTTCGTACCGAATTCTGACGGTTGGATGTCTGAAACATCTTCCTGTTGAGCGATGGACAATAAGGCATTTGCCAAGATGTCAGTATCACTATCATCATAACCCAGATTCTTAAAAAACACGGCTTTGGCTCTGCCTATGGGATGGATTTCGGGAAGCAAATAATTTTCCAATTTATCTTTTGACACAAGAGCATTCTGTGAGTTTGGCAGTTTCATTCCGGGTTGCTGATCCCTACTCCAAGAACCGGGTAAAAGCTTGGTTGGCGATCAAGTAGGAAGACTCAGTCAGTTTGAGGCAGTCGCCGTCTTGTTCCAGCAGGCCGAGGTCGATGCACTCTTGGATCGGGGCTTGGAACTTCTTGGCCAGGTCGGCGCCGGCTACGGAGGAAGCCTGGGACAGGTCGAGACCGTCCAGCAGCCGCAGGCCCAGGAACATGGTCTCGGAGCAGGTGGTCTCTAGGCTAAGGTGTTCCCAGCCTCCCAAGGTCGGGATGTTCTCAAGTGCGGCTTCCACCAGATCATCTATCGGTTGGACTACGGCAGCGGCCCACCCGGAGGCTTTTGCGTTGTAATTCCGCGGTGATAGGACCGTCCAAAACCGAAAATCTCCCAGGCGGGAATGGGCGCCGGGGCCCACGCCCAGGTACGGACCGTTCTCCCAGTAGACTACGTTGTGCTCGCAGGCCCGGCCCGGCCGTGACCAGTTGGAAATCTCGTAGTGGTGGTAGCCTGCCGCGGCCAGAGACTCGCGGGCGTATTGGTACATGTCGGCGGCCAGGTCTGGGTCGGGCTCAGGGATCTTGCCGTCCTCCAACCAGCGGTGCATGGGCGTCCCTTCCTCGATGCCCAGGGCGTACAGAGAGATATGCTCCGGGGCCAAGCCGATCAGGGAATCTAGGGTCTGCCGCCACTGGTCCATGGACTGGTTGGGCAGCCCGTACATCAGGTCCAGGTTCACATTGTCGAACCCGGCCTGACGGGCGGACTCAAACGCCTCCACCGCTTCGGACGCCTGGTGGCGGCGGCCCAGCAGGTTTAAGAGGTCATTGTCCAAGCTCTGCACTCCGATGCTCAGCCGATTAACGCCCTGGGCGATGATGGCGGCACACGCAGCGGAATCGAGGTCTCCGGGATTGGCTTCTATGGTTATCTCAGCGTTCGGCGCCACCTGGAAGGACGCCTGGATGGAGCTGAGTATCTTTTCGATATCGCCCTTAGGCAGGTAAGAGGGGGTCCCGCCGCCGAAGAATATCGACTTGACGGCCGGATAGGCCAGGGTGTCGCCCCAGCGCTCGATCTCGGAGGTCAGCGCGGGGAGAAAGGGCTCGATGAGGTCCTCGATGCCCTGGTAGGTGTTGAAATCACAGTAGGGGCATTTGGTCTTGCAGAAAGGGACGTGGACGTAGAGTCCCATTCCGGAGGCGGGCACGATCGGGCGAGGGTTACTCGTCGTCAATCAGCCTGCTCGAGCCGTCGACCACTTTCTCGGGGTCCTTGTCTTCGGGGCGTTCGGATTCGGTTACGCGGTCCATGTGCTCGTCCACGATATTAGGCGGCGCCAACTTGGTCAGGAACAGCAGCGCCAGGCCCAAGATGATGAGGTCGTCAAACCTTCCCAGGACGGGAATGCGGTCTCTCAGGATGTCGTAGGGCGAGATGATGTAGATCAAGGCCAGGGGCACCAACGCCCGCAGGAAGATCGATACCCGCTTGTCGAAGGTCAACCGCCAAACTAGACGGGCAAACTTCAGTGCCTTGGGCAGAAGCCGGGGAGCCAGGAAATATAAGAGGGGGGCCGCCAGTCTAAAGAACATGGTCACACTCTAGGAGAGTCTTCTCTCCCGTTAAATTATAGGCCAAGGTGTGATAACTTGAAACCGACCGGTTCACATAACTGTATTACGAAGAAACCGGCGCATTTGGTCTTATCAAAGTCTCCCTATCTTTATCTTTGATGCCTGTAGTTTTTGGAGGGGTGAGCATGCCCAGGGCAAAACGTCCCCAGACCATCGGAGCTCTCCGCAAGAGCAATTATGAGGTAATCCCGGTCCGTGAGGAAATGCGGAAGAACCTGATCCAAAAGATACGCGCCGAAGAGCTGATCTTCCCCGGCATCGTCGGTTTTGAAAATACAGTCATCCCACAATTGGAGAACGCCATCCTGGCGGGGCAGGACATCATCCTGCTGGGCGAGCGTGGGCAGGCAAAGTCGCGCATCATACGCAGCCTGACCAATCTCCTGGACGAAGCCATCCCCAAGATCGCCGACTGCGAGATCAACGACAACCCTTACGATCCCATCTGCCAGGTCTGCCGGAACAAAGTGGCCGAGATGGGCGACAAAACTCCAGTGGAATGGATTTCCAGAGAGGAACGCTACTCTGAAAAGCTGGCGACTCCGGATATCTCCATAGCAGACCTCATCGGGGAGATAGACCCGATCAAGGTGGCCGAGGGCCATTACCTTTCCGACGAATTGGTTATCCACTATGGCCTGGTGCCCCGCACCAACCGCGGTATCTTCTGCATCAATGAGTTGCCCGACCTCGCGGAGAGGATCCAGGTGGGACTATTCAACCTGATGGAAGAGCGGGACGTGCAGATCAAAGGCTACCGGGTCCGGTTGCCTCTGGACGTGTTCGTGGTATCAACGGCAAACCCGGAAGACTACACCAACCGCGGCCGCATAGTGACTCCGCTGAAGGACAGGTACGGCTCCCAGATACACACTCATTATCCACTGAACGCCAAAGATGAGATCGCCATCATGGACCAGGAGCGGACCAGGTTCCCTGAAGAGGACAAACTGATCATCCCCGACTACATGAAAGAGATCCTGGCGGAGATCACCACCCAGGCCCGGCTAAGCAGCGAGATCAACCAGCGGTCCGGGGTAAGTGTCCGCGTCTCAATAGCCAATTTCGAGACCATGCTCGGCAATGCCGTGCGCCGGAGCATCCGGAACCGCGAAGAATGGGCCTGCCCCAGGGTTAGCGACCTGTCATATATCGTGGCGTCGTTCGCGGGCAAGATCGAACTAGAGACGTTCGAAGAAGGCCGCGAGTCCCGGCTGACCGACGACCTGACCCGCCGCGGCGTGCTCCGCATCTTTGGCAGCTATTTTGACGTCGAAGAATTGGACCCGATCGTCACCGCATTCGACCTAGGCAATCAGGCCGAGACCGGCAGCGACCTGTCGGCTGCGGGATACCCGGACCTGGTCAAGAACATCGACGGCCTGGCGAAGGCGGTCAAGAAATTGACCGACGACAAGCGCCCCGAGGTCATCGCGTCGGCGGTCGAGTTTATTCTGGAGGGCCTGCACCTAAGCCGCAAGCTGAACTGCGACCGCTCTGGCGAGGCGGCGGTCTACAAGCGGTAGGTAATGGCGGAAATGGAGAATCAAGCTACGCTTAGGTATAGCACTGGTATTAGGTCTACTTTAGGTATTCAAGTGCCTTGCTAAGGCCTGTTTCCCTTATGTGATCACCCGCTAGGTCGAAAATTTGGCTTAATGTAGAGTGCATCGAATCTTCCGGAGAAGTCAAAAGATAGTCTATGACTCTGCCAGATTCGTTCATCAGTTCAAATTGCAGTTCGGATTCCTCAGATGATGGGGATCGACGGGAAATTGTTAGAGCGACATCGGGGAAAATGACCCTGAATGACCCTGAATGACCCTCGTCTACCGGAGTCTTCCCAATCAACCTTGTCCTCTTTTGATTGGCCCAAGAGCTTCCGCGCTAGTTCTTGCATCTTCGTTTCAGCCATATCCGTGCTCCATCATGCGTGCTCTTGTAATTGGTCTTCTAGTAGCGGCAACAGCTTCGTTTGTAATCCTGTCAAAACCCCGTTGAAATCGGAAAAAATATCGGGCGTAATATCTTCTTGCAATGCTTCCATTGCTGTTTCCATATCCCCTATCTGTGCAATTGCCCTGACTATCGCGCGTTTATCAGCACTGGACAGGTTTGGATGTCTCCTACGGATATCTAGGAGTATATTTCGAATCTCTGGATAGGCGGCGAGGCTCCGGACTCGGTCTCGGTTGCGGTGTAGTTCCTTGAGGGCTTCGATTGGGTCACCTAACCGAGTTAGTTCAGTGCTAGCTAACTCCCTGCCAATCGCAAGCCTTGTTGCCTCCGCCGCTTCTCTAGCAGCGCGGGTCTCGCCCCTCAATTTCATTATTTGTAGTATAGCGAACCCCAATCCAAGTAGCGACACGGCAACGCCTGCGAGACTCGCTATACTACCTGCATCCCCTAGCATGAATACCTCAGTGCCTTCATATCCGTGGCATTCTAGGACGACATTTCTGGGTGACTGCCCCGGCTTGCCTATGTGCACAGCACAACATACAATTAGAATTAATGTTCTAATATATTCGCGATTATTCGCTGTGTGTATAGGGAGGGGCCAATGGCCGGCGCCGACGTTCAAGAGATTCACTGCAAAACCCTGCTAAACAAGATCGATGTCCCCTGGCTGCCGTTCCGGTGGACGCTGAACCCTTACCGGGGTTGCCGCCACGCTTGTACTTACTGCTACGCCCGGCCCACCCACGAGTTTTGGGGCCTGGACTCAGGCCGTGACTTTGAAACACGGGTCTTCGCCAAGGTGAACGCCCCCGAGGTCCTGCGCAATGAACTGAAACGCCCCAGTTGGCGACGGGAGACCATCGGCATCGGCACCGCTTCAGACCCCTACGAACCCGCCGAAGCCGAATACGAGATCACGCGCCGCATTCTCCATGTGCTGAGAGATTTCCAGAACCCGGCGTCAATCACTACCAAGGGGGTCTTGGTGAGCCGGGACGCCGACATATTGGCGGAGCTGAGCCAGGTGGCCGATGTTCACGTCAATTTCAGCGTGGGGACCATCAACGAGAAGGTCTGGAAGATGATGGAACCGGGGACTCCGAACCCCATGGCCAGGCTGGAGGCCATGGAGTACCTGATTGAAAAAGGCATCTCCGCCGGGGTGATGATGGCGCCCCTGCTGCCGGGCATCACCGATGATGAGGCGAATATCCAGGCGGTGGTGGAAGCGGCTCACGCGCACAAAGCCCAATACCTGGGGGCCAACGTGCTTTTCCTGAAGCCGGGCTCAAAAGAGTGGTTCATGCCCATGCTGAGGGAAGCCTACCCGCATCTGAACGCGGGCTACAACCGGCTCTATAGCAACAAGACCTACGCGCCTCAGGACTACACCAGGAGTGTTCTGGACACGGTGGACCGGGTGCGGCGGCAGTGGGACCTGCCAGACAGGGCAAAGGTCCAGACAGGTATGCCGGCCAGGGGCCAGTTGCAGTTGGCTTTCACGGCTTAGTAACGAACGCTGGAATCTGACCGAATCCCTGAAACGAGGTCAGTATTCCGCTCATGGTGAGCCTGTCGAACCACGGATGCAGGGAAGTCACCGTCCTTCGACGGGCTCAGGGTAATGGTGGAGTCTTCCCCACGCGTGTGGGGGTGAACCGATGGCGGCTAATCTTATGCTTACGATGTGGCGGTCTTTCCCACGCGTGTGCGGGTGAACCGCT
>Ga0209554_1000588_pt1 | contig 30474 bp, 35 predicted proteins | sample MarorgKNORR_S2LV_5_FD_188221 | JGI IMG/M metagenome (GOLD analysis project Ga0209554, IMG submission 188221) | Marine microbial communities from the Southern Atlantic Ocean, analyzing organic carbon cycling - Bottom_A/KNORR_S2/LV (SPAdes) (version 2) | ecosystem: Environmental > Aquatic > Marine... | reverse complement strand
TGATAGTAGAATAATTTGATATGCTGTATTTCGCCTACGGAAGCAATCTTAATCATGAGCAAATGAAAGAAAGATGTAAAAAACCTAAATACATAAAAAACATTTTTCTAGAGGGTTATAAACTTTCTTTTTGTGCGATTAACAGAAATTATGGAACTGCAAATATTATTAAAAAACCAGATTCAACAGTTCCGGGCGGAGTTTGGAAAATTTCTGTAAGTGATGAGAAGGGACTTGATTACTATGAAGGGTTTCCAATTAAATATACAAAAGATTTTTTTACAATCAATGATGAGAAGATTATGTTCTATATTATCAAAAGACAATATTCATTTAAACCCCCTCAAAGATGGTATGTGGATATAATAAATCAAGGTTATAAGGATTGTAATATAGATAGAGAATATTTAAAAAAAAGACTTAGGCACTACAATGTTGATTTGTGATAAATTTAAATAACTATCAACTCAACATTCCTCGTAGTTGGTGGTAGGGTGAGCCAATGATAACGATAAAAGTATTTTTTATACTTCTTTCGGTCTTTGCTATTGTTGTCGGAACTTTAATGTCATTTGGATTGGGTAAGGCAACTTATAACTATATTAAAATTCACCCATGGGTATTTGCTATTATTTTTGTTTTTATCTGGATGGTTACTTTTCTTTTTGTAGGAAACTAATCACTAAAAACAAGCAACTAATTCCTCAACATTCCTCGTAGTTGATGGTAGAATATAATTAATGTTAAATATACAAGATCCAACCGAAGCTAGAAAAATAATTAGAAATAATTTATATGATAAACAAACAGCTGGTACAGCAAATCAGTATGTACAAGGTAACGTATGCATTTTACCAAGCAAACACTCAATACACTTTGAAACTTTTTGTCAGAAGAATCCTAAACCGTGCCCACTAATTGGACTTGGATATAAAGGGGATCCTAATTTAAGAGATTTAGGTGACATTGATATTAGAACAGATGTCCCAAAATACAGAATTTGGGAGAAAGGCGAGATTGTAGATGAGCCTTTAGATATAAAAAATTACTGGAATGAAGATTTAGTAACTTTTATTTTAGGATGTTCAATGTCGTTTGAGTTACCTTTAATAGAAGCAGGAATTGAAATTCAACATATAAAAAATAATACTACCGTGCCAATGTATAGAACTTCAATTGAATGTGAGCCCGCAGGACAATTTCATGGGAAAATGGTGGTTTCCATGAGGCCACTTTCCACTAAAGATGCGATTAAATCAATTCAAATTTGCTCTAAATTTCCTTCAGTTCACGGTGCTCCAATTCACTTTGGCAATCCTGAAGAAATTGGGGTGAAAGATATTATGAATCCAGAATATGGTGATCCACCAAGGCCTTTGAAAAATAATGAAATACCAGTTTTCTGGGCTTGCGGAGTTACACCGCAATTAATTTTAGAAAAATCAAAATTAGATTTTTGTATTACTCATAAACCAGGATGTATGTTAATTACTGATAAATTAAATTCAGATTTAGCAACCTTGTAATTATTATCCTAAAAAAACCTTTTTAAGTTTTTCACTGCTTAATAGATAATCTGATTTTCCTTCTATAACTAGATGGCCACTTTCAAGGACATATCCTCGATCAGCCATGTTTAAGGCTAGTTTTACATTTTGTTCTACAAATAAAATTGCAATTCCTTTACTCACAATCTCATAAAAAATTTCTTTTATTTTTTCAATCATCTTTGGAGACAAACCCAAAAATGGTTCATCTACCATTAATAATTTTGGAATACCCATTAAACCTCTTGCAATTGCTAACATTTGTTGTTCTCCTCCAGACATAGTGTGTGCAAGTTGATTTGACCTATCAGCTAATATTGGAAAAATTATATAAATTTCATCTAATGTTTTTTCTTTTTGCATTTTAGCTTCCCCATGCCAAGCACCTAGTAGAAGATTTTGTTTTACAGTTAAGAAAGGAAAAACTCTTCTTCTTTCTAAAACATGTGATATTCCTATTTTAGTTCTCATATAAGTTGGAGATAAATGGATTTTTTCATTATTAAATAATACTTCTCCATTTTTTGGTTTAATTAAATTGCTTATTGAATTTAGTATTGTACTTTTCCCAGATCCATTAGGACCTAGTAACGCTACCATTTCACCTTTATCAATTGATATTGAAACATCCCAAATTACTTGAAATTCATCGTAAGTAACATCAATGTTTTTAACTTGAAGTAGCATTGACTCCTCCTAGATAAGCATCAATAACTTTTTCATTTAGTTGGACAGTTTTTGGTTTGTCAAAAGCTATTTTCTTTCCTTGATCTAAAGCTAATATTTTATGAGATATATCCATAATTACTTTCATGTTGTGTTCAATTGTCAAAATAGTAACCCCTAATTTATTTAATTTTTTAATAAGTCTTACTAGACCTGGAACTGTTTTTTGGTCAACTCCACCCGTTACTTCATCCATCATTAATAATTTTGGCTCTGTTGCCATAGCTCTTGCTAATTCTAATCTTTTACGTTGACCTGTTGAAAGTTCTTTAGCAAAATGGTGGCGTTTATCTATCAGGTCAACAAGATCAATCATCTCTAATGCTTTATTCCTTGCTTGATTTAAATTAATACCTGTAGCTAGAGCTCCAATCATCACATTCTCCAATAGAGTTTGATCGAGAAATGGTTTGAGTTTTTGAAATGTTCTTCCAATACCTAAAGAAGATATTAAATCTGGACGTAAATTAAGAATGTTTTGACCATTAAATTTAACTCCTCCTGTATCAGGTTTCGTATAGCCAGTAATTAAATCGAATAATGTAGACTTTCCAGCACCATTGGGTCCTATAATACCAATAATTTCTCCTGAATTAGCTTCAAAAGAGATATTATTATTTGCAATTATCCCACCAAAGGATTTACTTAAATTTTTAACTTCTAAGATATTAGTCATCAAAATTTTTTTCTTTCAAGAATATTTTTTGGAAAAAAAGAAATTAGCCCATTAGGTCGAAAAATACATATTAACATTATTAAAATACCATAAATTATTAGATCAACCGATCCTCCTGTTCCCCCGAAAAATACTCTAGTGTATTCTGAAAGCGGAATTAAAATTATTGTTCCTATTAGTGGACCCCAAACATTACCAACGCCACCCATAACTGCAATTAGCAAGACAATTATAGAGATTTCAATGTCAAACATTCTTGCTGGTTCAATCACTAAAATATATTGTGCAAATAAACTTCCCATTGGAGACATTAAAATTGCAGAAATTACAAAAGCTATAATTTTATATTTTGCAACTGGTATGCCTAGGCTAGTCGCTGCTTGAGGATCGTCTCGAATGGCTCGTAACTTAAATCCTATTTTTGATCTATAAAGGATCCAAATATAAAAATAAGATAATAAAAAAACAATTAGAAAAATATAATAATAAGGGATTTTACTTTCATGAAACTGTAATGTTAACCAAGGGTTGTCCCAATTTAAAGGAATCCAAAGACCTGAAGCTGCACCTATTAAGTCCCATCTTTGGAAAATAATCTGAAAACTAAATCCAATTAACAGTGTAGCAATAGCAAAATAATGTCCAGAAAGTCTTAACATCGGAATTCCAATTGCTATGGCAACTAGAGAAGAAAAGAAAATTCCTATGATGATTCCTATCCAAGGAGAAATGCCATACTCTACATAAAAAAAAGAGCTTGTGTAACCCCCTATTCCAAAAAAAATAACATGACCTAAGCTTATTTGACCAGAAAAACCTGCTATAACATTCCATGATTGTGCCATTACGGCATACATAAAAATCATAATCATTAGGTGTAGTTGAAAATTTGAAGGATTAATAAAAGGAAAAAATAAAAGTGAAGCTACTAGAAAAAAAATTAATGCAATAACAATTTTGTTAGTATGCCATAAGGGTTCAAGTTTTGCATTTTGTAAATTGCTATTCATTAGTTATCTGCCAAACAATCCTTGGGGACGATAAATTACGATAATTAAATATATGAAAAAAACATAGAGTAATTTGTAAGAGGGATCGATTAACAAGCCACCTAAAGATTCTACTAAACCAATTATAATGCCTGCAACTAAACAGCCGATAATACTTCCAAAACCACCCAGAGCAACAGCTACAAAAGCAAATAATGCAAAATGCACACCTACATCAGGAAAAATAAAAAAAAAGTTAGACATCATTGCCCCTGCAATGCTTACACATGACAAACCCAATGCCCAACCTAATGCAAACATTTTGTTTGAATTTATACCTAATGTTTCTGCTGCTTCACGATCTTGTGCTGTCGCTTGTAAAGCAAGCCCAGTTTCGGATTTATTTACGAATAAATATAATAATAAAAATGATAATAAGCACACAAGACTAGCATAAAATTGCGGTTGACCAATAAATATACCCGCAATTTCTAATCTTCCTTCTAAAAGAGGGTTTGCTATGTATCTAAAATCAGGTGTCCACAAAAATTGTGCAAGAGAACGCAAAAATATTGACAGACCAAATGTTGCACAAATTTGTACAAGCATTTTTGCTTTTAAAATATATCGAATTAAAAGATAGTGGGTTAAAATTCCACTGATTGCTAAAATTAGCATAGTAATAGGAATTGAAATAATTGGATCTAGACCAAGTAAAGTCCATAACCAAAATGAAGAAAACATTGATAGCATAAGGTGTTCTCCATGTGCAAAATTTACAATTTCCATTAATCCGAAAATTAAACTTAAACCGGCCGCAATGAGCGCATAAATGAACCCCATTAATAAGCCTGAAACGATTGCTTGAATAATTATCTCAATTGTCAATTTAACCTCTCAAAATAAGGATTTAAATGTTTACATATTTTCATTCAAGTCATATGTTATTATTCATTATCGATGGGAGGAAATATGAAGAAATTGTTAACATGTTTTACCTTTGTAGCTTGCTTTTCTTTATCGCTTGTTACTCAAAGTAATGCAAATGAGGTAAAAATAGGGGTTCTGTATCCTTTAACGGGGCCAGTTGCTCAAGTTGGGATAGATGCGGTTGCGGCTGTTAAAACTGCTTTAGATATTATTAATAATAGTCATGATCTTGGTATACCTTTATCTAAAGAAGAAGGTTTATCTGGTTTGAATGGAGCTAAAATTACCATTGTTGTCGGTGATCATGGAGGAAAACAAGACATTGGCATTAGTGAAACCGAAAGAATGGTACAAGATGAAAAAGTACACGCTATGTTCGGTGCTTATTATTCATCAGTCACTGGGGCTGCAAGTCAGGTTACTGAACGTGCCAAAATACCCTGGGTGAATGGTGAATCTACTTCGCCAAAACTAACTCAAAGAGGTTTCAAATACTTCTTTAGGGTTACACCACATGATGGAGAATTCACTCAATTAATGTTTGATTTCATAAATGACTTTAATAGCAAAGGTGGAAACTTAAAAACTATTGGAATTATTCATGAAGACACTCTTTGGGGAACCGACAGTGGGTCAACACAAGAAAGAATGGCAGGAGAACAAGGTTATGAAGTTGTAGAGAAAATTAGTTACCAAGCAAAAACAACATCTTTAAGTTCTGAAGTTCAGAGGCTTAAGGCCAAAAACCCAGATGTGTTGTTGCCATCATCTTATACAGCTGATGCATATCTTTTTTTAAACACTGCACAAGAGTTGGACTACAATCCACAATTGTTAATTGCTCAAAATGCGGGATATACAGATCCTAAATTTATCGAAACAATGGGTAGTAAAGCTGAAGGAGTTATTACAAGATCTCCATTTAATACTGATTTAGCTACTACAATCCCTTTGATTGGAAAAATTAATGAACTGTTTAAAATACATTCCGGAGGAAGAGATTTATCAGATGTCCCAGCAAGGGCATTCACAGGATTTATGGCTCTAGCACAAGCAATCAACAATGCTGGATCAACAGATTCTGAGAAAATCAGACAAGCACTTGTTGATCTGGATATTGATTCTAGCTCTTTGATTGTTCCTTACCATGGAGTTAAATTTGGACCAGACGGTCAAAATGAAAAAACTCGAGGAATATTAATGCAAGTTCAAAATGGCAAATACTGTACAGTCTATCCATTTGAATTAGCTGCATGTGAACTAAAGTATCCTATGCCTACATGGGCTGAAAAATAATTTTTACTTCATTATTAAAAGGGACAATATGAAAATATTGTCCCTGAATTATTTAATAAGTTATTAAAATAGCAATTTTTTTTTACAATTTTTTTTAAGAGTACTGCTGTACTACAAAGCATTCAGTACTCCTTATGGTTTATGGAATAATTATAAAATAAATTAATTTAATTTATCTAAGTTTACTAACTGAATATTGTTTTCTATTAAAACTTTTTTTAATTCTTTTGCTATAGAAACTGCCCTTAAGCCATCTCCATGAATACATATAGAATCAATTTGACATTTTATTTTTTTACCAGATAAGCATTTAATGGAAGAGGTGTGCAGCATTTCTAATATGTTTTCTGAAGCTGTTTTGAAACTTTCTATCATTGCATTAGGATCAGTTCGTGAAATTAATTGGCCATTATCTTGATAATTTCTGTCAGCAAAAATCTCGCATGCATATTTCAGATTTAACTGTTGAGCTGCTTTTTCCATTTCACTTAAAGGCAAAACTAAATAAATTAGATCTTTATTAAATTCGTAGACACTCTCTCCAATAGCAAGTCCCACATCAAAATTTTCACATGCCATGTTATTTAGTGCTCCGTGAGGTTTTACATGTGTTATTGGCCATTGGTGAGCATCAGCAATACCGCTTATAATTTCTAGTTGATCTCGAATAAGTTTTTTTAATTCATTTTTTTTTAATTCAATGCGTTTACGACCAAAATTTTTTTTATCAGCGAATCCAGGATGAGCGCCAATGCTTACGTTATTTTCTTTAGCTATTTTTATAGTAGTTTCAATTACAGATTCACTACCTGCATGATATCCACAAGCAATGTTCGCAGTGTTAATTATTTCAATTAAAGCTTGGTCGTTAATACCGCTATAATGCTCTGATTTTTCTCCAAGATCGCAGTTTAAATTCACTTCCATTTCTATATTATACCACATAACTATGTTGAAACACATCAATCAAATAAGTGAACAAGCTTTTTTGTTAGATTTTGGTTCAGAGATAAATATTCAGATAAACAAATATGTTATTTCTTTTGCTGATTGTATCTTACAAGAAATAGAAAAAGATAATCATTTAAAAATAATAAATTGTGTACCTTCTTATAATAAAATTCTAATTCAGTTTAATGCTTTCTCTGACACAAAAACAAAAATAATAGATTTTTTACATTCTTTAAATCAAAAAGAAATTACCCATGTTAATAAAAAAGAAATCGTTGAAATACCCATATGTTATGATGATGAATTTGCTTTGGATATAATTGATGTTTCTGAAAAAACACGAATAACCAAAAGCAACATAATTAAATTACATCTAAGCACAGAATTTTATGTCTATATGATTGGATTTATGCCAGGCTTGCCCTTTATGGGTAATCTTGACAAACAACTGTCTGTTCCTAGAAAATTAACACCTCGTGTTCATGTGCCTGCTGGATCTGTGGGAATAGTTGATAATCTTTGCGTGATCTATCCTAACCAAAGTCCTGGAGGTTGGAATATTATTGGACGAACTCCGCAACGCATGTTTGATAAAAATAAAAAAAATCCTACCTTTGTTAATACTGGGCATTCAGTCAAATTTAAATCAATTTCCAAAAAACAATTTGGAAAAATGAATAAAAATAATGAATAAAAATTATTTTGAAATAATGAGAGGTGGCGTACATACAACATTCCAAGATAGTGGTTACTCAAATGTTCAACATTTAGGAATAACTACAGGTGGAGTTGTTGATAATGACTTATTTAGATTAGCAAATGAAATTGTAAATAATGAATTGCTTACCCCCATATTAGAGTTTGCGAATCAAGGACCGCGGCTAAAACTTAAAAAAGGAAAATGTCGTTTTACAATAACAGGAGATGTTGCCTTTAATATATGGTGTGATGGTAGTATTGTTGAAGGAATTCCTTATCGTTCATATTTATTAAATGAGGGTGATACACTCGATATATTGTCTACCATTAAATCAAATTATGGATATTTAGCAGTCGAAGGAGGATTTGTAGTAACTCAACATTATGGATGTTCTTCAACTTTAACACAATCACAAATAGGCCCTAATGAGGGTAAAAAGATTTCTGATAACCAATTGCTTTATTTTCATCAGGATGGATCAAGATTAATTAGTTCTTTGGATTTTAATCAATACAAATATCAAGATGATGCAATCAGGGTGTTAAGAGGTCCGCAAATGAATTATTTTATGCAAAAAGTGATTAAAAATTTTTATTCAAAACCTTTTACTATCAGCAATACAACCAATAGGATGGGAGTAAGAATTGAAGGTAATAAAATTTCATCAATAAAATCACATAATATAGCCTCTGAGGGAATTATAAAAGGATCTATTCAGGTACCCGGAAATGGAAATCCTATTATTCTTATGGCGGAACATCCTTCGATTGGAGGATATCCTAAAATTGCTACAGTGATTTTGGCGGACATTGCAAGAATTGCTCAATTTACAATAGGTACAAAATTTAATTTTAAAGAAGTAGATTTGACAGATGCAGAGAATATATTTAGGGGGAAAAATAAATTTTTTGAATCTTTGTTAAATAAAATAAAATGTAACTGACATGGCACTACATTTTTCAAAAACGGAATTTCAAGATCGGGAAAAATCAGTAATTTACTCCCTAAGAGAAAAAAACTTAGATGCGTTATTAATTTTTAGGCAAGAATCGATGTATTGGCTAACAGGCTATGACACATTTGGTTATGTTTTTTTTCAATGCCTTGTTTTAACTGCCAGGGGTGAAAAAATATTATTAACAAGAACCCCTGATTTGCGACAAGCACAAAATACTTCCATCATTAAAGATATACGGATATGGATTGATAAAGATGGTGCTAGTCCAAGCAATGAACTAAAAAATATTTTGTATGAATTGAATCTTGGCAAAAAGAATATTGGCGTGGAGTATGAATCTTATGGTCTGACAGGGAGGAACGCCCTGCGGCTTAACCAATCTCTTGTGGATTTTTCATTGAAAGATGAATCCTTTTTAATTTCCAAACTTAGATTGGTTAAATCCACCTCAGAATTAAGCTATGTTAGGAAAGCCGCTCATCTTGCGGATAAAGCGCTTGAAAAAGCATGGGAACTAGCTCACCCGGGTACGGATGAATCATCCATTCTTGCTGCTATGCAGGGTGAGGTTTTTGCAGGAGGCGGGGACTATCCAGGAAATGAATTTATTATTGGCTCTGGTGAAGATGCTCTTTTATGTAGGTATTTTTCTGGAAGAAAGAAATTAAAAGATTTAGATCAACTGACAATTGAGTTTGCAGGGGTGTACAGGCATTATCATTCTGTTTTGATGCGAACAATCCCCATAGGAAAAGCCAAAAAAGAACATTTGGAAATGCATCAACTATGTTATGAAACCTTGCATGCTTGTTCTAGCGCTCTACAACCTGGCAATCTTGCCGGAGATGTATTTGAGGCGCACAGGAAAATTATTGATAACTCAAAATACAAAAGTGCACGATTGAATGCATGTGGTTATTCTCTGGGAACGACTTTCGCACCCAACTGGATGGATTGGCCAATGTTGTATGCAAATAATCCTGTTCCAATTGCAGAAAACCAAATTTTTTTTATGCACATGATTTTAATGCACTCAGAATCAAAAACAGCGATGAATTTGGGCGAAACGTATCTTGTTACTAAAGAAGGATGCGAAAGATTGGGAAAATTATCTCTTGATTTAGTAATTGGTTAATTGTTGTTTGATCTGTGAGCGAAGTTAAATGAAGAAAATTATTAATCAACATTCCTTGTGGTTAGTGATAAGATTATCTCAATGAAAAAACTTTTAGGAATATTGATTTTGGGTCAGTATCGAGAATCATGATCAGAGAAATTCAATCAAAAGATAAGGAACAATGGGAAAATCTTTATAGAGGTTATGCAGATTTTTATAAAGTTGAAATGAATAAAAAAATTCTCCAGACCGTATGGAATTGGTTGCACGATAAGGATCATGAAGTCAGTGGTCTTGTCTATGAGGTTGATGGGAATATAGTTGGATTTGCTCATTATAGAAAAATGCCAAGCCCATTGAGAGGAAAGGAGATTGGTTTTCTTGACGATCTATTTATTGAACCAAAATATAGAGGTAAAAAAATTGGTGAAAAAATACTTAATGAATTAAAAAAAATATCAAAATCAAAAGGTTGGAATTTGATAAGATGGATAACCCATAACGATAATCTTAGAGCTAAAGCTTTATATGACAGAATTGCTGAAAAAACTAAATGGGACGTATATGAACTATCTTCATAATTACTATAGAGACCAACTTTCTTTTTTAAAAAAATATTGGACTTTTGAAAGGACTACTGATGAATATTAAACCTATTATTGCTCAAAAATCTCCCTATCCCATTGAAGTGGAAGAGGGAAAATCCTATTATTGGTGCCAGTGCGGTCAAAGTAAAAAACAACCTTTCTGTGATGCTTCTCATAAAGGCACATCCTTTCGCCCTGTTGTGTACAAGGCAACGGAAACAAAAAAAATGTATTTTTGTGGATGCAAATCTACATCTAACCAACCCTTTTGTGATGGAACGCACTCAAAAATTTAGAAATATACAGTAGAAAGTTAAAGATATACTTTTTAATATATCCTCAACATTCCTCGTCGTTGGTGGCAGGATAATATAGTTGTATAATGATAACTGAATATTCCAAAAAAGATATTTCTAACATTCTCTATGTAATTAACGATGCTGCTATAAAGTATAAAGGCGTTATCCCTGGTCATTGCTGGCATGAACCTTATATGTCGGAACAAGAACTAATTATCGAATTTAATAATGGAGTTCATATGTTTGGCTATAGAAGTAATGACAAATTGATCGGGGTAATGGGTATTCAAGAACTAAAGGAAGTTACCTTGATAAGACACGCTTACACATTAACTTGCTATCAAGGCACGGGGGTTGGAAAATTATTGCTTAAATATATTTTACAAAAAAACAAAAGCACCTGTTTATTAGTGGGCACTTGGCGGAATGCTACTTGGGCAATTCGATTTTATGAGAAATCTGGTTTTATTCTTCAAACAAAAAAACGAACTGTGCAACTACTTAAAAAATACTGGAAAATACCTGAAACTCAAATTGATAATTCAGTGGTGCTAAAAAAATGAATTATTTATTATTAAACATCACTATTTTTTTTAACAATAGAAAATAGCACATGAAATCATATGTAATTACTAAATGAAGGTACTTGTTTTAATTTTCTCTTTAAAAAAAGTTCCAACACTTTCCTGGAGCTCTTTTGATGCACTAAATTTAAAGCCAAGAATTATCACATTATTATATCTTCTCATTGGCTTAATATTGTTTGGGCTGGGAGAAACAATGTTGATTGCCGCTAATGTTGGGGTAAGCCCCTGGACTGTCCTTGCACAAGGCATTTCTATTAAAACAGGTTACAGTATTGGCATTTCAACTTTTATGGTTAGTATAGGGGTTCTTATTTTATGGATACCATTAAAGCAAAAACCAGGCATTGGGACAATATTAAATACCATTATTATTTCTATTGTTCTTGATGTATCTTTGCCTTACCTCCCAACGCCTGAATCTTTTTTCCTTCAAGCATTGCAAGTTTTTATTGGTGTAATAATTGTTGGGCTTGGAAGCGGTTTTTATTTAATTTCCAATCTTGGCCCTGGCTCAAGAGATGGACTGATGACCGGATTACAAAAAAAAACAAACTTACCTATAGCCTTGATTCGCGCTACAATTGAGGTTAGCGCAGTAGTTTTTGGTTTTTATCTTGGTGGAGTCGTAGGAATAGGCACTCTTGTATTTGCATTCGGCATAGGCCCTGCAGTATCAGCAGGTTTATTTTTCGTTAGTCGTTTTTTTAAATAACTAAATTTTTTTAAAGTTCATGGATATTGGATCAAGTGCTTCCAGTGTTCCTGATCCAATATCATGCCATAATCCGTGCAAAACCAATTCTTTTTTAATAAGTGCACTTTTGATAAAAGGAAAATCGGTCAGATTGTTTATAGAAAATTTTATACTTTCTTTTTCTAAATCTACAATGCATCCTTCATTAAATTGATTTCCATTATTGCTAATATTCTCATATGCAGGTTTTAAAATATTTAACCATTTATTCACAAATATTGACTCATTTGAAATTTGATCATCATTGAATAATTTATAACCACTCATAATCCCTCCACAATGAGAATGACCAAGAATGATGATATGGGAAACTTGTAATGTCTTAATTGCATATTCCACAGCAGCAGATGTGCCATGATGGTCGCCGTCAGGATTGTATGGTGGAACTAAATTGGCAATATTGCGATGTATAAAAAACTCTCCGGTATCAGCTCCAAATATAGATGTTGCATGTATACGAGAATCACAACATGAAATAACCATGGCTCGTGGATTTTGGCCTTCACTAGCTATTTTGTTATACCAATTTTTTTTCTCTTCATAGACTGTTGCTTTCCAAGCTTTATATCTCTTGATTAAATAATTTGGCAAAATTTTGATATAATTAGACATATGAATAATATTCTAACATAAAATTTATAGCAGGGGCTAAAGCTATGTAATAATTTCTTATTTTTCACTATACATAAATTTTTATTATTTATATAAAAATATTTTTTTTTTGATATGAAGTTGGAGATATATGAGCAAAGACAAATATAGTCGAAAATTCTGCGTAGCACCTATGATGGGTTATACAACTCCACATGCACGCAAACTTTATCGTATTCTCTCACAAAAAACATTTCTCTTTACTGAAATGATAGCTGCATCAACAATGTTACACTCTAAAACAAAAGATCTTATTATTGAAAATGATTTACAAAATCCTATAGCACTGCAAGTAGGTGGATCCGATATTGATGATTTGGCGCTCTGTTCAAAAATTGCAAAATCTTATAACTATGATGAAATCAATCTTAATGTTGGTTGCCCAAGCAAAGCGGTTCAAAAAGGCAGTTTCGGTGCATGTCTTATGCAAGACAAAAAATTAGTGAGAGCATGTTTAGAAACCATGCAAAATGCCAGCGATATTGAGGTTACTATGAAATGTCGCATTGGTCTCGGCAATGATTTAAATTACGATTACTTTTCAACTTTTATTGATGAAATTGTCCAAAGTGGTATTAACATAATATACGTCCATGCTCGCAATGCAATTTTAAATGGTATTAGCCCTAAAGGTAATCGCTCGATTCCTAGGTTAAATTATGAGTTTGTAAAAAAAATAAAGAAAGAGCATCCTCATGTTCAATTTATACTTAATGGGGGAATTGATAGTTTAGACAAAGCTTACGCATTGTCGAAAGAGCATGATGGCGTAATGCTTGGTCGATTAATCCAAAATAATCCCTTTTGCTTAGGCAAAGTTGATAAATTATTTTTTAGTTTCAAGGGTGAAAAAAATCTTAATAAAAAAATTATTCTAGATTATTTTAATTACATAAAACCCAAGATTGGAAATGATTCTATTTTTCGTTTATTAAGCCCTCTATTGCAAATTTTCTTTGGTATTCCTGATAGTAAAAAATTAAAAACAGAGATTCATCAACAAATTAAGGATCAAGAAATAGATAATCTAGAATCTTTATTTTTACAGTTTATCAATCTGCAGAAAAAATCAATCCTTAGCTAAAAAGGAACCTGGTAAGAAAGGCTAATGATTTCCACTCCTGGATTTTTGTCACCGAGGTTTGCATTGGAAATATGCCCAAAAGACAACCCAAGTCTATTTTTATTTTCTAATTCATAGCTTACTTCAAGTGTTGTTCTAAATTCAATATTATTTCCTAATTTTTTTCCATCACCATCATCATAATACCCGACCCCAAAACTGGGTGTAAAAATAACATTGGATTCTTCACCTACAAATAAAGTACCAAGATTATCTTCTAAATAAATACCGCCTATAAAATATGCTGCAGAGTCAGAAGTCAATTCTATACCAGCAAAAGGTTTGAGAAGAAAAAAATTCTCACTCTCTGGCCCTATTTCAAACAATGAATTATCAAAACGCCTCTCATATCTAAAATCTGTAGATGTATTTGTCTGACTCCCATCAAACTTTACATCATACATTCCTATGGCAAAAACATCATAACCTGTTGCTAATACGGGGCTTGTTAACAAATAAAATAAAATAAATGTTTTTTTAAACATATTTATAAGTTTATACTTACGATATATCTCGAAACGATCAAATAAAAAATTCTTCTGATGTTACATCGCTGTGCATATACCCTGCAAGAGCAGTGAATGACAAAATACTTTTTTAGGCATTATTAATATGCATGTATGAACTTTGGTTTGATTCAAATAAATCAATAACATTTCCAGAATCATCAAAAAGTCCAGCAATTATCTTGGTATTATCTAAAGGTTGTTGAAATAATGAGCAAACTATTTTGTTTTTAGCGTGCTGTAGTTGATTGTGTTTTGAGGACTGATAACCCCTCACTATACGTACAAAACTATTGTAGGGATGCTTAAGGTTAGAAAAATTTTGATATCCCCACCAAAAACAATCATTTTGGGCAGATAAAGGACGTGAAACATCTACACCCCTATTTAAAAACAATATTTTTTTTGATTCACTAAAAGCTGCGTGCTTCAAATTAGTAAAATATTGTTTGTGTCCAGGATTTGCAGATACTGCTTTATTTAATCTTGTAGTCCATTTGCTTATTGCTAATGTTCCTTGCGTCGATATATTTAATGCGTCCTTTTTTTTAAAGCCATAAGACTCTATGGTAGCGTCAACACCGCGATCAAACATCCATAATACAACATCCTGTGGATTAGGAGCAGTTTGCAATTGCAATAATTTTAAAAACATTTCTTCCTGTGCTCCACGCAAAAAAATAACTTTACTAGGATTCAAAAAAAATTTTGCTAATAGTTGGTTACGTAAGTCAATTACACTACTTAATGTTTCTTTTGATTCTTTACCCAAACCAATGATATTCCCTAGAAAAACTAAACAATCCTCTTCTTCAAATTTTTGCAACAAGTGTTCTTTAATTGAATGAAAGGCATTTAAACGTGAGTGAATGGAGCCGATTGCCCAAATTTTTTCTGAATTATTAATTTCTAAAAAGTGTGATTCTTTATCCACAAATCTGTTTGTTATACAAGGTGGTTTCTATTTTTTCTGTAGCTTGAAAATAATCTGTTTTTTCGACTGCTGCAACTTCTCGAGCCAAGCGTTCTAATGCAACTTGAAACATTTGGCGCTCACTATAGGATTGTTCTGGTTGACTATTTTTACGAAATAAATCTCTAACCACTTCTCCAATTTTAATTGGGTCGCCCGAAAAAATTTTTGTATCATACTCCTGTGCTCTTCTGCTCCACATAATACGGCGAATTTTAGGTCTTAATTTTAAAATATTGAACACCTCTTCAATAACTTTTTTAGAAGAAATTTTTCTAAGACCCACTTCATGTTTCTTGTCCAAAGGAACTCGAATAGTTAATTTTGACTGTTCCATTTTTACTACATAAAACCGAGTTTTAATATTAGCAATTTCCATTGTTTCCGTACTTATAATTTCTCCAACACCATGTTTTGGGTACACAACTACTTCTCCTATTTTAAATTCAATATTTTTTATTGCGTTCATTTATTTACCTGGTTTTTTACTAAAATATTGTTCAAATTTATTTTCTACGTTTTCCCATTCTTTGCTATCAGAAGGGGCTTCTTTTTTTTCCGCAATTACTGGCCATATTTCTGAATAAGTACGGTTTATTTCTGCCCATTTTTCCATACTGTCCTCTGTATCTGAATGAATTGCATCAATGGGGCATTCTGGCTCGCATACTCCGCAGTCAATACATTCGTCTGGATGAATAACTAGCATATTTTCACCTTCATAAAAACAATCAACAGGGCAAACTTCAACACAGTCCATAAGTTTACATTTAATACATTTTTCATCTACAACATACGTCATACTCTTAACCTATTTAGTTAATTGTGATTTTTTTAGAGCTCTCTTTTTGGCATTACCACACTGAACATCTGATATATACAACAAACCTGCCAAACGCCTCATAAGGTTAGACTCAAAATCATGCAGTTCCCCATCTACCAAAATAATTTCCCACAATATTTCTAGTAAAATAATTTTCTTTTCATTAGAAAAAGATTGGTTGATCTGTGATGTAAAAGAGTGAAAAGACTTGTGTTCTTCAAGCTCTTCCAAACATTTTTTTAATTCTGCTTCTACAGCAGAAGGTTCCTCATGAAATATATCAATTAGCACTTTAGATATTTTATCAACTTCCAGCTGATCAACATGACCGTCAATATTTGCTGTTTCTAACATTAAACCAGATAAAAGGTGCAGATCATCTGTATTATTTTGGTGTATTTCTCCAGACTGGTGAAAAAAAAATTTCAGAGAGTTAAGCAATGATTATCCGATTATAAAGATTATATATATTTATTAAAGTAGTTTTCCCAAAACTGCAAAAGGAGAATTAGGATCAGCCTTAATTTCTTTCTTGGAAGTTAATTTTTTAATCTTTGTTTTTGTAATTTTGGCTATTTTTTTATTTTTTATTTTTATAATACCCTTCTTATTATCAGCCATTTTTTTAATAGATTTATTTTGTTTTTTAAGCTTAAAGAAAAATAATTTTTTGTTGTCACCAAGATTCAAACTTTCTAATCCACAAAATTGCATAATATTCTTTAATTGGTCAGAATTACATCCAATGGGATTCATCATGTCGGAAGATTCAATAAAAGGTCCGTATTTGATTTTTTGTCTTGCAAGAAAAAAAACCCTTTCAAAAACATCAACACGAATTGCAAAATTGTCCAAGCAATAGTATCCAATAGCCGACCAATAAGAATTAGGCATTTTTGTTTCAGTTATAAAAGAGACTCTTCCATCTGTAGGCAGTGAGTAAGCATAATCAATATGCCATTCATAAAAAATTTTCCATAAAAGAGCATTTAGTTCCATTGGTTGTTTTTTTAAAAAGTTAGGCATGAAGAAAAATTTTACCCCTATACGAAGACCGATACGAGAAATGGTTGCCTTATCGTGCTCTGTCATATTTTTTATAGTATTGTCATGGTCACCAATCAACATTGTACCAAGAGCGCTAAAAACATTAAAAACAATGGCCCTTACGTCTGAACTTATAGTTTGGTCTAAATCTTCTGTAATAGGTTTTAAAGTAGTGAAAATTTTTTTCTCTACCCATTGTTGTAATTTTCTTGTAATTAATATTTTTTTATCTGATTCTAAAAACTCTGTATTAAGTGCTTCTGCTTTAGGTGAAAAAATATTAATTCCTTTTACTAATTTTCCAACAGGTTCGTCACCCCAATAAATATTTACTGGCTCATTAATTTTGAATGAACGAATATCCCCCAAATTAATTGAATCCGAAGGAGCTTGTAAAAAAATATCAATTTTTTCTTCAATCATGGAACGAATGGATTTTTTAACATTGGTTAGAGAGAATAATGATTTTAAGTTTGATATATTTAATTCTAGATCAAAACCATTAATATATCCATAATTTTGTCCATTTAATTTTATAGATTTATTTTCATCAACTGTAATAACAGGATTTTCACCTCGCATTTTCGTATCAATAAAATAACTTGCTGAAAAATCAACAAATCTATTTGTTAGGCTGGTATGTAAACAGTCTGAAAGATTATTTTCAATATCATGGGTTTTTTCTTGCCAGAACTGATAATTTTTTATCCATTTAGATTGATTAGCAATGTATGTCCAAGTTCTTATAGTGGATATTTTAATTGATAGCTCTTCAATTCCACCCTTGTAATTTTCTAATCGAAAAACTCTATTTTCCAACCAAGACTCAGGTAAAATCCCATCATTTTCCACTAATGTTAAAAAAATATTTTTTAAAAAATCAATATAAGAATCAGTGGAAAATTTTTGAAAATCTGGAATACGACAAATATCCCATAACAAACTTATAGTCGCCTTATTATTTAAATAAGGAATAATATTTGTATCTTCTGAAATGATGTGAAAATTAACTTCATCTTCGGCGTTTTTTTTGTGAATAAAAAATTTTTTGATAGGAAATTGCTTAAATGAATTAATTGCAGAACTAATAGAAGTAAAATCAATATCAGAGTTACGCCAATATATTTTTTGAATATCATTGAAACAATGATCTTCTACTGACTGTACAATCAAAGGATCAAGATCTCCTGCCCCTTTCATAACCCCAAAGGTTCCATCCTGTTGATATCGTCCTGCGCGCCCTGCTATTTGGCCTATTTCGGCGGGTAATAAATCCCGAGTATATCGTCCATCAAATTTTTGTAAGGAAGAAAATGAAACATGATGAATATTTAAATTTAAACCCATACCAATGGCATCCGTAGCCACTAAATAGTCTACCTTCTTATCTTCATACACTTCTACCTGTGCATTGCGAGTTCTTGGACTTAAAGAACCTAGAACGACAGCTGCCCCACCTTTATGAGTACGTAAGGACTCAGCTAGTTCATATACAGAATTAATATTAAAAGCAATAATCGCTGAGCGAGGATTTAATTTAGATAGACTTTTCTTTGGCAAAAAAGAGAGATTAGAATACCGATCACGCTTTTCAATTTTTATAAAAGGGAATAGTTTTAATAAAATTTTTCCTATTGTATTTGATCCTAAAAAAATTGTTTCAAATGTTCCACGCAAATGAAGAATACGATCAGTAAATATGTGGCCTCTTTCATAATCTGCTGCTAATTGTACTTCGTCAATTGCAATACACTCTACCTCAATATTTAAGGGCATTGACTCTACAGTACAAAAAAAATACTTAGCTTCTTTAGGCAAAATTTTTTCTTCACCTGTTATCAAAGCAACTTTATGTATACCTAATCTTGCAACAGCTTTGTCATAATTTTCTCGTGCTAAAAGTCTTAATGGGAAGCCAAAAACACCAGATTGATACGCAATAAGTCGTTCAAAAGCTAAATAGGTTTTTCCTGTATTAGTCGGTCCAAGTATGGCTAATAAATTATGATCGTTCTGCACCAAAGATATTAACTAAGATGCCTTATCAACAATTAAATTAAGAACATATTGCAAAATACCTCCGGCCTTATAATAATCAAGTTCTTTCATTGTATCGATACGACATTTTAGATCTATTAAATTTAGTAATGACTCGCCCTTAATTGTACAATGCATCAATTTATTAGGTGTAATGTTATTCATTTCTAGTATAGTTATTTTTTCGTTTCCCTCTAGCTGTAATTTTTTTCTATTATCCCCATTTGTAAATTCAAGGGGTAACACCCCCATACCTATTAAGTTAGAACGATGAATTCTCTCGAATGACTCAGCAATAACAGCGCGCACCCCTAACAAACGAGTTCCTTTTGCAGCCCAATCTCGTGATGATCCTGTTCCGTACTCTTTACCTGCAATAACAACTAATGGAATTGATTGAGCAGCATACTCCATAGCCGCATCATAAATAGACATATCTTGTTTATTTGCATAACAGTGCGTAATACCTCCTTCTGTATTCGGAATAATTTCATTGCGTATGCGTATGTTAGCAAAAGTACCTCGCATCATAATTTCGTGATTGCCCCTGCGAGATCCATAAGAATTAAAGTTTTGTTTACTGATCTGACGCTCGGTTAAATATAAACCAGCAGGGCTATCTTCTTTTATTGCACCAGCAGGTGAAATATGGTCTGTTGTTACACTATCGCCTAGCATAGCTAAAATTCGTGCCTCATGGATATCTTGCATTGTTTTTATTGAACTATCATCAAAAAAAGGGGGGTGCTTTATGTAAGTACTAACATCATTCCATTCATAAGTATCGTTTGATACTGTTTTAATTGAAGCCCAGTTTTCATCCCCTTTGTAAATTTCTTCATATCTTGAAACAAACATATCTGATGACAAAGAAGTTTGAAGGGTTGATTCGATTTCTTTTGTGGTTGGCCACAAGTCCTTTAAAAATACCTCTTGTCCATCTTTCCCAATCCCAATAGCATCTTTTTGAATATTAACATGAATACTTCCAGCTAAAGCAAAGGCCACAACTAATGGTGGGGACGCTAAATAATTTGCTTTTATTTCTTGGTGAATGCGTCCTTCAAAATTTCTATTTCCAGACAACACAGAACATACAGATAGTTTTTTTTGATTAATTTCTTTTGATACCCATCCGTCCAAAGGGCCTGAATTGCCAATACATGTCGTACAGCCATATCCAACCAAATTAAATCCAATTTCATTCAGATACTGTGTCAAACCAGATTTATCTAAATAATCACTTACAACTTTGCTTCCTGGCGCAAGACTAGTTTTTACCCAAGGTTTTACCGTTAAGCCTAAATCTACTGCTTTTTTAGCAACTAACCCTGCAGCAATCATTACATTAGGATTGGATGTGTTGGTACAGCTGGTAATTGCAGCAATTACAATATCACCAGATTCTAATTGTTGTTTTTCTCTTGTGCTATTTGGATTTTTTTCAACAATAGAAGAAAATGAATAAGGAACATCTTCTAATAAAATTTTATCTTGAGGCCTTTTAGGACCGGCTACAGAAGCTTTTACTTTGTCTAAATTAAATTCAATAAGTTCATCAAATTCTTGATTACTATTTTTATCGTACCACAGTTGCTGTACCTTTGTATATTCTTCAACAACTGCCAAATGTTGTTTATCTTTTCCAGATAAACGAAGATAATTGATTGTTTCTCTATCTGTTGGAAAAAAACCGCACGTTGCACCATATTCAGGTGCCATATTCGAAATTGTTGCACGGTCCGCTAATGTTAAATTTGCTAAACCGCTTCCAAAAAATTCAACAAATTTTCCAACAACGCCATGTTGACGTAATTTCTCCGTAATTGTCAAAACTAAATCTGTTGCCGTTATGCCTTCATTCAATGACCCTGAAATATCAAACCCTAGAACTTTTGGAATATTCATAGATATCGGCTGTCCTAACATGACGGCTTCTGCTTCTATACCGCCAACTCCCCAACCAAGAACGGATAAGGCATTAACCATGGTAGTATGGCTATCTGTCCCGACCACAGAGTCTGGATAAAGATAATTACCGTCTTCAAGTTCATTTACCCATATTGTTTTGGCAATATTTTCTAAATTGACTTGATGACAGATACCTGCCCCGGGTGGAACAAGATAAAAATTATCAAATGTATTTTGTCCCCATTTTAAAAATTCATATCTTTCTTGATTACGGTGATATTCTTGTTTTACATTTTCATCATATGCCTTTTCATTTCCAAACGTATCAACCATTACAGAGTGATCAATCACTAAATCAACGCGAGAAAAGGGATTAATTATTTTAGGGTTAATTTTTTTAGACTGTAGGGCATCACGCATTGCTGCTAAATCAGCAACTGCTGGAACCCCTGTAAAATCTTGCATTAATACACGAGTTGGGGAAAAAGCGATTTCAAAAGATTGATCTTTATTACTTAACTGAGAACATAGCGATCTAATCATTTCAGATGTGATGGACTCGCCGTCTTCATTACGAATTAAATTTTCTAATAAAATTTTTTTACTGTTAGGAATAGACGAAAGCTTAAAATTAAAATGTTTAGCAAGTAGATTTAGATCAAAATAAACGTATTTTTTTCCATGTATCTCGATTTCCAACCGAGTTTTAAAAGTATTGATAGATTTCATAAGGATAAAAAGATTTAATAATTATTTTTTCTAATTATTATGTTGTAAAAACAAAATATACACTAAAATTAAATAAAATATTAGAATTCTGGGAAAAAATACGTTTATTTTTCAAAAAAAAAATTTTTTATTCGTTTAAATATTAATTTATGTTTAATTATTATATTTATTTCTAATTTGCTCACCCTTTAATTTCAAAAACAAGTATATCATTGACTTCGAGCGTAAGTTTTGGGAAGAATAACCAGCCTTTTATGTTTATCACTTAATTTAAGTGATGATGGAGGGAGGTTCCTCCACTTAAACCCATTACAAGGAGCATCAAATGGCAATGAAGAAAAAGAAAGTGGCAAAGAAAAGAGCTGCACCAAGAAAAAGAAAAGCTGCACCTAAGAAGAAAAAGGCTGCACCTATAAGAAAAAAAGCTGCACCTATAAGAAAAAAAGCTGCACCTAAGAAGAAAAAGGCTGCTAAAAAAAGAAGGTAGTTTCTTTCTCCTTAAGAGAAAACTTCAAGTAAGTTTTCTTTTTCTTAAAAATAGAGGTTTTTCAATCTCAAAAACGGGGTTATCGCCCCGTTTTTTTATTATTGTCTCTTCTGATTTAAGTCTTTATTAAACAAGATAATGCTGCTCGCTAATAATATTTCCTTTTATAGAAACAACAATATCATATTTAAAGATGTGAGTTTAGCCTTACCTCCTCAAAAGATAATTAATATAACCGGTGCAAATGGGATAGGCAAAACAACTCTTCTAAAAATTTTAACCCATGTTTTAATACCGAAAAAAGGTAATATTTTTTGGAATGGCAAAAACATAAAAAAAAATCTTTTTAATTATTATAAAGATGTCACATTTGTCATGGATAAACAAACCTCTAATATAAATTTATCTGTTATTGAAAATATTTTTTTTTGGAAAAAGCTTTTTTCATCCATAATTAGTAAAAAAGAAATAGATGCTATTTTAGATTTACTGTCCCTTGATAGTTATCGTAATACTCCAATAAATTATTTATCTAACGGAGAGATAAAAAAATTAGAGCTCACGCGATTGGTAATAGAGCGAAAAAAATTATGGATGCTAGATGAGCCGTACATAGGTTTGGACATAGAAACAATAAATTTGCTAAATGAAACATTTATCAATCACACAAAATCAGGTGGAATGATTATTTTTTCCTCCCATTATGTTCCTGATATTCCTAATATAGAAAACTTACAATTGGAAAATTATGCACAGCGTTAATTCTATATTGGCGCTTTTTTATAGAGAACTTAAAATATCGTACCGAAATTTTTCTGATATTTTAAGTATTCTTATGTTTTTTCTTTTAGGCATTTTAATTTTTGTATTTTCTATTGGCCCAAATACAGAAATTTTTAACGAAATTGGTATAGGTGTTATCTGGACACTAATTCTCTTAAGTAATAATCTATCTTTAAGAAAATTTTACCAAAATGATTTTAACGACGGAAGTATTATTTTGTTACATATGAGCGGACTTTCTTATGAATTAATAGTGTTGATTAAAATAATGATTATTTGGATATTTCTTCAGTTGCCTTTTTTTATCATCATCCCTCTCGCTGCTATTTTACTGAATATAGAGCTCCCTAATGTAAACTTAATTCTTATAAGTTTTTTAATTGGATCGCCTATATTAACATCTATAGCTTCTATTTCTGGATCTATGAATTTATTAAATCAAAGAAATTTTGCCATAGGAAGTGTAATCATAATGATATTAAGCATACCAATAATTATTTTTAGTGTTGGCATCATTAATGCCTCAGAAGAAATAGTTAGGGCTCAACTACAAATCCTAATAGGAATATTATTCTTTTTTTTAGCTATCACACCTTGGGTTTCTGCCGCCTGCATTAAATTAGCTATTCAAAATAAATAAATGAAATTCCTCATAAATCCAAATCGCTTTAATCAAATTAGCAACATTATGTTGACACCTCTCATTATTCTGAGTGTCATTGCTTTAACTACAGGATTGGTATTCGCTTTTTATTTGTCGCCTAATGACTATCAACAAGGCTCAACCGTACGTATCATGTATGTTCATGTACCATCTGCTTGGCTTGCTTTGTTAACTTTTTTTATTATGACAGTATACAGCATCATTGGACTTGCATTCAAAACTCCTTTTAGTTTCATTGTTAACGCAGCAGTCGCCCCTATTGGTGCAACTTTTACTTTAATCTGCTTAATTACAGGTTCGTTGTGGGGTAAACCCATGTGGGGCACTTGGTGGGTATGGGATGCACGCTTAACATCAGTAGCTATTTTATTTATGCTGTATCTGATCATAATTTTTTTAAAAAATTCATTTACTAATGACAGTTTGGGAGAAAAAATTACTGCAATATTTATCATAGTGGGATCTATTAATTTACCAATCATAAAATTTTCTGTTGATTGGTGGAATACACTTCATCAACCAGCCAGCATCAGCAAACTTTCATCCCCCTCTATTGACCCCAGTATGATGCGTCCTCTCATAATTATGACCATCGCCTTTACCCTTATTGCCCTAATAATTGCTATTATTAGAATTAAAGCTGAAATCTCAGAAAGAAAGCTAAAAAATTAATTTGGGGCCATACGTCTCGTCGGATTATCTATTATAATAATTAATATTTGATATTAGGGTAGTATGTATTTTTGGTATGTTTTTTTATCTTATGCAATTTGTTTTGTCCTTTTATTAATACTAATTTTGCATTCATACTTAAAATTGAAAAAAAATAAGTAAATTAAACATGACCATTCGTTTTCAACGTCTATTGCTTATTCTTTTTTCACTTATTTTTTTAAGTAGCGCTATTTTGTTAATATTATTTAATTCTAAAAAAAACTTGGTTTTTTTTTTCACTCCATCAGAACTAATAAATTCTGACTCTACCATTAATGATGTTGTGAGAATAGGGGGTTTTGTTGAAAAAGATTCTATAATAAATAAAGGAAATAATTCATATAATTTTGTAATCACTGATAATAACAATAAAGTTTTGGTTGAATATAACGGATTACTTCCTGATTTATTTAAAGAAGAGCAAGGTGTTGTAATTGAGGGAAGGCTTAAGTCAGATTTCACCATTCATGCTTTTACAGTTTTTGCAAAACATGATGAAAATTACATGCCAGCATCTATTCAAAAACAACTTCAAAAAAATCAGTATTGGAAAAAGAATTACAAATGATTTCATTGATTGGGTTTAGTGGACTAATATTATCATTTATCTTTAATGTTATTGTTATCGTTTCATACTACTACAAAATCAATCAACGTTTTAATCATATTTTTTATTTAGCACTTTATTGCAGTCTTTTTTTTATGTGCCTATCATTCTTTGCATTAATGTTTGCATACATAAGTTCTGATTTTTCAAACTTTAATGTTTTTCAAAATTCACACTCTTCCAAACCTCTGTTATACAAAATTACAGGAACATGGGGTAATCATGAAGGGTCAATGTTGTTATGGTTGCTGATCATGAGCTTGTACAATGTATTTTTTTCATTCAATATAACCTTGGAAGATCATGTGCGAAAACTTACTATTGTTTTTCAATCCTTTTTATATTTGTGTTTTTCTTTATTTGTTATTCTTACATCTAATCCTTTTTTAGTTAATTCTATTGATAGTAATGAAGGTTTGGGGTTAAACCCAATTCTACAAGATCCAGCTTTAGCAATCCATCCCCCTGTTCTATATATAGGCTATGTTGGGTTCTCATTAATTTTAAGTTTGGCACTTGCAGGCTTAATATTGAATCAATTAGACAATCTATGGATACAAGTCATCAAAAGGTGGGCGATGTTTTGTTGGTTAATGCTCACTGGAGGAATAGCTCTAGGGTCTTATTGGGCTTATTATGAACTAGGGTGGGGAGGTTGGTGGTTTTGGGATCCAGTTGAAAACGTCTCACTAATGCCATGGATAACTGGTTTGGCGCTTGTACACTCCTTGATGATAACGAAACAAGAGCAATTATTAAAACGATGGGTTGTTTTTTTATCCATTTTATGTTTTTCTTTAAGTATTCTCGGAACTTTCTTGGTTCGTTCGGGAATTTTAACAAGTGTTCATTCTTTCGCAGCTGATGCATCACGTGGTATCTTTATTTTAATTCTATTTTTAACAATTACTGGATTTTCATTTATTATTTTTATTCTCAAATCTCCTCATTCAAATAAACAAATAAATTTATTATTCATCAACAAAACATCTGCTTTGATCATCAACAATATTGTAATGTTAATTGCATGCATCACCATACTACTTGGTACAATTTATCCTATAATTATTGAAGTTTTGACAAACAAGAGAATGTCGGTTGGAGCACCCTACTATAATTCCACAGTACTCCCAATACTACTTCCAGGTTTTTTAATAATGAGTATTGCTCCTATGTTATCTTGGCAGTCTAATAAATTAGATAAGATAAAGAACTATATATATATATTAATTGTTACAAGTATTTTAACTCTACTCATTACATACTTAACTAAATTTAACATATGGGGGTTTACGGGAACAATATTGGGTTTATGGATAATTGCTGCATCTCTTTTGTCTATTTTACACAACTGCCTAAAATATAAATTTAAAAAATTCTTTATCTACAACAATGCGCTTATTGCGCATATGGGTGTAGGTATCATGATAATAGGAATTACCTTTTCTAGTATTTTTCAAACAAAAAATAATTTTACAATACAAACTGGTGAAATAGTAAATTCAGGTCAATACTCTTTACAATTAAAAAATTTAAAAATAGAGGAAAAAAATAACTTCCAAGAACTACTAGGTATTTTTTTGTTGCATAAAAAAAATGAATTTTTAACGACTATTAAATCAAGTAAAAGATATTATTATGTATCAAAAGTTATTACTACAGAAGCGGGAATCTACCATGATTGGTTCCAAGATTTTTATTTAGTACTTGGTAACGAAAAAAACAACAAGTGGTCTATTACAATTTATCACAACCCTCTTGTTAGCTTTATTTGGATTGGAGTTATGATAATGATCTTTTCGGGAATGGTTGGAATTTTTAAAAGATGAACAAAATATTTTTATTTGTCCCCTTAATTTTAGTTATGCTGATTTCCATTTTTTGTCTTGTTTTTTTATTACAAGGGAAGGATCCGAGTAAGCCCCCAAGCGCACTATTATATAAAAATTTGCCTGATTTTGACATTATTAACTTGTTTGATGATGCAGATGTAATTTCAAATAAAGATTTAAAAGGAAGGATTATGTTAATAAATTTTTTTGCTTCATGGTGCTCTCCTTGCAAGGTTGAACATCCATTATTTTTTGAAATAAAAAAAAAATATCCAAACATATTACTAATAGGAATTGATTATAAAGATAAACAAGAAGAAGCAATAAATTATTTAAACACAATGGGTAATCCTTATGATTATGTTGGAATGGATAATAAAGGATTAATAGGATTAGAATTAGGTGTATTCGGATTGCCAGAAACTTTTATCGTTAACTCAAAAGGGATAATTACGTACAAACACTTAGGGCCACTCACTAAAAAAATTATTACAAATGAATTTGCACCTTTCATCCAATAAATTAGTTTTAATAATTTTTAACCTATTAATATTATTATTTTCTACTATTGCTTTAAGTGATGAGGCAATTGATGATAAAGTAAAAAAAATAACCTCTAACCTTCGCTGCATGACATGTCAAAATCAAACCATTTATGATTCCGACGCAGATTTTTCAAAAAACATACGGCAAATTGTTCGTCAAAAACTAATAGATAATCAAAGTGAGAAAGAAATTATTAATTTTTTAGTGGCGCGATATAGTGAATATATTGTTTTTACGCCCCAATTCAATCGGCGCAATATATTCTTGTGGATCTTTCCCTTTCTCATTTTTGCGCTATCCTTTGTTTTTTTCATATTTCGTCTAAAAAAAAATCCAACTAAACAATAGTATTTATTTCATTTTTTGAATTTTTAATTATAACAAACTAACTGAATTTAAACTTTGCGACTCATTTTATGTGAGTGATTAGGAGGAATTGTGAAAAAATTTATATTAACTTTACTAGCGCTAAGTGTGTTATGCGTAGCAACAATAGCAAATACGAAATCTATACGCATTGGAACAGAGGGGGCCTATCCTCCATGGAATAATTTAAATTCTGCTGGCGAACTAGAAGGGGCAGAAATTGATTTTGGAAATGAAGCATGCAAACGTATGGCTGTTGACTGTGAATGGGTTACACAGGATTGGGATGGCATGATACCAGCTCTACTAAATGGTAAATACGATATCATTATTGCCGGTATGTCAATTACTGAAGAAAGAAAACAAAAAGTAAACTTTACAAATGGATATATGAACGATGGAGCAAGATTCTGGGCTCTCAAAGATAGTGGGCTTACTGATATAGCAATAGCAGGAGTAACCAAAGTTAACATGAACAATGCTGGAGGGAAGGAACTAGCAGCTGTAGGTCAATTAATTGCAGTTTTTGAAGGCAAAACTGTTTGTGTTCAATCATCTACAACCCATGCAAATTTTGCTTCACAATATATGGCAGGCGGTTCTGAAATAAAACTTTATCAAACTGTTGATGATCACAATTTAGATTTAATTGCAGGTCGCTGTGATGCAGTTTTGACAGATGTAGCTTCCGCAATTGATTTTATGGCAACAGATCAGGGCTCTGGTGCAGCATTTACTGGACCAACATTCTCGGGCGGGCCTTGGGGAGATGGAGTTGGTGGAGCAGTTCGAAAGGAAGACACTGACATACTTGATATGTGGAATAACGCAATTGCTGAGATGGCTGCGGATGGCACTACCGCAGAAATCACCAAAAAATGGTTTGGCCGCGATATGTCTATGTAAACGATAAATTGTATTTTTAAAAAAGCGGCTCAGGCCGCTTTTTTTAATTATAATAAATTAATGAATTATACATCAAACAAACCTTCACTTCGATATTTAGAACACATCGAATATTATAAACAAATGCACAATGAAGGAGCAAAGCTTGTTGATGGAAAAATTAAAGAAAAAGATGATGTATATAATGGCAAAACAACATCTAGTTATGCTGATGTAATTAAAAAAATAATCGAAAAAAATAATATTACATCGCTTCTAGAGTATGGTTGTGGAAAGGCATATTATTACAATAATGAATTCACTCATAATGAAAAATTAATAAAGTCTCTTAAAGATTATTGGGGTACAGAGATTTATTTGTTTGATCCTTGTGTTATAAAATATAATAAATTTCCAAATAATTCCGTAGATTTAACCCTATGTATCGATGTACTAGAACACATTCCAGAAGAAGATATTGATTGGGTTTTAGAAAAATTTTTATCTATTACAAAAAAATTTTCATTTATATCTGTCGCATGTTATCCAGCCATAGCTACTTTACCAAATGGGGAAAATGCTCATATTACTATCCATACTCCTGAATGGTGGTTGAACAAATTATCTAAGTTTTATAAAATTAATCCACGTTTGAAAATAATTTGTTTATGTACCTTTGGAAGTAATGAGGATAGAAAAACATACCATGAGTTAGCAATCAATGATAATTTGCAAAATTACTCTTAAATGTTGATAACTCTTTACATGGACTTATGATTGAAACCAATGAAATTATTATTTGTTTTGACTGGTAAGATAATTTATTGGTTATGATCAAGGTAGCAGTTATTGGAGCGGGCATCATAGGAGTCTGTACTGCCCATTTTTTAAGAAAGGATGGATATGATGTAACATTATATGACCAGAATGAACCTGGAACCCAAGCATCATTTGGAAATGCAGGGCTGTTTGCAAGCCATGAGTGTGTTACGGCTAACTCACCTCATTTATGGAAAAATTTACCAAGTATGTTGCTTAACAAGAATGGGCCTCTGGTAATTGATTGGTTTTATGTTGTTACACATTTACCATGGGCAATTAGATTTTTAAGAAACTGTACCTCAGCAAGAGCTGAGCATATTGCCAAATCTCTAAGTTCATTTTCATCTCAAGCAAGTCTCGCATATGAAGAAATATTTGATGATGTGGACGTTTCAAATAACATTGTTTATAAAGAACCAATTTTTCTTTATGAATCAAAAGAACTGTTTGAACAAAATCAATACGCTTTTAATTTAAGAAAAAAATATGATGTTCAGTTTGTTGTAATCAACAAGGAAGACATTGCAAAAATTGAACCGGACCTTGAACCCATATATTATAATGGAGTGGTTCTTAAAGGAGAAAGTTTTACAAATTCTCCTTTAGAAATAACGCAAAAAATATTTAATAATTTTATAAAAAACGATGGTCATTTTATTAAAATAAAAATTAAATCTATTGCTCAAAAAGATAATTCTCTTTTTCTTAAATATGAAGAAAAAGAGCAGCAATTTGATAAAATAGTAGTTGCTGCAGGTGCATGGTCTAATATGTTAGCTCGTACAATTGGTGATAATTTTCCTCTTGATACTGAGAGAGGATATCACATTGTATTTGAAAATAATAATAAT
>Ga0209554_1000587_pt1 | contig 30504 bp, 25 predicted proteins | sample MarorgKNORR_S2LV_5_FD_188221 | JGI IMG/M metagenome (GOLD analysis project Ga0209554, IMG submission 188221) | Marine microbial communities from the Southern Atlantic Ocean, analyzing organic carbon cycling - Bottom_A/KNORR_S2/LV (SPAdes) (version 2) | ecosystem: Environmental > Aquatic > Marine... | reverse complement strand
GCATCGCGCATTCCAAGACGACAACACCCCGCACGACGCCTTCAAGACCAAACAAATGGCTCACAAACAGACCAACACCGAGCCCCATAGAAAATCGCACGAAACTGAGCGCAATATTGCGAGGTAAGCTGGTTATTCTAAGCTTCGCCAGGGAAACGCCCAGCATTATTAACATGAGCGGTATCGCAAATTGGCCATAAATACGCGTTGTGTTAGCAATCCAGGCCGGCAATTCATATTCTGTGATCATCACCAATAGCGCAGCTAATACCGCATAAACCAATGGATTCCGGGACAGCTCTCGAAGTGAGAACGTTCCCGATGCAATGCTTAAGCCGACCGTAAATTGTGTAAGACTTACAATTGTATAAACAATGATTGCAAATGCGAGCCCTTTGTCACCAAAGGCCAGAAAACATAGCGGCAATCCTACATTCCCGGTGTTCGGTATCATCACCGTTGCGAGATATGTTTGCAAATCAAGCTGGGCTATTTTCAATATGGCGACACTGATGACAAAAAACAGTACCAAGGCGACAACGATGACCAATGCAATGTCGGCAAAAGCCTGGGGATCGGTGTCTAAACGTGTCAAAGTTGAGAAAACAAGGAGCGGCGTTCCCAGATTAAACACCAAGGACGTCACAAATTCAGCATCAAATGGCTTGTCCAGTTTGGCCCAACCATAGCCGAAAGCAGCACCAAAAAAGACCGGTGCAAGGATTGAAAACAATTGCGTAATCATGGAGGAAGTTGTGCAACAGGATCATTGACCCGTCAAGTTGGGCACTTTTCAGAAACCTCGCTTTAAATAAGTTTAGTCTACCCAAACAATGCGGAGAATATTGGTTGCACCCGGCGTTCCAAACGGCACGCCGGCAGTGATGATGAGCCGCTGGCCGGAGGACGCAAATTCCTCATTTGCCGCAACTTCTATCGCACATTCGACAACTTCATCAAATTCTTGAAACAATGGAATTTTCACCGGATGAACACCCCAGGCTAGGACCAATCGTCGAGCAGTTTCGAGGATGGGAGTGAGCCCCAAAATGGGGACTTCAGGACGTTCTCGTGCTGCCCGCAATGTGGTCGATCCGGTTTGCGTAAAAGTGACAATCGCTGCGGCATCAATGTTTTGTGCCACTTGACGCGCTGCCGCTGTAATTGCATCTGCGTCTGTGCCGCGCGGCTGCCGACGATCGCGCATTCTGAGGATATCGTAATGTTCGTCCTGCTCGGCACGCTCGATAATTCTGTTCATCATTGAAACAGCTTCTAGCGGAAAGTCACCGGCGGCGGTTTCCGCCGACAACATCACCGCATCAGCGCCATCAAAAACAGCTGTTGCTACATCTGAGGCTTCTGCTCGCGTCGGCGTCGGCGAATTTATCATACTTTCGAGCATTTGCGTCGCAACGATTACTGGCTTGCCTTCCACTCTCGCACGGCGAATGATCTTTTTCTGCAATCCCGGCACATCCTCAGGCGGTGCCTCAACACCAAGATCACCGCGCGCCACCATAAGGGCATCTGCCAACTCAACGATTTGGTCCAAATGTTCGATTGCCAGAGGTTTTTCCATTTTCACCAGAACGCCCGCCCGACCTGCGATCAATCGCCGCGCCTCAGCCACATCTTCGGGACGCTGCACAAATGATAACGCAATCCAATCCACGCCGAGATTAAGTGCAAATTGGAGATCACGTCGGTCTTTGTCGGTAAGCGCCGACATCGGTAAAACCGCGCCCGGGATATTTATACCTTTGTGGTTCGATAAGATTCCGCCGACGACAACCTTGGTTTCAATCGATGTGCCATGGTTCTTCTCAACCACAACTTTTAACTTGCCGTCATCAAGCAACATCTCTACGCCGGGCTGTAACGATGGATAGATTTCTGGATTGGAAATTGAAACACGCTCGACGTTACCATCCGTATCGTGGTCTGAATCGAGTATTAGCTTTGCCCCATTTTTGAGCTCAATTTTACCGTCGGCAAAGTTACCAACACGAATCTTGGGGCCCTGGAGGTCTGCAATAATTCCTATCGGTCGATCAAATTTTTTCTCAATTTCGCGGATTGTATCATATCGTTCTTTGTGTTCCTCGTGAGTACCGTGGCTGAAATTGAGTCGAAACACATCGGCACCTGCCTCAAATAGACTGGCAATAATTTCTGGTGAGGTACTTGAAGGACCTAAGGTGGATATAATCTTGGCAGCGCGTTCTCTTCTCATAAACTCAAGCATAGGTACTTTTCTCGGGAAGTCATCTGTAAAAAAAGTTCAATAAGACTTTATATATTGGCAGACTATTTTATCGGGTATGGATAAAAACGCCCGTAACGGATATGATCTGCAGCATGTTTGGAATTTTTTCAAAATCAAAAAAGACTTCCTCCAAGAAGAAGCCTGGAAAGAAGAAATCGAAAAAAGGTGATGCTGAGGCCAATACCGAGGCCAGCAGCCAACCAAAATCTTTTTTTCTGAAGATGCAGCGGCGCCATCAGACTCTCCCTCCAGTATTGTCTCTGCTCAAGAAAAACTAGACGCAGCCAAGGCCAATATCTGCTGTAGGGCATTCGACACATCCAGCATTTTGATGCGTGATGGCTGCTCAGCCCTCGCCGACAATGCCGAATCGTAGTCATTTACCGGCACCTCGCGGCCCCTCGATATTTGTTTACGTACCGCATTTACGTGGAGATTGTGCATGATCGTAAACAACCAGCCTCGCATATTGGTACCCGACTTCCAAAGTTGAAGCCTAGAAAGCGCGCGTTCGACAGTATCCTGGACGAGATCGTCCGCTCGCGCTGAATCGCCTATCAAAGCGGTCGCATAACGGCGCAGCTTCGGTAGCTCAGCAATTACAGCATCGCGCTTGCTGCTCATTTTTGTGGACCAGTAATCATCAGCATTCTACTGCAGTTCTGTGCCTATATTAGATTAGTAACAGTTTTGGATGCATTATTATTCCCTATTAAATTTTAGGGTTTTCCGAAACTAACGCGTAAGTTCCCGCATACCGCGATCAAGCCCCTCAAGCGTGAGCGGATACATGCGATCACCCATCATACGCCGCAATTCGCGAATTGTCGGTGTCGATTGCCAGTATTCTTCCGGCACTGGGTTGAGCCAGATGGATCGACTATAAACATCAAGTATCCGGTTCATCCAAACGGCTCCCGGCTCTTCATTCCAATGCTCAACACTGCCGCCGGGATGCGCCAACTCATAAGGGCTCATTGTCGCATCGCCGACAAATATGAGTTTGTAGTCAGCAGGATAGGTATGCAGCAAATCCCAGGTCATGATCGATTCTGTATGTCTACGATTATTGTTTTTCCAAACCCGTTCATACAGGCAGTTGTGAAAATAATAATATTCAAGATGTTTGAATTCAGTTTTGGCCGCGGAGAAAAGCTCTTCGCACATCTGGATATGGAAATCCATCGAACCGCCAATATCAAATAATAGCAAAACCTTTACGGCGTTATGACGTTCCGGCACCATCTTTATATCCAGCAGGCCAGCATTCTTGGCCGTCGAGCTAATTGTATCGGGTAAATCCAATTCAGTCGCCGCCCCGTCGCGGGCAAATCGGCGCAATCGGCGGAGCGCCACTTTGATATTACGCGTACCAATCTCCACCTGGTCATCGAGATTTTTGAACTGACGTTTATCCCAAACTTTAACCGCGCGGCCATGGCGACCTTTTTCCTGGCCGATGCGCACCCCTTCTGGATTATAGCCATTGGCCCCGAACGGAGAGGTGCCGCCGGTTCCGATCCATTTACTACCGCCTTCATGGCGCTTTTCTTGCTCTTCAAGGCGCTTATGAAGTTCTTCCATGAGTTTCTCAAAACCGCCCATAGCTTCGATCTCTGCCATTTCTTCCGGCGTCATCACACGTTCGGCTAAAGACCTCAGCCATTCTTCTGGGATTTCAGCAATCAGCTCTTCCTCTTCGGAAGTGAACTCAAGACCTTCAAAACAATGGCCAAAGACCCGATCAAATTTATCGAGATTGCGCTCGTCCTTTACCAGACAAGAGCGCGATAGATAATAAAAATCATCGACTTTGTAATCGGCGACGCCTTTTTCCATGGCCTCAAGCAGCGTCAAATATTCCCGCAGAGAAACCGGAACCTTTGCGTCGCGTAGAGTTAGAAAAAAGTCAGTAAACATAAGAGTTTCCTTAAGCCTGACTAGCTCCTTTCCTGGCGATTCAAAAACGCCAGTTTCTCAAACAAATGGACATCCTGCTCGTTTTTGAGAAGCGCGCCATAAAGCGGCGGGATAATATCCTTGCCGTCTTTTATCCGCAGCGCTTCCGGAGGGATATCCTCGACCATCAGCAATTTAAGCCAATCCAGCAATTCAGAGGTTGTTGGCTTTTTCTTGAGGCCCGGTACGTCCCGTATATCGTAAAACGCATTTAACGCTTCGCGCACCAAATTGCGTTGGATATCAGGATAATGCACGTCAATAATTTCCTGCATGACGTCGCGATCCGGAAAAGCTATATAGTGGAAAAAGCAGCGCCGCAAAAAGGCATCCGGCAGTTCTTTTTCATTATTTGAGGTTATGATAACAATCGGGCGCTGTTGGGCCTTGATCGTTTCATTGGTCTCGTAGACATGAAACTCCATACGATCCAGCTCAAGAAGCAGATCGTTGGGAAATTCGATATCTGCCTTGTCGATCTCATCGATTAACAGAACGGGCAGATCATCGGCGGTAAAGGCATCCCATAATTTACCACGTTTTATATAATTGGAAATGTCGTGAACTTTTTCATCACCGAGTTGAGAATCGCGCAGGCGGGATACAGCATCATATTCATATAGCCCCTGCTGCGCTTTGGTGGTGGATTTTATGTGCCATTCGATTAAAGGCCGCCCGAGCGCCGCAGCTATCTCATAAGCCAGCACGGTTTTGCCGGTTCCCGGCTCCCCTTTAACCAACAATGGGCGTTCCAAGGCAATTGCGCCATTGACCGCCACCATTAAATCTTCGGTCGCGACGTAACTATCGGTACCTGAAAATTTCATATCCTAATGTCCTTCTATATTTTAAGCCGAAGCAGAGATTGCATCTTCAATGGCCGCCAGAGCAGCATCCGCTTTGCCGCCGTCCGGGCCGCCAGCTTGTGCCATATCCGGACGACCACCGCCGCCTTTGCCACCAACCGCTTCCGAGCCGGCTTTCACCAGATCAACCGCGCTGAAATTGTCGACCAAATCGTCCGTCACGCCAATCACCAGCGATGCTTTACCATCATTGACGCTGATTAAAGCAACAACACCTGAACCCACCTGGCCTTTAAAATCGTCAGCGAGGCTTTTCAAATCTTTTGCCGGCACATTATCCAAAATTTTGCCTAAGAATTTAGTGCCTGCGATTTCTTTGACATCAGAGGCAGATCCACCACTGCCGCCGGTTGCTAATTGACGACGAAGCTCGGTGACTTCTTTTTCAAGTTTCCGGCGCTCATCCATCAAGCTTTCTATGCGGCCTGGCACATCAGCAGGCGATACTTTTAAAACCGCCGCGGCGTCGCTCAGCGCTTTGGCTTCTTCTGCAATGTAAGACTGAGCTGCAGCGCCTGTAACGGCTTCTATTCGGCGCACACCGGCTGCCACGGCGCTTTCAGAAATAATTCGGAACAAGCCTATGTCGCCGGTTCTTCGCGCATGAGTACCGCCGCAGAGCTCGGTTGAGTAGGCCTGATTGCCTTCGGTTGAGCCCCCAGAATACCCCATGCTAACAACCCGCACTTCATCGCCGTATTTTTCGCCAAACAGTGCCATGGCCCCAGCTTTGGTGGCTTCTTCAGGTGTCATCAGACGGGTTGAGACTTCGCTATTGCCGCGCACTTGAATATTGACCTGATTCTCAACGGTGGAAAGCTCATCGGTCGTCATTGCTTTTGGATGAGATATATCAAAGCGCAGTCGCTCAGCCGCCACCAGCGAGCCTTTTTGGGCGACATGGTCGCCTAATTGAACCCGCAAGGCTTCGTGCAAAAGGTGAGTTGCGGAATGATGCGCGCGCAAAGCTGATCGACGCTCGCCATCGACGGCCAAATGCGCATCATCACCGACTTTAAGGCTGCCACCTGTGAGTTTGCCTAAATGAACATGAAGGTCACCGAGTTTTTTCTGCGTTTCAGTAACAGTTACCGTTGCGCCGCTGTCGGTTTTGATCAGGCCGGTATCGCCTTCCTGACCACCCGACTCGCCATAAAATGGCGTCTGGTTAAATAGGATAGCAACGTCTGAGCCATCTGCTGCCGCTTCTTCAACGACTTCACCGTCAACAACCAAGGAGACGATTTGTCCTTCTGCACTCTCAACTTCGTAGCCCAAGAATTCAGTGGTGCCAATTTTCTCGCGAATATCAAACCACACCTGTTCAGTCGCCGCATCGCCCGAGCCCGACCACGCCGCCCGCGCGTCGGCACGTTGTTTTTCCATCGCCGTGTTAAAGCCATCGAGATCAACACTGTAGCCCTGCCCGCGCAAAGCATCCTGGGTTAGATCAAGTGGGAAGCCAAAAGTGTCGTATAATTTGAAAGCGACATCTCCAGGCAGCTCACCGCCATCTGCCAATTTCTCGGTCTCTTCTTCAAGCAATCCTAGACCACGATCTAGTGTGCGTTTGAAGCGATTTTCTTCGAGTTCTAATGTTTCGCTGATCAAAGCCTGCGCACGGGCCAATTCGGGGAACGCTTGACCCATCTGTTGCACGAGCGTGGGTACAAGCTTGAACAACAGCGGGTCCGCGCAGCCCATAAGATGAGCATGGCGCATGGCACGGCGCATAATCCGCCTAAGCACATATCCGCGGCCCTCATTCGATGGCAAGACACCGTCTGTAATCAGAAAGCTGGTTGCGCGCAAATGATCAGCGATTACCCGATGCGAGACATTATGATCGCCAGCCACTGGCGTACCTGACATTTCAGCCGAGGCATTGATCAAGGCCTGGAACAAATCTGTCGCGTAATTATCGTGTGTGCCTTGCATTATCGCAGAGATGCGCTCAAGCCCCATGCCGGTATCGATACTTGGTTTCGGTAGATCAACGCGTTTATCAGCTGTCACCTGCTCATATTGCATGAAGACAAGATTCCAAATTTCGATAAACCGATCGCCGTCTTCATCGGGTGAACCTGGGGGACCTCCCGGGATATGGTCGCCATGATCATAAAATATTTCAGAGCACGGACCACAGGGACCGGTTTCTCCCATTGACCAGAAATTATCGCTGGTCGGGATGCGGATGATTTTTTCGTCGGACAAGCCGGCAATTTTTTTCCAAAGATCGAAGGCCTGATCATCTTCGGCAAAAACCGTAACCAGAAGCTTATCTTCGGGCAGACCGTACTCCTTGGTGATCAAATTCCAGGCTAGTTCAATAGCTTCGTCTTTGAAATAATCACCAAATGAAAAATTACCCAGCATCTCAAAGAATGTATGGTGGCGCGCGGTGTAGCCGACATTTTCGAGATCATTGTGTTTGCCACCAGCGCGCACGCATTTCTGCGACGTCGTTGCCCGGCTATAGTCACGCGTCTCCTGACCGGTGAAGGTGTTCTTAAACTGCACCATCCCGGCATTGGTAAACATCAATGTCGGATCATTTTGCGGCACCAAAGAGGATGAGGAGACAACCTCATGACCGTGACCGGCAAAGTAATCCAGAAAAAGAGTGCGAATATCGTTAACTGACTGCATGCGTAAAACCACTAATTACCATAAGACAACGCCATTGCGACGCAATGAATCATCATGGCTTTTACCCCGCAATTTGGAGCATGTCCAGGAATCGCGGCACATCCTTCAAGACACAAAAACGGCCCTTGGGATAACCCAAAGGGCCGTTTTCATGATTGCTTAAGAGAATTTATTTTTCAGCTTCGGCTTCAGCGACTTCGATTTCGCCATTATCATCTTCAGCTTCATCAGCTTCATCATCATTGGATTCCGGCGGCGTAATCATTTCGCCCGCTAACAGGCCCGCGTTTTCGCGAATTTTACGCTCAATTTCTTCAGCCATGTCAGGGTTTTCTTTGAGGAATTTTTTGACGTTTTCCCGGCCTTGACCAATCCGTTGGCTGTCATAGGAGAACCAGGATCCTGATTTTTCAACAATTTCAGCGGTCACGCCAAGATCGATCAATTCACCCATTTTGGAAATGCCTTCGCCATACATAATGTCGAATTCAACGGTTTTGAACGGCGGTGCCACTTTGTTTTTGACAACTTTGACCCGGGTGTGGTTACCGACCACATCTTCTTTGTCTTTAATTGCACCAATGCGGCGGATATCGAGACGCACAGAAGAATAAAATTTAAGCGCGTTACCGCCGGAGGTGGTTTCAGGACTGCCGAACATCACACCAATTTTCATCCGAATTTGGTTGATAAAGATGATCATGGTGTTTGATTTGGAAACAGACGCTGTCAGTTTACGCAAAGCCTGGCTCATCAGGCGAGCTTGCAGACCAACATGGTGATCACCCATCTCGCCCTCAAGCTCGGCGCGCGGCACAAGAGCCGCCACACTATCAATGACGAGCACATCGATCGCACCAGAGCGCACCAAGGTGTCGGCAATTTCCAGAGCCTGCTCGCCTGCATCTGGTTGAGAAATTAGAAGTTCCTCAACATCGACGCCAAGCTTTTTGGCGTAGCCAGGATCAAGCGCATGTTCCGCATCAATGAAGGCACAAGTACCGCCATTTATTTGAGCTTCGGCAATGACGTGCAATGCAAGCGTCGTTTTACCGGAACTTTCCGGTCCGTAAATTTCAACCACCCGACCTTGCGGCAAACCGCCGATGCCGAGGGCGATATCCAATCCGAGTGAACCGGTGGAAATGGCCGCAATATCAAGGGAATCATTTTGGCCAAGTTTCATGATTGAGCCTTTGCCAAAATTGCGTTCAATTTGGCTTAAGGCCGCATCTAATGCTTTTTCCTTATCGATGTCTTTTTTCTCCACGAGACGAAGTGCTGGTTCTGACATTTTAGTCCCCCTCCTTATTTCATAGGGTGTTGTTGAGTGCAACTGATGGAATTTGTACTCTTTTTGTTCTTGTGCGCAAGTGTTTTTTATAATACTCTGTTTTTAAACAATAATAATAGGTATGTTCTAATTACGTTCACGTTCAATTGAGAACAAATTCGCACATTTAGGAACATATCAGCTGAACACGATTCGACCGATCTGATTCCCGTTCACCTATGTTATGGCGGGACCAGAGGGTGTTTTTTGAAAAAGAGAGAAGCGATTTATGCCTGAACCCTTTAAAATGGTGTTGCCGTAGCAGCTGTGAATTATACGTTAAGGCCTACGGCGACTTTAAATCAAATTGTCTCTGAGATCCGCAGATCTATTTCATGGCTTTATTACAATTGTCAGGACTATGGCTGTAACCCCGATCGTATCTATATTGCAGGATCTTCAGCAGGCGGACATCTAGCGGGTATGCTCGTTAGCGGGGGCTGGCAAAAAGAATTCTCTGTGCCCGAAGATGTGATCAAAGGAGCAATGCTGCTAAGTGGGCTGTATGACTTAGAACCAGTCGCGCTGAGTTTTGCCAATAAATGGATGGAACTTAATACCGCCGATGTTAATCGCAATAGCCCCATCCACTTGTTGCCTAATCGAGGCTGCCCATTAATTATTTCCTATGGGGGATCAGAAACATCCGAATTTAAACGTCAAAGCAACGATTATGCATCTAAATGGCAAGCAGCTGGATTTAATGCCGATTGTTTTGAACGGATGGAACAAAATCATTTTGATATACCGCTCGAGCTTGCCGAAACAGGAAGCGTTCTCACAAAAAAAATGCTCGGCCTTATCAGCTAGGAAAAAAATAAGGTTTTTGATCATAAACCTTAAGGTATACTCCTCACCTTCCACGCGAACATCTAAACCCGCCCTAATTAATTCGCTATTAGGTTAGGAAGAATAAGTGTTATCGACGGAAAAAAAACAAGAAGAGCGGCAACCGCCATCGCCATCAAGATAAACGGCAATACCGATGTAATAACTTCAGCCATTGTTGTCCCCGGAGGAGCAACGCCCTTAGCCACGAAGAGCAGCAACCCAAAAGGCGGCGTAGCCAAGCTAATTTCTAACATCATCAATGCCAACACACCGAACCAAACCTGGGTTTGTTGCAAATCGCCGATTCCAAAATCAACAGTCGCGATAATCCCCATAAAGATCGGCATCGTGATCATCATCATGCTGACTTGATCCATAAAGCAACCAAGAAATAGCAAGATTAGCATCATCATGAAGATAATCGTCAGTGGCGCCAGCTCCGCAGCCTCTACGACAGCAAGAAGCCCTTCCGAAGCTTGAGAGAAAGCTAAAATCTGGGAAAAGGTGATTGAGCCGCATATGATGAATAAAGTCATTACTGTAAAACGAAGAGTTTGCTTAACAGATATTAAAAAAACCTCACGGCTAAACATACCATAAGCTGCAACTGCAATCAGCGAAGCTACGGTTCCCAGCGCTGCCGATTCTGTTGGTGTAGCAATACCTGCAACGATGCTGCCAACAACAACGATAAAGATAGCTAGTAACGGCAAGACGTACTTAACTAAAGGCATTAACCTTTCGCGCCAGGTTAGTTCCGAAACATCGTAAGGTGGCGCAATAGAGGGATCCAAAGTGCAGCGAATAATAATATACGCGAAAAACAAAAAAGCTAAAATTAACGCAGGAATAATCGAGGCTACCAATAAATCAGCTATTGAAATACGAGCCACACTACCAAGTAGGACCGCCAAAGCCGATGGCGGAATCAGCATGGCTAATCCGCCAACAGCGACGATAGGGCCGATAGAAATCTCGGGTTTATAACCACGCTTATACATTTCAGGTAAAAGAGTGCTTCCGAGCATAGCAGTATTAGCAATGGTCGAACCAGACAACGACGAAAAGGTAACCCCACCTATAACGGCCACTAGTGATAAACGGCCCGGTACTTTAGCAATCAGTTTATCGATTGCATCAATCGCCCGCGCCGCCACACCCGAATGGAACATTATTTCGCCCATAAAAATGAACAAAGGAATAGGTAATAAAGCAAAATTTTGAACGGAGTCTATAGCATTACGCATTAATTGGAGCAGCCCTTTTTCACCGCCCATAAATATAAAAGCACCGATAATGTTAATCGCGAAAAAGGCAAAAACCACCGGCATGCCAAGCAGCATAAAAACCACCAAACCACCAATTAATAACAGTAGAACCCAATACCATTCCATTCCATCTAAAAACCGATCGGCTGTTCATCACGCTTAGAAGAAGGGGCGAGAACTAACCGAACAAAAATAATCATTAAAATTAAAAAAACAGGTGGTGCAAAAATTAATATCCACCATTCTGGAAAAACAAAGGTTTCATGGACCATAGTTCCATTAGAAAATGACCGCCATAAAACACCAATTGAAGTAATAAAAAGAATAAGGCAAACAAGCCCAGCAATAGAATTTGCAATTCGCGCCATTATCTCTTTATTGCCAGGACTAAGCCTGTCCACAAGGATATCAACAGCTATATGCCCTTCCTCACGCAACACCCAAGGAGCCCCTAGGAAGGTAATTAAAAACAGCGAATACTCAGCCATGTCTAAAGACCAAGGCATCGAAAACAATCGAAGATTACGTGCTGTAATATCTCCCACTATTAAAAGTACCAAAGCACAAACTAGAATACCGGCTACCACCGCACATAAATCTATAATACAGTTTAGTATATCGAATTTTTTCTTCATTTCAGACATACAAATCAAGGGGCGCACCATTGGCGCGCGCCAAATCCCCGATCATTCTATTTGCTTAGAAGTGGCCTAATTTTATTAATAAAAGCAGAATCCGCTTTTAACAACATCGCCCAATACATGTCTTCTGCTTTCTTTGGGAAAGAAGCACCCATATCGACATATTTAATGCCGGCATCATCCTGAGGCTTTGTTTGTTTAGCCGCTTCAGTAGAACGCCATGATGGCCACTCACTTTCCAACCAGATCGCTTGATCCATCATACATTTACGCGCGGCACTCGACATACCATTGTATTTATCCTGGTTAGCAATGATATTAACATTAGCACTAAAAAATCCAGGGCCGTGACGGTATTTAGTGTGTTTATCCCAACCAAAATATTTAATTCCCCAAAGCGGCCAACCATAACCGTCAACAGTTTTACGTTCGAGAGCTGTATAAACTTGGGGCGCCGCCATACGAAGAGGCATAGCACCGAGAGATTTAAAAAAGCCATCATAAATTGCTACTGAGCGCAAACGAAAGCCTTCGAACCGTTTGTTAACAGCAGGCTTGTTTGTGTAGAGGTAAAACTTCACACCATTCAGAATATTGGTGAGATAAATGGCATTCATTTTTTTCTTATGCATTTCATTCATCATTTTCCAAGCGCCATTTTTACGCTGATCGGCTGTTTCATTTTTCGACAATATCATGACATCAGCTACAGGCATTACGCCTTTATAATAATTAGGCGGGCCATAATGCAAATCAATGACACCATTTTTTAAAGCATTCCATTGCTCCATCGATTTAACAGCAGCTGGACCAATCACGCTTATATTGAAATGTCCTGTACATTGTTTATTCGTATGTTTGACCCAATCTTTAAAGTATTTCACATACACTCCGCCCGGAAGAAAAGCAGCAGCCTTCAATTTAACTTCTGCAGTATGTCCGGATTCCGGCGAAACGCCCACAAATCCAACTGCCATCCCTAAGATGGCAAGAATCTTCATTTTCATATTTGTCCCCTATTATTTTATTTGAAAAATACAGTCGTATAATAATACATAGTTAAATTATATTTGCACATCATAATATGTTAAAAATTCTAGGTTTTTTAAAAATTTCTTCGACCTACAGTAAGCTACCTTTTGAATTTAGAGCCTGAAGAACGTGGGCCATAGTAAATGGCTGTTTCCATACTTGTGCTCCAAGTGGTCGAATCGCATCATTAACGGCACACCAAACCGCAGCAGGCGCGCCCAGTGTCCCAGCTTCTCCAGCGCCCTTAGCACCAAGCCCAGTTCCCGAGACTGGCGTTTCGACATGAACAATATGAATGTCCGGCATTTCGGATGCCAGTGGCACGGCGTAATCTGCCAATGATGCCGTAAGCAACTGCCCTGCATCATCATAGAGGCAATGTTCATAAAGCGCAGCTCCCAGTCCCTGAACAATTCCGCCCCGCAATTGCTCATCGACCAACAAGGGGTTTACGATCTTGCCACAATCTTCGGCAACCCAATGCTCAAGTAGTTTAATTGCACCAGTACCAACGTCTACTTCGAGGTAACTCGCCTGGATCCCGTTCGCAATGAAATAAGGAAAATCACGCGGAACAAAATGACGCGTGACATTCATTTCAAAGTCCACGCCCGGTGGTAGAGTGTTTTGACGAAAATGAACAATTTCTGACAACTCGGACAGATCCATTAAGCATTTGGAGCCATCAAATATGTTACTATTCACAAGGGTTAAGTTTTCAGGCAACTCCTGAGTTATTGCTGCAGCTACCGTTAATATTTTATTTCGTAAATCAATTGCAGCGAGCCGTGCCGCCTCTCCACCTATAGCTAAACCACGCGATGCCCAGGAGCCTCCCCCATATGGCGTTGCACCTCCGTCACCCGCTTCAACTGTCACATCATCGAAACCAATACCAAGTGTCTCAGCAATGACTTGTTGAAGCCCGGTCAACGTCCCCTGACCTTGATCTGTAACGCTGGTAGAACAATTAACCAAACCCGAAGGATTAAGCCGCAAGGAACATCCTTCCTGGGCACTGACTCGCACGCCAGCGGGGCCATATAACCCGGCACCTACAGCTGTTTGCTCAACGAAAGTAGCTAAACCAATACCTCTATAAACGCCTCGCTTTTGGGCTTTTTTTTGATCATTGCGCAAACTGTCATAATTCATTTTAGCCAGTAACGCGGTCAGACATTCGTCCAGGGATACATTAGAAAATTCTAGGCCACCTGCGGCTTTGAATGGCATGTCCACCGAGCGAAGGTGATTTCGTCGCCTAATTTCCGATGGGTCAAGGTTGAGTTTAGCCGCGGCTAAATCCAAGAGTTGCTCAATGATAGAGCAGCCAATAGGTTGGCCGACCGCTCGATACGCACCGCAGGGCGTTTTATTTTGATACACAATCCTCACCCGCCCTTTAAAAGTCGGCAAACGATAAGGTGCCCCGGTAAACTGAACGGCCTGAACACCGTCACCGACGCTGGTACGCGGATAAATCGAATAAGCTCCAATCGCAGACAATATATCAACCTCAACACCAAGGATTACCCCCTGACCGGAAACAGCAAGCCGTCCAGTGGCTGTCATTTCCCGGGAGTGAATATCAGATGTGAAAGATTCCTGCCGATCCACAATGTACTTTACCGGTCGTCCTAACAGAACGCTCGCGGCGACAGCAGCCATTTCATCAGGATAAGCATGCAGCTTGAGGCCAAATGCGCCACCTACATCTTTGGCAATAACTCGGACTTGGTGCTCTGCTAACCCAAGATGCCGCGCATAAACATCCTGCATTTGATATGGTGTCTGATGAGATTGATAAACAGTAAGTTGACGACCTGCAGGCTCAAAATCAGCCACAACAGAGCGTGTCTCAAGAGCAACGCCTGCCTGTCGCCCAAACTCAAAGGAATGTTCGACAACAACGTCCGCGTTTGCAAAAGCTAATTTAGTATCACCCTTTTCAATGGGCATTATCATAGCAATATTGGTTTCCAGTTTCCTGTGAACCGTCGGTGTCCCGGCTAGCAGGGCGGTTAACGGATCAACCACCGCCGGCAGTTCCTCCCACTCGACTTTCACTAATTCAGCCGCGTCTTCAGCTAAAGCCCTACTTTCGGCAAGGACGGCGCAAACGCCCTCCCCTTGCCAAGCCACTTCTTCGAGGGCCAAGGCATATTGTGGCGGCGAAATCATATTTGGAAGAAATTCTATTGACGCAATGAAAGGCGAACATACGTCTTCCAAATCAGCCCCTGTAAGAACACGCACTACGCCATCAGAATTTTTGGCATCGGTGATGTCGATAGACTTAATCAAAGCGTGGGCGTAGGGAGAGCGTACCAAAGCCATATGAAGCATACGGGGCAGCACAATATCATCGGTAAAGGTACCTCTTCCCACTGCTAAGCGCAAAGCATCCCGACGAGGTAATGAGGCGCCAATGGTTTGTTCGGAATCGCTCATATTTTTATGCTTCCTTCAGCTTTTCGAGGAGCACCATTTCAACGGCATCGATGATGGATTGATAACCCGTGCAACGGCAAATATTACCCGAGAGCTCGTTACGTATTTCCTGGCGATCCAGAAGTTTACCTTCCGCCACTATTTCGGCGGCGGTCAACAACATGCCTGGCGTACAAAATCCACATTGGAGTGCATTGCGGGCTACAAATGCTGCAATCAATTCGGCCGCCTCCCCAGCTTCAAAAATGCCTTCGATAGTTTGAACGTCTGCACCATCTGTCTGAGATGCTAACATTAAACAACCGCGTATGACCTGGCCATTTACTCGCACTGAGCAAGCTCCACAAACGCCATGTTCGCAACCAAGGTGACTGCCAGTTAGGCCAAGATCGATACGTAGAAAATCAGTTAGGTGCTGACGTGGATCCACCAGTTTACTCACTACAGCGCCATTAACAGTCAGTTTAATGGGAAGCATCTCAGCCATTAGCTCCCTCCACAAAAAGGTCATCTAAGGCCCGCTGTATTAAAGTCCGGGCTTGGATTCGCTTTGTTTTAGCATCCCCTTCCAGATCCGACATCGGATCCAAGTCCTCGGCAACCGCGGTAGCAAGTTCCAGAGCATCCTTTTGAGATAACGACGTCGACGCGGCAATCTTCGATATCCTCGGTCGTTCCTCGCAGCCGAACACCACCAATCTCAATTCTTCTAATCCTTCGGACCTACGCCGGGCTGTCGCAGCAACACCTACCAAGGCAAAATCACCGTGACGACGGCTCAATTCGTGAAAAGCCCAAGCATCATTGGACGTCTGAGCCGGTAATTCGATTGTGGTGAGAATTTCGTCAGGCCGCCGGTCGGTAGTCATAACACCGAGAAAAAAATCTACTGCCTTCACTCGCCGCTCCTCAGCTCGGGATTGTAAAACAAATGTCGCGTCGAGGGCTACGGCGCAAGCAGGCATTTCAGCGGCAGGATCCGCATGAGCTAAACTACCACCAAAAGTTCCTCGGTTACGGATCCCTCGATGGGCTACTTGTTTGATAGCACAACCAATGAGGGGCAGTTCTGCGGCAATTAAATCCGCATTTGCCACGTCCACATGCCGCGTCGTAGCACCTATGTGCAGTTGCTGATTAAGGAGGACGATTCCGCTTAGTTCAGAAATTGGATTTATATCCACGAGCACTGCCGGTTGAGCTAAACGCATATTCAACATTGGCATGAGACTTTGCCCGCCAGCCAAAATCACTGCTTCATCACCATATTCAGCGAAAGCAGCGTAAGCTTCATCCTTACTTTGGGCATGTAGATATTTAAACGTCGATGCTTTCATCCATCCTCACTTATTAGATTAACGCTAACTACCTCAGGCTCAGAGCTTAGTGATCGCCCAAACCGTTTATACAATAGTACCAAAAACCTGAATAATATTTTTAAACTATCGAACCAAATACTTAGAAGACTAAGTAGCTATCTATACCGAGTCTAGTTTCTTTTTTATATGTTAGGTAGTCGGGAATTTTCTCGGGGCTGGAATTGCACGAGCGAATTGATATACTCTTTATGCGGTCCAACAGGAGAAGAAATATGAATAAATTACGCCATATTGCTATGCAGGTGCCAGATTTAGAAAAAGCGTCAAAATTTTATGAAAGCGTCTTTGGAATGGAGCGCGTCGGGGATGCCGAATCTCCTATCGGAAATGCCATTAGTCTATCAGATGGTGTAATGAACTTAACTTTGCTTAATTTCCCCGATGGTAAAGGTGGCATGATTAATGGCCAGGAATGGGCTGGTCTTCATCACTTAGGATTTGTAGTTGACGATAAGGAAGCAATCGCCAAGAAAGTAGAAGAATCTGGCGGCGAGTATTTCATGGAATTGCCGGCCTATCCGGGAGTTGATGCCGAGTCAAAATACAAAGACGTTAATGGCTTGGTCTTTGACCTTTCGGAACATGATTGGAAGCTCTGAGGACACCCCTTATGAAAATAATTTCCGTCGAAGAGCGCACAATCCCTCTTGGGAGCGATACAGCAAACGCTGCTATATCATTTCAGAATATGACAGCAAGTGCGGTAGTCGTTGAAATTGAGACTGGCCGGGGACGATTTAAAGGGCTGGGATTTTCATCTTACGGTCGCTATAGCCACGGAGGTTTATTGCGGGAAAGGTTCATTCCACGTTTAATAAATATAACAAGTGGGATCAGTGGCGAGACAAGCATCCAACTACTGGCTAACGTGTGGGACATTCTCATGACCAATGAAAAAGAGGGTGGCCACGGCGAGCGATCAGGCGCGGTCGGAGTATTAGAAACAGCTTTGTGGGACGCTATCGCTAAATCCGAGGATCTACCTTTATGGGCTTTACTGGAGAGAGACGTTGGACACTCTGGTGACAATGGCTTACCAGCGGGAAAGACTGCTATTTATGCAAGTGGCGGCCATTACCGTTCTGGATCTTCAGATGCAACCGAAGTAGCAGAAGAAACCAAGCAAAGCCTGGGTGCTGGTTATGGCTGGTTCAAACTTAAGGTCGGCGGAGCGACCCAGGCGATTGATATAGCTCGCCTCGAGGCTGCGGTCCAAGCAGCTGAAAGTTCAAGCCTCATTGCAGTAGATGCAAATTGTGCCTATGGCGGAGAGACAGGAGCGACCCAACTCAACGAGATTGATCAAATAGGCCTACGATGGATAGAGGAACCTGTTGATCCACTTGACTACTTAGCCCTTGCCGGTTGCAGCCAATCCCTCAAAACACCAATTGCCACTGGAGAGAATATATTCTCCCAAGCCGATAGCAGAAACTTACTCCATTACGGAGGGCTTCGCCCTGGAATAGATAAATTACAAATGGATTTTGTGCTAGCATATGGCCTAACGGAATATTTACGGATGATAGCTGATGCCGAAACATTGGGCTGGTCCCGCCGAGACTTCGTGCCACACGCTGGGCATCAAGTTGCTCTTCATGCTGCTGCGGGCATAGGCTTAGGCGGACATGAAACGGCAGCAGTCTCGGGCGGTCCATTTAGCCGTGTGTCAGATGATACTGTGGTCCAAGATGGCATCGCCAGTTTGAGTGATACGCCCGGAACAGGCATTGAGAACAAGCCAGAACTCTTCAAACTATTCCAAGATTTGCTTTAGAGAGGAACGGATATAACGGAAAATGTACCACCCGCTTGGATCAAATCTACTCGCTTTAGTTTAATCCCAAATCCATTCTCACTGCGGCTGAGATGATGCGAGACTACGCCACTAAGGCTAGTTTCTATATTATCCCGAACCTGTGTCATGATAAGTTTTGAACTTACCATCACAAGATCACCCTCCTCACGTGCACTGACATTACCTATCAAGTGGATCGTGGCCGGTCTTGGTGTAACGGCGTAGGCACGAGGGTGAGATAATCGACGCACACGCAATTTTAACAAAGGTCGGTCTTCTAGCATAATAGAGACTTGGCCCTTCATGTCAGTTTGGTCGGGGGAGGAAGGAATCCAGTAAAGAGCGTCATCCTCATACAATTCGAGCCAGGCCTCAAAATCTCCACGATCGAGAAAATCTGCTTCATGAGTAAGGAAGCTGGACACTTCTTGGGTCAGGCTCATGCGTCGGGACTCATCCAATGACGCCACGCCTTGGCTTGCGTACGTAATGGCAACTCGCTAGACGTCGTCGATTGTAATGCCTCGCCATTTTTTTGATCCGTCTCTATTCCACGACGACTGTCGAGCTTATCTAAACTACCTTTCTCTAAACCCGCTTGCACCCGTCCAAAAATTTCCAAGTCATCTGAAAAAATCATAGATGCTGGAGAAACTAGGGTACCTAAGAACCGAACGGCCCGGTGAAATATTTCATCAGGGGCACCCTTCAAGCGGAAGCAATAACCTTCAATAATAGTTTCATTCACGGAAATTGGGTGTACGACCCTGATCTGATGAAACTGCGCATTTACATTTAAATTAGGCCAAACCAAATTATTAAACCGATCCATACCTAAGATACGGGACGTTTTTTCTTTACCATAGGAGGCTTCCAATGCCTCCCGGTAGGTTTCAGTGGCCACGTCCACTTGCTGAGGTGCGAGTAGTCCAGATTTGTAAAAGCCACCCATGAACGAGTGCCCTTGCGGCAAGCCATTGAGTTCAATCGCATTCCAGTCTTTAGCGGTCAACCCATTTGACGCCATCATGCCTTTGGTCTGGCCGCGATCCACTAATTCATCTTGCGGGCTAACACCACCGTCGGCCTGGCGGGCTGTCGTCACTGAAGATTCGTGAACGTAACCAGGATGAACCGTATCGTTAGCATTCTCATGATGCAGCTTCCAATTTCCAGGATAGCGGACCGAGAAGTGCCCGCCCTCAATCGAGATTTCTCCGTCTGGCGAACGGTCAAGCAAGTTATCGATAGCTTCGACCATACGACCTAAAAAATCACGCAAGCTAGGTCCGGTAACCGCTTTGCTTGCGAAGACAAATCCCCGGTAAGATTCTACGCGTGCAGCGGACACTAAATGCAAAGACGGGTCCTTAATATTGAATGATTCAGGATAGCTCCCAACATCAGGGACTGCGGTCAACACACCATCAAGAGCAAAGCCCCAGGCATGATACGGACAAACAAAGGATTTCACATTACCATCGGCAACAGCACAAAGACGAGTGCCACGATGCGTACAATTATTTGAAAGTGCGCGAAGTGAGCCATCAATTTGTCGCACTAGGAGGATTTCGTCAGCGCCCATCCGAGTGCGTTTAAAGTCCCCAGAATTTGGCACCTGGCTATCATGGCCTATAAAAATCCAAGCACAACGAAAAATTCGATCCATTTCGAGGTCAAAGATTTCAGGGTCTGTATAGGCCCTCGCCTTCATCCCATCCACACCGGCAATATTGTTTATCTGATCGATCGTAAGCATTGTTAAAGTATAAATTCGCTTTCTCTCAGGTCAAGCCATAGGAGTGTATTGAAGTCTATGCCATAGCTTTACAGCGGTTTTGTATCGCAATCGAAAGGGTATAATGGAACTTTTTGCTCCAAACCATTTTATTACGGAGAAATTCAAGTGCCTTAATTAAGGCAAAATTCTTAGACTGTTGTTTCTCGTAAGTCCGATTATTTACGGTGATAAATTTATCTAGAAATTTGCCCAAGTGCAGCTTCTACTAATTCGCTATCCGCTCGCCCAAACTCACTAGTCACATCAAAGTGATTTAGGCCTTTTAATATTATAGTCTGACAAAGGTTTCCAGCAGACAGCCAAGCATCTGCATAGGCTTGTCCCTGACGCTGAAACTCATCTAATTCCACATCGCCCCAGCAGATCGCGATTTCTGGCCCTCCTTGAGGAATGTGTTTTAACGGATTATTTTGGTCTGCTTCCTCTTGACTGAGTTTTAAGTAATCGTTCCTAGCGCTTAAACGAACAGGATCGAGATCATACGGACCGCTAGCTAGAACTGCTCCTTTTATAACATTTTCAGGCAACCCAAAATCGCTTTGCCAATCACCTGATAATAAATTAGCGGCTAAATGTGCCCCTGAGGATGCTCCAGATATAAATATCTGATCACGGTTTCCATCAAAAGAATTGGCATTTTGCCAAACCCATTTTATGCCGGAACGTATTTGATTTACCATTTTGGTAATCGAATACTCGTGAGCAAGACCAAAGTTTAATGGAATAAAATTTACTCCAGCTGAAACAAAATGCGGAGCAGGATAACAAACATGCTCTTTACCAAGTTGGCGCCATGCGCCACCATGAATATGAACATGGATGGGAGAATTTTTAATCCCTGCTGGAAAAATATCGAGTAGCTCTACTTTTTCAGAACCGTAAGACACGTCTAACTTACACGTTAACGTTTTGTAAGCCTCCGTTCCTGCCCTTGTCCAATACTCCATATAGGGCGCAATATCTGGAACCAAAGTGCCCTGATTATATTGGGCATTGAGCGCTTCTTGAGTGTAGTCTCCGTAAACGAATAGTTGGCTCATTTAATGATTTCTCCGAAACGAACAGCCCACTCTTTGTTCCAATTGCATGATGACGGACAATTATGTGTTTATATGGTAAAATTAAGGGGAGCGAATTATTAAAATGCGCTCCCCTGTTTTAGATATCTTTAAAAAGTTTAGCGTTTGCACTCTTTGTAGTTATAGGCCCGAGAATTAGTCAGGACCTTAGCGCCTGAAACGATGGTCCATTTTCCATCAGCGCCTTTCACCACTTTACGTTCGACAAAATCTTGAATTGGATAATGCTCTTTACCGTAACGGAAAGTACCACGCAGAGCCTTGAAATCTGCCTTTTCAAGCGCAGTCCGCATTTTATCCATTTGAGTCACATCTCCATTCACAGCATCGACGCCGGATTTAATCAGCATGATGGTCTCGTACGCTTGGGCTGCAAAGTGGTTAGGCATTTTGCCAAACTTCTTTTTGAAATCCTTGACGAATTTCACGTTTTGCGGATTTTTAAAATCGGGTGACCATTGAGCGGTCTGGAAGGTATTCAGCACGTTCAAACCAATTTTTTGAAAAATCGGCAGATTACCCATATCGATCGAAAATACGTGATAGAGCGGCGTGGTTTTGTTCAAACCGGCTTGGTCATATTGACCAAAAAACTTTGGTCCCCAGGCACCGGGATAAAAAGCGATAACCGCATCAGGCTTGGCGGCTTTGATCTTGGTAAGTTCAGCCGACCAATCTTTGTGGCTCATTGGCACAAAATCTTTTCCAACAACTTTGCCTTTATAGGTGCGTTCAATACCACCAACAACCTGTTTTCCCGCAGCATAGTTGAGAGACAAGATGTAGAGGCTTTTTACGCCTTTTCTATTCAGGAGTTCACCGGTTGCCGATGCGTTCTGACTATTTTCCCAAGATACATTGAAAAAATTCTTATGGCATTTTTTGCCGGAATAAATTGAATGTCCCGCATTGGCAACAAACAGAAATTTGCCAGATTTAAGAACGACGGGAGCCGAAGCGCCTAAAACGTGTGACCAGATATAGCCGGCCATAATATCGACTTTGTCTTTCTTGATAAGTTTCTCGGTTTTCTGTTTGCCGATTTTTGGATTAAATCCATCATCTTCAAAAAGAATTTTCACATTCCGGCCGCCCATTTTACTGCCGATGTGATCCATCGCTAATTCAGCACCAGCTTTTAGCTGTTTACCAATCAAAGCCGCCGGTGTTGTCAGCGTGGTGATAAAACCGATGGTGAGGTCTTTTGCCATAACCGGAGAAATAGCCGTCATCATGGCGGCTCCTGCGGTTAAGGTAAGAATTTTCTTATACATATTTTGTACTCCCTGTATCAAAAATAACTGCTCTGTTTACGTTGGTGTATTAAGTTGGTGTATTAAACTGTTTGGAAAGCTAACAACTTTTTCGCGAATTCCAAAGATATTATTATGTTTTGCTTACATTAATCCGTCTAAAGCCAGTTATTGTGTCCGATATCTTTGCCCTCTAAAGTCCGAAACTCATTAATGAGGAACCCCTAATTATGCCTGACCAATCTTTTCGCACCATGCTCGCAAATCTTGAACAGCAGGGCGAGCTCATCCGTTTCACCACAGAAGTTGATCCACTGAGCGATATGGCGGCGGTGGAGTGGAGAGCTTTTAATGAATTGGGAAAGGCTAGCCTGTTTACAAATATTAAAGGCCATGGTGTTTGGTTGGCCTGCAGCCAAATTGTAGCGGATCGAAAAAAATGGGCGATTGGGCTGAATATCGAAGAAGCTAATTTACTCGATCAGATGGGTGAGCGTCTGCAAACGCCGATTGCTGCGGAGATGACAAAAGGCGATGCTCCGGTAAAAGAAGTCAAAAAAACCGGCGATGAAATTGACCTCTACGACTTCCCTACCCTTATGACGTCTGAAAAAGATGGCGGGCGATATTTTGCCTCGGGCATCGCCGTGATCAAGGACCCCGATACCGGCATCCGCAATCTTTCGGTGCATCGCCAGATGGTCACGGGGAAAGATAAAACCGGATTTATTATGATCCCCCGTCAGGCGCGCCAGATTTATGAAAAATATTGCGCTCGAGGAGAGGCAATGCCGGTCGCGATGGTTTACGGCGTTCACCCAGCGATCTTTTTTGCATCCTCCTTCACGACTGCATTTGGCAATGACGAATTGGCATTGGCTGGCGCATTAATGGGTGAGCCGGTTCGCCTGGTAAAATGCGAGTCCATCGACATGGAGGTACCAGCCGAGGCAGAAATCGTAATTGAAGGAGAAGTGCTGCCGAACACGCTCGAACCGGAAGGCCCCTTCGGTGAAGTCACAGGAACTTATGCCGGCGGCGCAAAATCGGAAGTCTTTCAAGTCAAAGCAATTACCCAACGCAAAGACCCAATTTTCTATGCCCTTCACTGCGGCTTTCCGGTGACGGATGCTCAATCTACCATGGGCATTGGTGTTGAGGTCGCGACCAAGCGTCATCTTAAAGATGTCGAGGGTGGTCTGAATTTGCTTGATGTGCGTGCGGTTACCGAAGCTGGCGTTATGATGCTGATCCTCAAAATGCGCCCCAAGCATTCAGGCCAAGCAAAAACAGCGCTGATGGCTGCTCTATCTGGCCCCTATCTTCATCCCAAGCTCGCCATTGCCGTCGATGAAGACATCGATGCAAATGATCTCCGCCAAATCGCCTGGTCGATGACGACGCGGGTGCATGCTGAGCGCGATGTGACGATGATCCCGGAAACTCGGGTGTTCGCCCTCGATAATATCTCGCCCGTCGCGCCCGGCATGGGCAATTTTGCCCGGGTCGGCACCAAATGGATGATAGATGCAACGATCCCGGCGCATTTGTCCGATGAAGAGCGCACCAACTTTGAGCCAGCTTTTCCGAAAAACTTCGAAAATGTGGATTTGAAAGATTATTTGCCTTAGGGCCACGCAATGGCGACATCAGCGACGCCTAGCACCCCTCCTTCGACATAAAAAACATATAAACCTATTTAACCGGTGTCGGGGTTCTGCAGTCTCCCGGCGGCCCAAGGCACAAGTTTTGTGTCCAAGCACTGCCTCACCTTCCAAATAAAGGAGGGCTAGGCATATGGGCCACGCTTTTAAAACATCCTCTTTTTTGAAAATCAACCTGCCGCATAATATACGGACGGTTTCGCTCCTATCTTTTTTGCAAACGCTTACTGGTGCCCATGAATACATTCGAGGTACGCACCGTCAGGATTTGGTGCAGGAAATATTAGCACGCACATCTTTTCCCCTCGTTGAAATTGAGAAAGATGGTAAGACGCAAAAAGTAAGGGTCGAGTTTGAGGCACTTTTCAGCGGTGCCGGGTATGACGGTGATGCCGTCTATAAATCTTTATTCGGCGACCAAATGGATATCATCGAAGGCAAACCCGGCTCAGCCTTTTTTTCAGATCCCAGCGGTCTACATCACGGTCGATTACCAGAGAAAAACGCGCGCTTGCTGGTCTGGATTCGATATGGACTGTATCGAAATCGAGCCTACCAAAATGATGAGCTGGCACCTGTAAACTATGATTGGGCAGCGGGCCGCATCCCCGACAGCCCTCGGCACCGCCATATTAACCGGCTGCTTTTAGATGATAGCGATGTCTTTTAGATAAGCATCATGCCGCGTAGCTTGAGCGGGCCTGCACGCCCCATTTGCCATCCATTTTGCTGACAATCCAAAGCGATTTATAGGTTCCCAGCACGGAACCATCTTCACGGTAGCGGGTAAACTGTACGTCGAGATGAACTTTGTTTTCATCTCCCTGGATCACGCGTCGGTAATCCCAATCCGTATGGTGCCAGCCATCGGTAGGTATTGCAGTTTACGTCGTGAGATCAACCATCACCGACACCTCAATCACTCTCAACGAAATCTTTGCCGGTGCCTTTCCTTATGTTATCATCATGCTGGTTGTGACGATATTGCTGATTGCAATACCGGATCTCAGCTTATTCCTTTTGAAATTGTAACCGCCGAGAAATTATTATGACCCAGAGTTTAATAAAAGGCGGCACGATCATTTCCATGGATCGCCGGGTCGGCGATTTTACCAAAGGCGATATTCTCCTTGAAGATGAAAAGATTGTAAAAATCGCGCGCTCCATCCGCGCCGCCAACGCAAAAATCATCGATGCCACTGATATGATCGTTATGCCCGGTTTTGTGAATGCCCACATACATACGTGGCAGACCGGCATTCGAGGCATTGCCGGAAACTGGTCGATCCCTGAATACCTCCACATGATGCATGCGGAGATCGCACCGCGCTTTACAGCGAATGATACCTATCTCGGCAATCTGATTGGCTCCCTCAATCAAATCAATTCAGGAGCAACGACAATATTTGATTGGTGTCACAACAATGCGACCCCGGCTCACACCGACGCGGCTATCGCCGGGCTCCAAGAAACCGGCATTCGGGCAGTGTTCGGTCATGGCTCCCCGAAACCAGATGCAAAAAAGGGGCAAGTTCCCTACACCCATATGCCGCACCCTCGCTCAGAGCTTGAGCGTCTGCGCAAAGGCTCGTTTGCCTCGGATAACGGGTTGCTCACTTTAGCGATGGCGGCGCTTGGACCTGACTTCTCAACATGGGAGGTGACGGAACACGATTTCAAATTGGCAAAAGAACTTGATCTATTAATCAGCGCGCATGTCTGGGGAGCCCCCAATCGGATGAACAAAGATGGCTACCGTAAATTGGCCAAAAACAAGTTGCTGGGGCCAAACCACAACCTGGTGCATGGTGTGTACCTTGGCGATAGCGAACTGAAGTTGATCGTTGATTCAGGCGCATCCATAACCGTCACGCCCGAGGTCGAATTGCAAATGGGACACGGTGTTCCATTGACTGGTAGAGTGCGCGCTCTTGGCGCACGGCCATCACTTGGCGTAGATGTAGAATCGAATATATCTGGTGATATGTTTACGGTAACGCGCATGGCGTTACAAAATCAGCGTAATATAGATAATAGGCGATTTGCAAAGGCGGCAAAAAAGCCGGCCCAATCACTTTCGATATTTCCTCGGGAGGCCTTGGAATGGGCGACCATTAATTCTGCCAAAGCATTAAATCTGGACAAGAAAGTTGGATCTCTAAAACCCGGCAAACAGGCTGATCTTATTTTCATCAACAAGAATGATTTAAACTTATTTCCGGTGCACGATCCAATTGAATCGATCGTCTTTCAGGCAAACGGGTCAAACGTTGATACGGTAATGATCGCGGGAAAGATTAAGAAAAAAGGCGGCAAACTCACCTATCGTGGAATTGAGAAGAAAAAAGAACTCCTAGCACGCTCGGGCCGGAAAATTCTCAAAGGGCTAAAGCTTCATTAGCCCTTCAAAGAGCCAAGATGATCCAACACCTCCGCTAATTTCATGACATCGGCATATTTGTGATGTAAATCGAAGAGGCTCGTTTTGTGGGCCATTTCGCTTCGATCGAACACACATTCCTCGACGATGGAAATGTGAAAGCCGTTGGAATATGCATCGACCACACTGGAGCGCACACAGCCGGATGTGCTTTCGCCACAAATAATGAGGCTATCATGGCCTTTTTGGACGAGATGAGCGGACAGTGGCGTGCCAAAAAAAGAACTCGCACGTTCCTTACGGATTACGACGTCTTCCGGTTCAGGCGTAAAGGCCTCATGAATTTCAAAATCATGCGCGGTTAGTGGCGCGACGTTACGCCGCGTCGAGCGCACCCGATTGGGCGAAAATGTGCCGGTAATATAATAGATCGGAAGGTTGGCAGATCTGCCCGCCGCCAAAAGCTCGACGATTGGATCAATCGCTCCGTGAGCATATTTGCCGCAGGTGCTGGGGAATTCCCCAGTAATTTCATGTGGTGGTTTGGCTCCACCTTTGTAAACCAAGTTATAGAGATCGATTGCCAAAACGGCAGGATTTTTGCCAATAAAAGTCTCCCGGATATAAGGCGCGTAAGTGGCATAATCTTCATCTGAATACAGACCTTGCCAACAGTGATCTTCAAATTGTTCTTTACTCGCCACGATATTTATCCTCCCGTTTTGTCAAATTGATTATTCAGACGAAAACAATAAAAGGCAACCGCATTGCGATTTCCCTGAACGTTACTCCGCCAGAACGTCTTTGACTTTGACGGCCAGCTCTTGGAGGCTGAACGGTTTGGGCAGGAAGTTTATCGACTGATCTTCGCTTATCTCGCCCGGAATGGCGTCCTCTGCATAGCCGGACATGAGTATCACTTTAATATTTGGCAGTTCCTCTAAGATCAGCCGCACTAAAGTATGCCCGTCCATGCCTGGCATCATGACGTCGGTGAGGATTAAATCGATCGGATCACCAAATTCATTGATCACATCCAAGGCGTGCTCACCATCATTGGCCTCCAGCACCCGGTAGCCTTTATTACGTAGCGCCCTGGCGCCGAACAGACGAACAGCGTCTTCATCCTCTACCAATAAGACCGTACCTGCCCCGGTTAAATCAGCATCATCGATAATTTCATTGGCATAGCCGCCTCCAACAAAATCAGCCTCTGCGGCACTGAAGGCGGGTAAGTAAATCGAAAATGTTGTGCCCTCGCCAAGCGCTGAATCAACAAATATAAATCCTTCTGACTGGCGGATAATGCCGTAGACGGTAGACAGACCGAGCCCGGTCCCTTCGCCGACGTCTTTAGTTGAGAAGAACGGCTCGAAAATGTGGCTAATATCTTCTTTGGCAATGCCGGAGCCGGTATCAACGACTTTGATCAAGATGTATTCGCCCGCCGGCATGACTTCGTGGCCGCGCTGAATTGACGTCTCGACAGTCACCCGTTCGGTCGTGACATTAATCACACCGCCGCCCGGCATGGCGTCCCTAGAATTCACCGCCAAATTTATTATGACCTGGTCAAATTGACCCGGATCGGTCCGGATCAAATCAACATCCTTACCGTGATTGAGTTCAAGCTCGATATTTTCGCCTATGAGGCGACGGAGCAGATTTGACAGATCATTAAGCGCATCGGTAATTGCAAAGACTTTAGGTTGGAGCGTCTGACGCCTTGAGAAGGCCAATAATTGGCGAACAAGATTTCCGGCCCGGTTGGCATTTTGTTTGATCTGCATAATGTCGGCAAAAGAGGGATCGTCTGGACCATGCCTCCCCAGCAACAAGTCACAAAATCCACCCATCGCCGTCAGCAGATTATTAAAATCATGGGCCACGCCTCCAGCCAATTGCCCGACGGCCTGCATTTTCTGCGCCTGGTTAAATTGAACCTCAAGATTTTTCTGCTCCGTCGTATCAATGACGTGCATAACAAGTCCTGTGACATCCCCCTCTTCGTCTGAAATGCGGCTGACATATAGAGAGGCTGTCAATTCACGCTCGCCGCCCGCCGGCATGCGTACATCCAAAAGCGTTGCCGACTTGATTCCCATGACAACTTTGGAAAGTTGGGCATCTGCGTCACTACGATCTTCTTTGTTGATGCGTTCTGACAATGGTCTGCCAATAACGCCATCACGGTGAAGTCCGAGCAACTTTAAGAACGCGCGATTGCAATCAATCACCTCGCCTTGAAAATCAAGCAAGACAATTCCGACCGGCGCGTCGGAAAACAACCACGGAATGCGGCGCAATAATGGCCTTCCTGTGCCGTCATCAACAACTGGTGTAAAGGGCTCGCGCAATACAATCGAGCGACTGTATTCAAATTCACCGTCCTTCGATTGTTTCTGAGATTGGATGAGATATACCGGGAATTCCACACCTTCGGTGGAACGCAATACAAGGCCGCCATGCATACCACTCGCATCGGCCTCGACTGGATTATTTGGGTTTGGTTCAGCTGAGACAAATTCAGCAAAACCCGGCAATTCGCTAACCTTTTTGTCTTCTCGGATGCCAAGCCACTCTCTCATGGCCGAGTTCATGAATCGCAAATTGCCATCGCCATCTGCTGAAAAATATCCAACTGGCAGCTGATTTAGGAGATCGCCGGTAAATTGTTCTTCGTGCAGACGATTAATATCATGCGCGCGCAGATCAGTGACATCTTCCACCCGCCACAAGGTTAAACCCCTCAGAGTCTCAACTGGCTCGACCGCCAATTTCCATGAGAAAGTGGGGCCACCTTTGGAACCAAATACCAACTCCCCGATATCCCGGCGATTTTCCTTAGCGTTGGCGCAAATTCGAGCAAAGACCGCCTCGGAACTTGCATTGAGCAATTTTCCGATGCCTTCAATACTCGCCGAGCCAATTAATTTTTGCAGCTCGATCTTCTCAAAATTCAAACGAAAGGCTTCGTTATCAAAAATAATGCGCTGGCGTGCATCAGTTAGGAACAGGGCCTCTTGTGATGCCGATAACGTTTCAAACATTGAATCTCTCGCCTGCCTCCGCTCGGTGGCACGACCAAATTTCCAAGCGGACATGGTGGCAAAAATAATTGTTAAAGCAGCGAAAGCCAGTCCTAGGGATTGCAATGTTGCGCTTGTAGGCCCCGGGTCATGTCCTGGGATAAGCAGCGCAGCGGCGACAGCGGCAAATACAACAGCCAATAAGGTATTAAAAAATGGCGATTGCAGGACAGCCATAAGCCCCCTCGCCGTCCCGGCAAGAAAATCGTTAAACTTGGTGTCTTTTATTTTCAATGCGCCCTCGTCACACCAGATTCATCCCAGATGCACTCAAGAACCTTCTTGAAACCTTGGGTAATATATGACGTTACCGCCTTTTTTGTGGGGTATTCATTGCGCGATTCGGCCCCTATCATCAAGTCCTGTCTTCAACTTTCTATTTTATCTAATTGGAAATTTAAATTTGATTCTGCTGATTTTTCGTATTGTCTTCCTGCATCGAGACATTTTCAGTTGGATCGACACTTACCGGGTCCATGTTTGGTTCTGCTTTTGGCATTTTCCCTTTAAGCCGGAAGACATAGCCGATAACCTCAGCGACTGCATGAAAGTGCTCGGCAGGGATTTCTTCGTCAATTTCTACCGTCGCATAAAGCGCCCGGGCGGCGGAAGCAGATAATGCAAACCATGTTAGCGCGCCGATGCCGGGAATTGTCTCAAGTTTGGTTGTTGAAGTAGGCCAAAAAGTTCTGCAAGGCGACACTTTGCTGTCGATTGAAGCGATGAAAATGGAAACTGCTGTCAATGCAGAGCAGGACGGCA
>Ga0209554_1000586_pt1 | contig 30521 bp, 31 predicted proteins | sample MarorgKNORR_S2LV_5_FD_188221 | JGI IMG/M metagenome (GOLD analysis project Ga0209554, IMG submission 188221) | Marine microbial communities from the Southern Atlantic Ocean, analyzing organic carbon cycling - Bottom_A/KNORR_S2/LV (SPAdes) (version 2) | ecosystem: Environmental > Aquatic > Marine... | reverse complement strand
GGGTCGAAGATGTCGTAGTCGGTGGCCAGGTCGTCGACCGGGCAGCGTTCGGTATCGGTCATGGCGTCAGCCCTCCACGATTTCGATGGCGTACTCGGGGCAGTTGTCGATGATCAGCCGGGCCTTCTCCTCGAGGCCGGCCGGCACGACACCGTCGTTCAACTCGAAGGCGTTGCCGAGGTCATCGACATCGACGAGTTCGGGGGCGAGTGCGTAGCAGCGGCTGTGCCCCTCACACTTCCCTGCATCGACCTTGATCTTCACGTGAACCCCCTGCGGGAGTGTCGACAACGAGGTTAGCCAGATGGCTAACTGTTTGTTAGGGTAACACGCAGCTCGTCAGATCGAAAGAGTCGAGCGCAAATCGATCGGGAGCTTCCTTGCCGACCAACCTGCTGCCACGGACCGACACCCATCCCGACGAGGTCGGCGTGGCCTCGACTGAGGGCTCCTACACCTGGGCGGGCCTCGAGTCCCGGGCACGGCGGTTCGCCGCCGCCCTCGCCGCCGAGGGCCTGGCCGCAGGAGACCACTGGGCGCTGCTGTCCCACAACCGCATCGAGTGGACACCGCTGCTCATCGGCAACCTTCGGGCCGGCACCCGGTACGTCCCGTGCAACTGGCACCTGACCGCCTCCGAGGTCGCCTACCAGCTGACCGATTCGGCCAGCCGCCTGCTGGTCACCGACGCCGCCAACGAAGACGTCGCCCGCGAGGCGGCGGCCATGGCCGGCGTCGGACGGGTCGTCGTCATCGACACCGAGCTCGAGGGCTGGCTCGATGCCCACCCGGACACCGAACCGCCGGACGACCCCGCCGGGTCCGTCCAGAACTACACCTCGGGGACGACCGGCCGGCCCAAGGGGGTGCTGCGCTCCGACCAGCAGGGCGACTCCCGCAGCGCACTCCATGGCACGTCGGCCACCTGGGGCCGGTATTTCCACCTCCCCGACCATGGGCCACACCTGGTGGTCAGCCCGATGTACCACGCCCTTCCGAGCGCCTTCCACAACGCCGCACTCGGCCTCGGCCAGTCGATCTTCTTCGAGCACCGCTTCAACCCCGAGCGGTTCCTCGCCACCATCGAGCGCGAGGGCGTCACCAGCTCCGCAGTCGCCCCCATCCACCTGATCCGCCTGGCCAAGCAGTTCGACGAACTGGCCGGCCGCCACGACCTGTCGAGCCTCGTCTCGGTGGTCCACGGCGGCGCCCCCTGTCCGCGCTGGGCCAAGGAGGTGGTGCTCGACTGGTGGGGCCCGGTGGTCTACGAGCTGTTCGGCTCCTCGGAGGGCACCGGCCCCCTGCGGGTCGACCCCGACGAGTGGCGACGCCTCCCCGGGACCATCGGCCGGCCGGCGCCGTTCCTCCGGGTGGCGGCCTTCGACGACGATGATGAGCGCCTCCCCGACGGACAGACCGGCACCCTCTACTTCCAGCGCGACGACGGCCGACCGGAATATGTGGGCGCCTCCGACAAGACGGCGGCGAACCGCCTGCCCGGCGGCTGGTTCACGGTCGGCGACGTCGGTTGGATCGACGCCGAGGGCTATGTGTTCCTCGCCGACCGGAAGATCGACATGATCATCTCCGGTGGCACCAACATCTACCCGGCAGAGGTCGAGGCGGTCCTCATCGAGCATCCGGCCGTCGCCGACTGCGCCGTGTTCGGCATCCCCGACGACGAGTGGGGCGAGCAGGTCAAGGCCGCCGTGCAGTTCGAACCCGGCGCAACGGCCGGCGCCGATGAGCTCATCGGCTGGTGCCGGGAGCGCCTGGCGGGCTACAAATGCCCGAAGACGGTCGACGTCCACGAGGCAATGCCCCGGGAGGCGACCGGAAAGCTCAAGAAACGCCACCTGCGCGACGTCTACTGGGAGGGCCGAGAGCGTGCCATCTGACGACGACACCGAATCCGAGGTCCTGATCGCCGTCGATGGCGGCGTGCTGACCGTCACCCTCAACCGCCCGGAGGCGCTCAACGCCATCACCCCGACGATGCTGGCCACGCTGGCCGATGTCCTCGACAGCGCCTCCGCCGACGAGACGATCCGTGTGGTGGTCCTCACCGGTGCGGGGCGGGCGTTCAGCGCCGGCGTCGACCTGGTGGCACTGGGCGACCTCGACCTCACCGACGGCAGCGTCGGCGACCTGCTGGACATCCCGGCCCGGCGGGTCACCGGCCTGCTGTCGACCATGCCCAAGCCGACGATCGCCCGGATCAACGGCCACTGCTTCACCGGTGCACTCGAGATCGCCCTGGCCTGCGACCTGGCGGTCGTCGTCGCCGAGGCCAAGCTGGGCGACACCCACGCCAAGTTCGGCCTGCGCCCCACCTGGGGGATGAGCCAGCGACTGCCGCGACTCATCGGCATGGTGGCCGCCCGTGAGCTGTCGTACACGGCACGGGTGTTCACCGGGACCGAGGCGGCGGCGATGGGAATGGTGAGCCGTGCCGTGCCGGCCGAAGGCCTCGACGATGCCATCCGACAGCTCGTGGAAGCGCTGCTCGCCAACAGCCCCGGGTCGCTGGCCGCCTACAAGGACCTCTACCGCGAGGCCATGGAACGACCGCTGGGCGAGGGGCTGGCCTACGAGGCCGCCACGGACTACCCGATCCCGGACACCGCGGAGAGGCTGGCCGGGTTCAGGACCTGACCCGCCGCAACGTCGAGCGCCGGTGGCCGTCAGTCGGCCGGCCGGCCCAGGTGTACGAGGGCGTCGCCGCGGTTCACGACGGGTGAGCGGGTGTGACCGATCACGAGGCCGTCCTTCGTCGCCCGGACGGCGGCGAGGCTGTTGCCGAAGGCGTCGTCGATGGTGCCGAGCACATCGCGGAGGGCCACCCGGTCACCGGCCGCCACGTCGAGGTGGAGGATGCCGCTGCGCCCGGCCCGCAACCAGGTGGTGCTGCGGACGATGATGGGCTCGACCGCAGCCGCTTCGGCTGCGCCGATGACCCCGAGGTGGACCAGCACCCGCCGAACGCCGGCGACGCCGGTGGCGATCGCCTCCTCGTCGAAGCGCCAGGCCTCGCCCGCCTCGTAGAGCAGGACCGGCTTGCCGCGCTTGGCGGCGGCACGTCGCAGGGTTCCCGGCCGGGGGCGGGCATGGATGAGCGCCGGTGGAGCGAACGCCGTGGCCAGGTCGAGGACGGTGGGGTCGTCGAGGTCGGCCCGCACCTGGGGGAGGTTGGTGCGGTGGTCGCTCGCCGTGTGGAGGTCGATGCCCACGTCGGAAGGCCCCACGATGTTCGTCATGAAGAGGTGGGCGATCTGGGCGGCCAGCGACCCGGTGGCCGATCCGGGGAACGACCGGTTCAGGTCGCGGCGGTCGGGTAGATAGCGGTCGCCGCCGATGAACCCGTGGACGTTGACCACCGGGACGGCCAGCACGGAGCCGGCCATGTCGGCCGGGTCGAGCGTGCCGAGGAGCCGGGTGATGATCTCGACGCCGCCGACCTCGTCGCCGTGGATGGCGGCGTTGAGCCAGACGGTCGGTCCCGGACGTGCGCCGTGCACCACGCGCACGGGCAGGGCCATGTCGGACCCGGTCGCCAGGCGGCCGATCGGCAGCTCGAGCTGGGCGACGGTGCCGGCCCGGATCTCGAGGCCGCCGACGGTGATCGGCTCGGGTTCGGTCACCGGGGATCCTGCCGGTCGGGGCCACGCTCGCCGCGAGGTGGTCGCCCGGTCAGGTACGAGCGCCCGGCATCGACGGCGAACCGCCCGCGGATCGCCTGGCGGCCCAGCAGCATGCGGAAGCCCATCTGCTCACGTCGGGTGAGGGTGAACTCGACGGCCACGGTGCTCCCCCCGATCCGGACGGGGAGCAGGACGACGGGTCGCAGCTTGGCGACGCCGCTCGATGGCCGCACCATGCGCCGGTCCAGCACAGGTGCTTCGAGCTTCACGGAGTCGATGGACGAGCGCTGCCACGGGTGGACCCGGAAGCGGACCCACTCGGCGCCGTCGCGCTCGAACGTGACCAGCCCGGTGGCGTGCAGTGCCGACGTGCGGGCACCCGTGTCGACCTTGGCCTTGACCCAGGCCAGACTGTGGTCGGGGAGCCCGACCCACTCTCGCCAACCCAGCACCGGCAGTGACCCCATCGACCCCGGTTCCCTCCGTCTGGTGCATCTCCCGACCGTCGGTCGGCCGGGTGCTCCATCATCGCCGCTCGAACAGCCGTAGCCTTCCACGGCGACCCGGTTCGCGTGTTCGTCCCCCATTTCGCCACTGGAGCCCCGGTGAAGCTCGCCATCCTCTCCCGCCAGCCGAACGGCTACAGCTCGAGCCGTCTCCTGCAGGCGGCCGAGGCGCGGGGCCACGAGGTCGGCATCCTCGACACGCTCCGCTTTGCCATCGACCTTGCCGGCGACGAACCCGACCTGCAGTACCGGTCGCAGCCCGTCGACGACTTCGACGCCGTCATCCCCCGCATCGGGGCGTCCATCACGTATTTCGGGACGGCCGTGGTCCGGCAGTTCGAGCAGATGGACGTGTACACGCCGAACACCTCGAACGGCATCGCCAACTCCCGCGACAAGCTGCGGGCCATCCAGATCCTGTCCCGGCACGCCATCGGCATGCCGGCCACGGCTTTCGCCCGCAACCGGGCCGACGTCCTGCCGGCCATCGAGCGGGTCGGCGGCGCTCCGGTCGTGATCAAGCTGCTCGAGGGGACCCAGGGCATCGGGGTGGTCCTGGCCCCCGACACCAGCGTGGCGTCGGCGATCATCGAGACGCTCCAGAGCGCCAAGCAGAACGTGCTCATCCAGTCGTTCGTGAAGGAGTCGAGGGGCCGCGACGTCCGGGCGCTGGTCGTGGGCGACCGGGTCGTGGGGGCCATGCGGCGCACGGCCAAGGGCGACGAGTTCCGTTCGAACATCCACCGCGGGGGAACCGTCGAGGCCGTCGAGTTGGACGCCGACTACGAACAGGCCGCCGTCCGGTCCGCCCAGATCATGGGGCTGCGGGTGGCTGGCGTCGACATGCTCGAGGGCGCCGACGGGCCGCTGGTCATGGAGGTCAACTCGTCGCCGGGACTCGAGGGGATCGAGCGGGCCACCGGGCTCGACATCGCAGGCTCGATCATCGACTTCGTCGACAACCAGGTGGCCTTCCCGGAGCTCGACGTGCGCCAGCGGCTCACGGTGAGCACCGGCTACGGGGTCGCCGAGCTGCTCGTCCGCGAGGACGCCCACCTGGTCGGCCAGTCCATCGCGGAGAGCGGGCTCACCGAACGGGACATCGTGGTGCTCACGCTGCACCGGGGTGCCCAGGTGATCCCGAACCCGAAGCCGGGTCGGGTGCTCGAGGCCAACGACCGGCTGCTGTGTTTCGGGCGGCTCGAGGAGATGCGCGACATGATCCCGGACCGGCGTGGACGCCGTCGCAGGGTCCGACCGCTGCCCGACGATGCCCTCACACCGAACGCCGAGGACGAGACCGAGGCCTGAGGCGGGGCACCGGTCCTGTGACCGGGTCTAGGGTCGCGTCGCAGTCCGACGACGCAGGAGGAGCGTGTGATGAGCGGTTCGATGGTGGATTTTCCCGTCAACGGGACGAGTGCAGGCGGCTATCTGGCCGTTCCCGACGGGGGGAGCGGCCCGGGCGTGGTCGTGCTCCAGGAGTGGTGGGGGCTGGTGCCCCAGATCAGGGCGGTTTGCGACCAGTTGGCCGGTGAGGGGTTCGTGGCGCTGGCACCCGACCTCTACGGAGGAGAGTTCGCCGAGCACACCGAGATGGACAAGGCAGGCGAGCTCATGACCACGCTGCCGCCCGACCGGGCCGCCCGCGACATGTCGGGCGCCATCGACCACCTGCTGGGCCTCGACGCCACGACCGGCGCAGCCGTGGGCGTCGTGGGCTTCTGCATGGGCGGGATGCTGACCCTGTTGATCGCCGCCATCGAGGGCGACCGGGTGGCTGCGGCTGCTCCGTTCTACGGGGCGCCCCTCGGTGACGGTGGCCCCGACTGGTCGGGCCTCACCGCGAAGGTCGAGGGCCACTTCGCCGCCGTCGACGACTTCTTCCCGCCCGATGCGATAGCGACGCTGGGCGAAGAGTTGCGGGGCATGGGCAAGGACGTCGAGTTCCACGTCTACGAGGGCACCGGCCACGCCTTCGCTAACTGGGAGAACCCGCTCGGCACCCACGATGAAGCGGCCGCCGCCACCGCCTGGGCCCGCACCCTCGATCTGTTCCGTACCTGCCTGTAGTCGGGTCGCCCCCGGCTCGGGAATCGGGCGCCGGCGTGCCCTACGATCGCGGCCATGAGCGAGCCGCACCGACCGCTGCGCACCGAGGTCGTCCCGGAGATCGTCGTCGACGACTGCGACGCTGCGCTGGCCTTCTACGCAGCGGCATTCGGCGCCGAGGAACTGATGCGCCACTCCCTGCCCGACGGCCGGGTCATCCACGCCGAGGTCTCGTTCGACGGGTTCGTCATCTTCGTGACCGACGACTTCCCCGAGATGCACGGCGGGCAGGGCACCTCGCCCACGGCCATCGGCGGCACACCGGTCTGCCTGCACCGCGATGTCCCCGACATCGACGCCTCGGTCGAGCGGGCCGTCGCCGCCGGCGCCACGCTGCTCCACGGCCCCGAGGACATGTTCTGGGGCGACCGCTACGCACGCCTCGCCGACCCCTACGGCCACCAGTGGTCGCTGGCCACGCCCGGACCGGGTCCCGACGCCGAGGCCACCGCCGCCGCCATTTCCGAATTCGACACAGGAGGTTCCGAGTGACCGACCAGGCAGCACCCCCACGGGCATCGTTTCGCTCGTTCGAGGAGTCCACGAAGGACGACTGGATGCTCATCATGGAGCAGCGCAGTGAACTCAACGCCGCCCTCGCCGACCGGATCCTCGAGCAGTTCGAGCACCTGCGCGACGACTACGGCGGCTTCCCCGTCGACCGCCTCGAGCACAGCGTCCAGACCGCCACCCGGGCCGAACGCGCAGGCCGCGACGACGAGTACGTGCTGTGTGCCCTGCTCCACGACCTGGGCGACCCGCTCACCCCCTACAACCACCCCGACGTGGGGGCGGCGATCCTCAAGCCGTTCGTGTCCGAGTCCAACCACTGGATGGTGGAGCACCACGGCATCTTCCAGGGGTACTTCTTCTGGCACCACCTCGGCATGGACCGCAACACCCGCGACCAGTACGCCGACTCGCCCCACTACGCCCTCACCGAGGAGTTCTGCTCCGAGTACGACTCGCCGGCGTTTGACCCGGGCTACGACTCGAAGCCGCTCGGCCACTACGAGCCGCTGATCCGCCAGTTCTTCGGCACCAACCCGTGGTCCGGCCGCCCGGCCGGCGACGGCTGAGTCCACGTCGGCGACTGAGGAGGGGAGCAATGTCGGGATCCGACCTGCAGCGGATGATGGACGGCCTCTTCTGGCACGGCATCCCCACCCTGTTCCGCTGCCCCCACGACCCCGACCCGGCCAACGCCGACATCGGCCTGGTCGGCGTGCCCCACAGCACCGGCAACGGCACCACGCAGCGCGACCAGCACCTCGGTCCCCGTGCCGTGCGTGACATCTCGGCCCTCGGCCGCCGGGTCCACAACGACTTCGGGATCGACCCGTGGGAGGTCTGCCGCATCCACGACCTCGGTGATGTCGCCCTGCCCCGGGCCAATGACAACGAGGCCTGCATCGAGGACATCACCGACTTCTACCGGGAGGTCGGCGAGGCAGGCTGCCGACCGGTGTCGATAGGCGGCGACCACTCGATCACCGGCGGCATCCTCCAGGGCATCGCCGGCGAGGGCGCCCGCCTGACCGGCGGTGAGAAGGTCTGCCTGCTTCATTTCGACGCCCACACCGACGCCTACCACAACATTCCCCACTTCCTGGGGGCGGTGAAGTCGGCCGCCCACTGGGCCGGCTACCTGGTCGAAGGCGGCCACGTCGATGCCGAGCACTCGGTGCAGGTCGGTATCCGGGGCAACGTCCGCACCCTCGACTGGCTCGAGCCCTCCTACGCCCTCGGCTACGAGGTCATCCGCAAGGTCGACTACGACGCCATGGGTCCCGAGCGGGTGATGGAGGTCATCGACGAACGCATCGGCGACCGCCCGCTGTACATCACGTTGACCTCGACTGCCTCGACCCGACGGTCGCCCCCGGTGTCGCCAACATCGAGGCGGGCATCGAGGGCTTCGGCATGGACGAGGTGGTGCAGCTCATCCGCTCGGTGCGCGGCAAGAACATCATCGGCGGCGACGTGGTCTGCCTCATGCCGACGATCGACTCGCCCAACCACATCACCAGCTATCGGTCGATGGCCGTGATGTTCGAGATCATCTCGCTCATCGCCGACCGGTCGGCTTCCTGACGCCGGTGGGGCCGGCCGCGGCACCTCCCGGCCCCGCCTAGCATCGGCTGGCCATGATCCTCTCCGACCGTTCCCTGCGCGAGGCGATCGCCGCCGGCCGCATCGTCATCGAGCCGTTCGACGACTCGTGCGTGCAGCCCTCGTCGATCGACCTGCACCTCGACCACCGGTTCCTCGTGTTCCGCAACCACACCCGGGGCCTGATCGACGTGAAGGAGGACCTCACCGACCTGACCGAACAGCTCGAGGCCACCGACGAAGATCCCTTCATCCTCCATCCAGGCGAGTTCGTGCTCGGGTCCACCCTGGAACGCGTGGTCGTACCCGACGACCTGGTGGCCCGCCTCGAGGGCAAGTCCAGCCTCGGCCGCCTGGGGCTGCTGATCCACTCGACCGCCGGCTACGTCGATGCCGGCTGGGACGGCCAGCTCACCCTCGAGCTGTCCAACGTGGCGAACCTGCCGATCACGCTCTACCCGGGCATGAAGGTCGGCCAGATCTCGTTCGTGCAGATGACCACGGCCGCAGACAACCCGTACGGGTCCGGCGTGCTCGGCTCGAAGTACCGGGGCCAGGAGGGTCCCCGCCCCAGCCGCTACTGGGAGAACTTCGACCGGTGACCGGCCCGCTCCCGGCCACCCGCGGAGCCTTTCCGCACGCCCGGGTCGCCGGCGACCTGGTCCACGTGTCGGGCACCAGCGCCCGCCGGGCCGACGACACGATCGAGGGCGCCACGATCGCCGGCGACGGCACGGCGCACCTCGATGCAGCGGTTCAGTCGGCCGCCGTGCTCGCCAACGTCGAGCGGGTGCTCATCGAACTCGGGCTCGACCGGACCGACCTGGTCGATGCCACGGCATTTCTCGTCGACATGGGCGACTTCGAAGCCTGGAACTCCGCATGGGCCGCCTTCTTCGACGGGGTCGAGGCCCCGGCCCGGACCACGGTCGGTGTGCGGGCACTCCCGCACCCCCACCTCCTCGTCGAGGTCAAGGCCACCGCCCGCCTCAGGGACCGGAGCTGAGCCGTGCGCCTCCCCTTCGACCTCTCGGCATGGATCGACGAGCACCGACACGAGCTGAAGCCGCCGGTCGCCAACCAACAGGTCTGGCTCGACTCCGACATGATCGTGATGGTCGTCGGCGGCGGCAACGAACGCACCGACTTCCACGACGATCCCCGGCCCGAGTTCTTCCACCAGATCGAGGGATCGATGGTGTTGCGGATCATGGAGGAAGAGGGCAGCCCGCCGATCGACCTCGAGATCGGTGCCGGCGAGGTGTTCCTCCTGCCGCCGGGCGTCCGGCACTCGCCACAGCGCAAGGACCCCGACGGCATCGGCCTGGTCGTCGAGTACGCCAGGCCAGAAGGCGAACTCGACGGGTTCGAGTGGTACTGCGACGGGTGCCACCACCTGGTCCACCGGGTCGAGGTCCAACTGGAGTCGATCGTGGACGACCTGCCCCCGTTGTTCGAGGCCTTCTATGCCGACCACGAGGCCCGGACGTGCCCGACCTGCGGGGCGCTGCACCCCGGTCGGGGCTGACCGGACATGGCTGACCGGACATGAAGATCGACGTCCACGCCCACTTCTTTCCCCGGATCACCCGGGAGCAGGGGGCGGTGCTCGGCGCCGACGGCCCCTGGCTGCGCGACGACGGTGACGGGACCGGGCAGCTCATGGCCGGCGAGCGGGAGTACCGATCCGTCGAGAGTTTGCTCTGGGACCCGGACGTCCGGGTTGCACGGATGGACGAGCACGGCGTCGACATCCAGGTCTTGTCCGCCACGCCGCTTCTGTTCGGCTACGGGGCCGACCCCGAGACCGCCGGGCGCTGGTGCCGGCTGGTCAACGACCAGGCGGTCGAGATGTGTGCCGTCCACCCCGAACGGCTGCGTTCGCTGTGCCAGGTCCCGCTCCAGGATGTGGACCTTGCCTGTGTCGAGGCGTCGAGGGCCGTGGCGGACGGACACGTCGGGGTGCACATCGGCAACCACCTCGCCGATCGGAACCTCGACGACCCGGACATGGTGCAGTTCCTGCACCACTGCGCCGACGAGTCCATTCCGGTCCTCGTGCACCCGTGGGACATGATGGCCGCCGACCGGATGCCCGGGTACATGTTGCAGTGGCTGGTCGGCATGCCCGCCGAGACCCATCTGGGGATCCTGTCGCTGATTCTGTCCGGGGCGTTCGAACGCCTGCCCCGGGGCCTGCAGTTGTGCTTCGCCCACGGCGGCGGCAACTTCGCCGCACAACTGGGTCGGGTCGACAACGCCTGGCATCGACGGGACCTGATTCGGGCCGACTGCCCGAACCCGCCGTCGACCTACGTGGACCGGTTCAGCGTCGACTCGGCCGTGTTCTCCGACGATGCGCTGCGCCTGCTGGTCGCCGTGATGGGCATCGACCGGGTGATGCTCGGTTCGGATGCTCCGTTCCCCCTCGGCGAGGAGCAGCCGGGCCGGCTGGTGGAGACCTCGTCGCACCTGTCCGACGACGACAGGTCGGCGATCCTCGGCGACAACGCCGTCCGGTTCTTCGGCTTGTCGGACTAGCGGGACTGCGCCGCCTCGCCGTTCTGGAGTGCCTCGAGCACGTGGAGGGCGATGTCGCCCACCTTCACCTCTGATTCCTCGACGCCCTCGCCCTTCACGCCGTCGTCGATCATGATGTAACAGAACGGGCAGGCCGTGGCGATGCGGGTGGCGCCGGTGGCCAGCAGTTCCTGGGAGCGCTCGACGTTGATGTTCTTGCCGATGTTCTCCTCCATCCACATGCGCCCGCCGCCGGCGCCACAGCACATGCCGTTTGTGCCGCTGCGCTCGGCCTCGACCAGCTCGATGCCGGCGATGCTGCCGACCACCCGGCGGGGTGCCAGGTAGATGTCGTTGTGGCGGCCCAGGTAGCAGGAGTCGTGGTAGACGAGCCGTTCGTCGAGGCGGGCCTCGGACAGGTCGAGCTTGCCCTGGTCGACGAGCCATTCGAGCAGCTGGCTGTGGTGGACGACCTCGTAGTGGCCGCCCATCTGCGGGTATTCGTTGGCGAGCGTGTTGAAGCAGTGCGGGCACTGGGTGACGATCTTCTTGACGCCCATGCCGTTGAGCGTCTCGATGTTCTGCATGGCCAGCATCTGGAAGATGTACTCGTTGCCGGAGCGACGGGCCGGGTCGCCGGTGCACATCTCGGACGGGCCGAGGATCGAGAACGACAAGCCGGCCCGCTGCATGAGCTGGGCCATCGCCCGCGACACCTTCTTGTTCTTGTCGTCGAACGAGCCGGCGCAGCCCACCCAGTAGAGGTACTCGGCCTCGATCGGGTTGCTGCCGTCGATGACCTCGATGCCCTCGAGGTCGCCGACCCACTCGGAGCGGTCGCTCTGCGAGAGGCCCCACGGGTTGCCCGAGTTCTCCATCGAGCGGTAGGCGGCGCCCAGCTCGGTCGGGAAGTCGGATTCCATGAGCGACAGGTAGCGCCGCATGTCGAGGATCTTGTCGAGGATCTCGATGTTGACCGGGCAGACCTCGTCGCAGGCACGACAGCTGGTGCAGGCCCACAGCTCCTCGCTGGTGATGCGGTCGAACATCCAGTTGGCCGGGACGGTGATCTCGTCGTCGGTGCCGATCGGGGGTGATACGACCGGGGTGCCGGTGGCGGCCATGACCTCGCCAGTTTTGAGCACGATCTCACGCGGGTCGAGCGGCTTGCCGGTGGCGTGGGCAGGGCAGACGGCGGTGCAGCGGCCGCACATCGTGCACGAGTCGGTGTCGAGCAGCTGCTTCCAGGTGAAGTCCTCGATGGTGGCCACGCCGAAGCTCTCGAGCTCGGTCTCCATGAGGTTGGGCATCGGCTTCATGGCGCCCTTGGGGCGGTCGCGGTCGCTCAGGTACATGTTCAACGGCGACGTGAACATGTGGCGCAGCATCGTGATCGGCAGCAGTGCCAGGAAGGCCATGAACGCCAGCACGTGGGCGATCCACATGACCTGGTGCCAGCCGTGGATCGAGTCGGCGAAGAACCCGATCGAGTCGACGGCCCCGGCCAGCGGGTAGCCGACCACCGACCAGGTCTCGGCCGACGGGAGTTCGCCACCGTGGTCGGCGGCGGTGGCTGCGATGCGGAACGCCTCGGCGGCGAAGCCGGTCACGCCGATGGTGGCGAACACGATCAGGCCGGCTGCGTGCTCGGGCCTGCTCTTGATGCGGATGCGGTACGGGCGGAACCGGCGCGGGCCGAAGCGCCGCAGCAGCGCCCATACGACGCCGACGAGGAACAGCACGCCGGCGACGTCGCCGACCAGCGTGTACGCCCGGTACACGTCGCCGTGCAGGAACTTGAGGCCTTCTGGCACCTGGTGGTTGACCTCGAGGACGGTGGTGACCGCCAGCAGGATCAGGAACGGGAAGTAGATGAGCGAGTGCATGAGGCCGGCGGCCGGCTCGCGCAGCAGTGTCTGCATGTAGACGCCGGAGCGGAAGTCGCCGAAGCGGCGCTTGGCGTTGCCGGCGGTGGTGGACCGGTTGTCCGGGGCACCCCGCTCCCAGTTCTTCATGCGGTTGGCGAACAGGACGGCGCCGTAGACGATCAGCACGGGGATGACCGTGTAGAAGGTCACCTTGAGCGGGTCGGGGATGTTCCCGAACACCTCCCGGGTGATCTCGGAGTCGTCGTGCCAGCCGTTGACCGCGGCGGCCACGCCGGACGCTGCGGTGAACAGGGCGACGAGGACGCCGAGCCCGATGACGGCGTGGTGGGGCTTGAACTTGCGCTGGTCCATGGTGGTCGCAGAGTAGCCCCGGCGGTCGGGGTGGTGGACCTTCGGGAGCGCCCTTGGCGTATGCGCTCAGGCGGCGGGCCGGGCGTCGAGCATGCAGCCCCGGGAACGCACGGTGCGCAGCACCAGGCCGGAGCCGTCGATGCGTCGGCGGAGGCGGCCGAGTTGCACGTCGAGGCTGTTGCGGCTGGGCAGTCCCTCGGGCCAGCCGAACCTCGCCAGGTCGGCTCTCGGCACGACGTGGCCGAACCGGTCGGACAGCAGCCCGGCCAGGCGGGCCTCGACGGGGGTGAGGGTGGTCCACCAGCGCCCGAACCGCAGGACCCGGCCGTCGGCCAGCTCGGGCTCGTGGGCCGTGCCGTTGTCGCAGCGTTCGATGAGGCAGCGGACCCTGGCCCGGATGTCGCCCTCGTCGGCGGGCATCCGCACCCAGTCCTCGAGCGGGTCGGTCACGGTGAACGGCGGGGCGTGTGGTGCCACCAGTGCGAGGCGGGGGGTCCCGGAGGCCCGCAGCCGATCCAGTCGGTCGGCCTCGGCCGGCCACCGCACGATCGTCAGGTCGTCCAGATGCATGTGTGCAACGTACGCACGCCCTGTTTCGGGTGCGTTTCGCCCCCGTGAACCACCCGTCAACGGTCCGGTTGACGATCTTCCGTCCGTGCGTGAACATGGGTGCCTGAGTAGGGACACCTATGCGGGTACGAGTGGCGGCATTGGCGATCGCTGTGCTGGCCGTCGCCTGTGGGTCGAATGACGACGGGCGGGAAGGCTGGCAGGACCTCGAACCCGACGAGGTCCCGACGATCACCCCGGCGCCGAGGCGTCTCTTCGGCGAACTGCTCTACGGTGACGACGCCTGGTTCGGCCGCCTCGGGCCGACGCTGGGTGGCTACCTCGAGGCGTTGGAGGCGCCGGCACTGGTCGCGCCGGATGAGCTCATCCGGAGCCACTTCGACTCGGTGTCGTTCGGCGTCACAGAGGGCTTCGGCACGCCGCTCGGCGGGAGCATCAGGTACGGCTATCCGGCAGCCGGGGGCCGTTCTGTGGGCGAGATGATGTTCGCGACCTCTCCACTGGGTTCGTTGACCTGCGGGGACGGCGAGGCGACCGAGGTCCGCGGCCTGCCGGGGTGTGTTCGAAACGGACTGGCCGAGCACCGGTACTGGACGCTGCGGTGGGAGGAGGCCGGCGTTCTGTTCTCGGTGGCGGTCAACGACCGGGTGGCCGAGGACCTCGGGTTCGAGTCGGTCCGTGAGATCGTCGAGGCGTCCATCGTCATCGACCACCGACCGGTTTCGTTTCCGCTCCTGCCGTTCGACCCGGATGGGACGATGACCCTCGCTCTCCAGGGGGGAGTGCTGCGGATCGAGGGCGCGTGCGTGTACGTCCATCCGACTCCACGGCCTCCGATTCTGGTCCTCCTCCCTGCGGGATACACATACCTGAGCGCCGACGGCTCATCGCTGTGGGTGCTCGGCCACGTCGTGTCGGACGGCGAGCACGTTGCCATCGGTGGACACGGCAAGGAGCCGGTGTTCGACGACCCTGAGTGGGAGTGGAGCCTGAGCACCTTCGACCTCGTGCAGCCTTGGGCCGACGAGTGCGTGGCCCGCGACCTCTGGCTGGTGAACTCGATGTCCTCGACCGAGGTGCGTTGATCGGGAACCCGCTGCTGGCCCGGCCCTGTCAGGTTTCGGTCAGGAAGCCGACTACAACGCGTCACGCTGACCGAACCGTGGTGTAACCGGGCCCGCGTACGTTCGCCGGTGGAGATCCACCAGCGAACCGAAGGGGGTCATCGTGACCTGTACCCGTACCGAAGCCCGTTCCCCGTCGAGGGGCCAGTCCAGGGGCCTGTCCCGAAGTTGGGAGGAGCGCCGGACGCGGAGCCGCGGCCGCAAGCTTGCCTTCGGCCTCTTCGGCATCCTCGGCGCCGTCCTGATCATGGCCGGACCGGCCACTGCTCAGGAGATCACCCCGGACGCCCTCATGGCCATGGTGGAGGACAACACGGCCCTGTTGGCCAGCCTCTGGCTGATCGTGGCGGGCTGCCTCGTGTTCCTGATGCAGGCCGGGTTCGCCCTCGTCGAGGCCGGCCTCACCCGGGGCAAGAACATCGGCAACATCATGGCCAAGAACCTGGCCGACATGGCGATCGGTGCGCTGGCCTTCTGGGCCGTCGGCTTCGGCTTCGCCTTCGGGTCCGACGGCGGCAGCCTCATCGGCACCGACAACTTCTTCCTCAGTGGAATGTCCGAGTCGTTCCTCGGTGGCGGCGACGTGCTGGCCACGCCGTCGTTCTTCTTCTTCCAGGTTGTGTTCGCCGCAACTGCGGTCACCATCGCCTCGGGCGCCATGGCCGAGCGCACGAGGTTCCCCGCCTACCTGGCGTTCAGCGCCGTGATGACCGGCTTCATCTACCCGGTGGTCGTGCACTCGTTCTGGCACGGCGACGGCCTCCTCTCGGACCTCGCCATCGGCGACGCCCGGTTCAGCGACTTCGCCGGCTCGAGCATCGTGCACAGTGCCGGCGGTTGGGCGGCCCTGATGGGTGCGATCTTCCTCGGCCCCCGTATCGGCAAGTACGGCCCCGACGGCGCTCCCCGGGCCATCCCGGGCCACAACGTCGGCTTCGTCGTCGTGGGCGTGTTCATCCTGTGGTTCGGCTGGTTCGGCTTCAACGCCGGTTCCGAGTTGGCCATGGACGAGGCGGTCGCCCACCTGATCGTGACGACCCTGCTGGCCGCCTCGGCCGGCGTGTTCGGTGCCGCTGTGGTGATCTGGCGCAAGACCGGTGCCATGGGGGTCAGCATGGCCGGCAACGGTGCCCTGGCCGGCCTCGTCTCGATCACCGCCGGCACCGGTGCGCTGAGCTTCACGGGCTCGGTCATCGTCGGCTTCATCGGTGGCGTGATCGTGGTCTACTCGGTGCTGTTCATCGAGAAGAGGGGTGTCGACGACCCGGTCGGCGCCGTCTCGGTCCACGGCGTGTGCGGCGTGTGGGGCACGCTGGCCGTTGGCCTGTTCGCCACCGTCGACGACGCCTTCCTCGGCCGCGCCGACGCCGGCCTGTTCTACGGCGGCGGCTTCGAGCAGCTGGCCGTCCAGGCCATCGGCGTGACCCTGATCGCTGCCTGGGTGCTCGGCACCTCGGCGATCCTGTTCGCCGTCATCAAGCGCACCATCGGCCTGCGGGTCTCGCCCGAGGAGGAGTTCGACGGACTCGACCTGGCCGAGCACGGCTCGCCCGGCTACGGCTTCGAGTCGCTGTCGATGGGCTAGGCCGCCCCTGCCTGGCCTTCTGCCGCTGGGAATCCCTGCCCCCGTCGGGGTGGTCAGCCTGCCTGTCGGGCGACCGCCTCGGCGGCGGCGCGTGCGGCCACGGGGTCGAGTGAGCGCTCGAGGACCGGCTTCTGGTCGACCGGGCGCAGGTCGTCGTCGAGTTCGTAGACGAGCGGCGTGCCGGTCGGCAGGTTGAGGTCGGCGATGTCGTCGTCGCTGATGTCGTCCAGCTGCTTGCAGAGCGCCCGCAGGCTGTTGCCGTGGGCGACGACCAGCACGGTGCGGCCGGCGGTGAGGTCGGGAACCGCCGACTCCTCCCACCACGGTCCAAGGCGCTCGACCACGTCGGCGAGGCATTCGGTGCGGGGCACCTCGTCGAGGCCGGCATAGCGGGGGTCGTCGTTGGGGTTGTGCGGGTTGTCGTCGGCGATGGGCGGGGGAGGGGTGTCGTAGCCGCGGCGCCAGGCGTGGAGCTGTTCGTCGCCGAACCGCTCGCGGGTGGCGGCCTTGTCGAGGCCCGTGAGGTCGCCGTAGTGCCGCTCGTTGAGCCGCCAGGTCCGGTGCACCGGGATCCACGACCGGTCCATCTGGCGCAGCGCCAGCTCGGCGGTGTGGATGGCCCGGGTCTGGAGCGAGGTGTGGAGCACGTCGGGGAGGAGTCCGGCGTCGGCCAGCAGGACCCCTCCGGCCACCGCCTCGTCGATGCCCTGTGCGGTCAGGGCGCAGTCGACCCAGCCCGTGAACTGGTTGCTGGCGTTCCACTCGGACTGACCGTGGCGGAGAAGGATGAGCGTGCGCACCCGTGCAGTCCACCACGATTCCCGAAGAAAAGCACCTTGCAAAAGTTGACAAAGACTCACTCAAGATAGTAGAGTGGACTCAACCCACAACTGGTGGGAACACGGGGTTCACCCCCTAGGGTGCCCGCCGGTCCGCAGCCGCCCCCCTGCTGCGGGACCGGGCGGGCGCCTGAACCCCGCAGGTACGCACAGGCAACACGCACAAGAAGCTCTCTCCAACAACAATCTCTCAACGAAAAGGAGCACATCCATGGGCAAGGCCGTGGGAATCGACCTGGGAACCACCAACTCGGTGGTCGCCGTCCTCGAGGGAGGCGACCCCGTCGTGATCGCCAACGCCGAGGGCTCGCGCACCACCCCCTCGGTGGTCGCATTCGGCAAGGACGGCGAGGTCATGGTCGGCGAGGTCGCCAAGCGCCAGGCCATCACCAACCCCGGCCGCACGATCCGCTCCGTCAAGCGCCACATGGGCAGCGGCTGGAAGCAGGAGATCGACGGCAAGGACTACACGGCGCAGGAGATCTCAGCTCGAACGCTCCAGAAGCTCAAGCGCGACGCCGAGGCCTACCTGGGCACCAGCGTCGACCAGGCCGTCATCACCGTCCCCGCCTACTTCGACGACGCCCAGCGCACCGCCACCAAGGAAGCCGGGCAGATCGCCGGCCTCGAGGTGCTCCGCATCATCAACGAGCCCACCGCCGCAGCACTCGCCTACGGCCTCGACAAGGAAGGCGCCGATCAGACGATCCTGGTGTTCGACCTCGGTGGTGGCACCTTCGACGTGTCCGTCCTCGAGATCGGCGACGGCGTCTTCGAGGTCAAGGCCACCCACGGCGACACCAAGCTGGGGGGCGACGACTGGGACGATGCGGTGATCGAGTGGCTGGCCACCTCGTTCAAGAACGACCACGGAGTCGACCTGACCGCCGATCCCATGGCCGTCCAGCGGCTCAAGGAGGCCGCCGAGAAGGCCAAGATCGAGCTCTCCCAGGTCCAGCAGACCCAGATCAACCTGCCGTTCGTCACGGCTACCGACGCCGGCCCGCTGCACCTCGACTACACGCTCTCCCGGGCGAAGTTCCAGGAACTCACCGCAGACCTGCTGGCCCGCTGCCGCTCCCCGTTCGAGCAGGCCATCAAGGACGCCGGCCTCGCCAAGGGCGACCTCGACAACATCATCCTCGTCGGTGGTTCGACCCGGATGCCGGCAGTCACCGACCTGGTCACCGAACTGACCGGCCGTGAGCCCTCCAAGGCCGTCAACCCGGACGAGGTCGTCGCTGTCGGCGCCGCCGTCCAGGCCGGCGTGCTCGTGGGCGAGGTCAAGGACATCCTGCTCCTCGACGTCACGCCGCTGTCGCTCGGCATCGAGACCAAGGGTGGCGTGATGACCAGGCTCATCGAGCGCAACACCACGATCCCGACCCAGCGCTCCGAGGTGTTCACCACGGCCGAGGACAGCCAGCCGTCGGTCGAGATCCACGTCCTGCAGGGCGAGCGCGAGATGTCGCAGTTCAACAAGACCCTCGGCAGGTTCGAGCTGGTCAACCTGCCGCCGGCGCCGCGGGGCGTCCCACAGATCGAGGTCACCTTCGACATCGACGCCAACGGCATCGTCCACGTGGCCGCCAAGGACCGGGCCACCGACAACAAGCAGTCGATGACCATCACCGGACAGTCGTCGCTCGACTCGGACGTCATCGACCAGATGGTGCGTGACGCCGAGGCCCATGCCGACGAGGACCGGATCCGCAAGGCAGAGGCCGAGACCCGCAACAACGGCGACAACCTCGTGTACCAGACCGAGAAGCTGCTCGTCGACCAGGGCGACAAGCTCACCGACGACGAGACCTCCGACGTCACCGAGAAGCTCGAGGCCCTCAAGAAGGCGCTCGGCGGCGAGGACACCGATGCGATCCACAGCGCCACCGAGGCGCTGCTGACCGCCAGCCAGGAGTTCGGCCAGCGCCTCTACGACGCCGCCGCCCAGCAGGCAGGCGACGCCGGCTCGGGCGATCCCGGCATGGGTGGTCAGGACTTCGGCGGGGACGACGACGTCGTCGATGCCGAGATCGTCGACGAACAGTGAGCGACGCCGCTGCCAACGAGGCCAACGAGGCCGAGGGAGTCGTCGAGCCGGCGGAGGTGCCGACCGACGAGATTCCCGACGGGATTCCCGACGGGATTCCCGACGAACAGCTCCCCGAGCCGACCCCGCTCGAGATCGCCGAGGCCGCACGCCAGATGTACCTCGCCGACCTGCAACGGGTGAGTGCCGAGTTCGCCAACTTCCGCAAGCAGACCGACAAGCGCAACGCAGAGGTCGCCGGGCGCGCCCGCAGTGACGTGGTCGAGCGGCTGCTCCCGGTGCTCGACGCCTGCGACCTGGCCATCGGCCATGGTGCCGACGGTGCCGAGGCGATCCGGTCAGCGCTGGTCGCCGCCCTCGAGCCGGTCGGCCTCGAGGTCATCGACCCCCTCGATGCCCCCTTCGACCCGAATCGCCACGAGGCCGTCCTGCACGAGCCGACCGACGACGAGACCACCACCCAGGTCGTGACCGAGGTGCTGCGCCGCGGCTACGGCTGGCAGGGGCGCGTCCTGCGTCCGGCGATGGTCAAGGTCCGGGGCTGACCGGGCACCGGAGCCGACAGGGAACAGGCACGCCATGGCACCACAACGCGAGTGGTTCGAGAAGGACTACTACGCCACGCTCGGCGTCTCCAGGGAGGCCTCCGCCAAGGAGGTCACCAAGGCCTACCGGAAGCTGGCCCGCCGGCTGCATCCCGACGCCAACCCGGGCGATGCCGCTGCCGAGGCCCGCTTCAAGGAGGTCTCCGCCGCCTACGGCGTGATCGGCGATGACGACAAGCGCAGTGAGTACGACGAGGTCCGTGCCATGGGCCCGATGGGCGGCTTCGGCGGGCCCGGCGGGCAGGGCGGCATGGGCGGACCCGGCGGCATGGGCGGCGGCTTCGACCTGGGCGACCTGTTCGGCGGGCTCTTCGGCCAGGGAGGAGGCATGGGCGGACGCGGCGGCCAGGCTGCGCGCCGTGGCACCGACCTCGAGACCCGGCTGACGCTGTCGTTCGAGGAGGCCGTACAGGGGATCACCACCACGATCAACCTCGTCAGCGACGCCCCCTGTTCGACCTGTTCCGGGAGCGGCGCCCGTCCCGGCACCAGCCCGCGCACCTGCGATGCCTGCGGCGGGCAGGGCGTCCAGGCCGAGAACCAGGGGCCGTTCTCCTTCAGCCGGCCCTGCGGACAGTGTGGCGGACGCGGCCGAATGGTCGACGACCCGTGTGGCTCCTGCCGGGGAGCGGGCATCGAACAGCGGCCCCGAGGCATCAAGGTCCGCATCCCTGCCGGCGTCGAAGACGACCAGCGCATCCGGCTCAAGGGCCGCGGCGAGCCCGGCCGTGGTGGACCAGCCGGCGACCTCTATGTCGTCGTGGCCGTGGCGCCCCATGAGCTCTTCGAGCGGCGGGGTGCCGACCTCACCCTGACGGTCCCGATCACGTACCCGGAGGCGGTGCTCGGCGCCGAGGTGTCGGTCCCGACGCTCGACGACGGACCCGTGACCCTCAAGGTCCCAGCCGGCACGCGCAGCGGCCGGACCTTCCGGGTGAAGGGTCGGGGCGTGCGGACCCGACGCCGGAACGGCGACCTGCTCGTGACCGTCGAGGTGCATGTTCCCGAGGCGACCACGGACGGTGAGCGGTCGGCGGTCGAGGCGCTCGCCGAGGCGATGGGCGCTGCTGGTGGCGAGCTCCGCAACGGGCTGACAGGATGGCTGACAGGATGAGGCCGATGCGCAACCACCCCCGACCCGACCAGGCCGTCTACGTGATCTCGGTGGCAGCCGAGCTGGCCGGGATGCACCCCCAGACCCTGCGCATCTACGAACGCCGCGGACTCGTCGATCCGGCCCGCACCACCGGCGGCAACCGTCGGTACAGCGACGCTGACATCGCAATGCTCCAGCGCATCGCCGACCTCACGGCTGTGGGCCTCAACCTCGAAGGGGTCAAGCGGGTGCTCGCCCTCGAGTCCGAGGTGGCGCGGCTCGAGGCCGAGATCGAGGCGGCCCGCAGCGAGGGCACGCAGGCCGTGGCCGAGGTGCACAAGCAGTACCGGCGTGACCTGGTCCCGATCCGGCAGAGCGTCACGCTCTATCGCCGCGAGCGACGCACCTGAGGCGCACCGGGGCCGAGGAACCGGCTCCGATCCCGGGTTTGGCGACCCTGTGGAAAACCGGCGTGACCTGCGGTTTCACGCCTCGCCCCAGGTCGACCGGCGTGTTACAGGCGTGTTGCAATCCCCAGTGCCCCCCCGGTCGCTGTAGGGGTTTCCGGGGTTTTCCACAAGGGGTGTGGAAACTCCAGATGCTGAGCGTGAGCCGCGCAGCATCTGGTGACCGAGCGTGGTCGCCCGGCGACCGATCGACGGATTGTCGGCGGGTGCCCGACGAATGGCCGACAGGCAGGCGCATCCTGAATCACCCGCCATCGGGGCGACGGGTACCGATAGGCTCGGTCCGTAAGCGCCGGCAATCACGAGGAGAGGTGCCGTGCCCGCGACTGTCGTGGTCGGGACACAGTGGGGCGACGAGGGCAAGGGCAAGTTCACCGACCTCGTTGCCGCGGAGACCTCCATGGTCGTCCGCTACCAGGGAGGCCACAACGCCGGCCACACCCTCGTCGTCGACGGTGAGTCCTTCGCCCTGCAACTCGTCCCCAGTGGCGTCCTCTACGAGCACGTCACGCCGGTCATCGGCAACGGCGTCGTCGTCGACCCCCGGGTCCTCCTCGCCGAGATGGACATGCTCGAGTCGCGTGGAGTCTCCACCGGTCGCCTGCGGGTCAGCGGCAACGCCCACCTGATCCTCCCGTACCACCAGGAACTCGACGCCCTCCACGAACGACACCTGGGCAAGAACAAGATCGGCACCACGAAGCGTGGCATCGGCCCGGCCTACGCCGACCGCTCCATGCGGGTCGGACTGCGGGTCCAGGACCTCCTCGACGAGAAGATCTTCCGCACCAAGCTCACCGCCGCCCTCGCGCACCACAACCGGGTGCTCACGAGGGTGTTCAACCGGCTGCCGATCGACGGCGACGCCATCGCCGACGAGTACCTCGGCACCTGCGCCCCCCGCATGGCACCGCTCATCGCCGACACCGTGTCGCTCATCCACGAGCAGCTCGAGGCCGGCAACCATGTGCTGCTCGAAGGAGCCCAGGCCACGTTCCTGGACCTCGACCACGGCACGTACCCGTTCGTCACCTCGTCCAACCCGGTGGCCGGCGGCGCCTGCACCGGTGCCGGCGTCGGCCCCCTCCACATCGACCGGGTCATCGGGATCGCCAAGGCCTACGTCACGCGCGTCGGCGCCGGTCCCTTCCCGACCGAGCTGTTCGACGAGGTCGGCGACTACCTGGTCGAGGTCGGCCACGAGTACGGCACCAACACCGGCCGTCGCCGTCGTCCCGGCTGGTTCGACGCCGTCATGCTCCGCTACGCCGCACGCGTCAACTCGCTGTCCGAACTGGCCATCACCAAACTCGACATTCTCGACGGGCTCGACACCATCAAGGTGTGCGTCGCCTACGAGGCCGACGGCGTCCGCTACGAGCAACTGCCCTATCACCAGACGGTGCTCCACCACGCCGAACCCGTCTACATCGAGATGCCCGGCTGGAAGCAGGACCTCTCCGAAGTCCGGTCGAGGTCGGATCTGCCCGCAGAGGCCGAGGCCTACCTTGCCTTCATCGAAGAGCAGGTCGGGGTGCACATCGGCCTGGTCGGCGTCGGACCTGGTCGCGACCAGGTCATCCGGTTCGGCGATCAGGGCTGACCGGGCCGGGTCGTGCGGGTCTGCGTCGTTGGTTCGGGCGGACGCGAGCATGCCCTCGCCCATGTCCTCGGCCGTGACGCCGAGGTCGTCGTCACTCCGGGGAACCCCGGAATCCCCGGCTCGGTCGCCACACCTCCCGAGCAGCTCGACGCCGACCTGTTCGTGGTCGGCCCCGAGGCGCCCCTGGTCGACGGGCTCGCCGACCGCCTGCGGGCTGCGGGCAGGCTCGTCTTCGGGCCTGGTGCGGACGGTGCCCGCCTCGAAGGCTCCAAGGCCTGGATGAAAGACGTGCTCGTCGAGGCCGGTGTCGCCACGGCACAGCACGGTGCCTTCACCGACGAGGCCGCCGCCCTCGCCTTCCTCGACACGATGTCCGACCTCTTCGTCGTCAAGACCGACGGCCTGGCCGCCGGCAAGGGCGTGCTCGTCACCGGGGACCGGGCAGAGGCGGCCGATGCCGTGCGCTCCTACCTCTCGGGCGACGCATTCGGCGATGCCGGACGGACGGTGGTGATCGAAGAGGGCCTCAGCGGCTCCGAACTCTCGCTGCTGGCGATCTGCGACGGCAGCGGCGCCGTGCCCCTCGCCCCCGCCCAGGACTTCAAGCGGATCGGCGACGGCGACGCGGGCCCCAACACCGGTGGCATGGGCGCCTATTCGCCGGTGCCCGTGGCCACGGACGCGATCATCGACTCGCTCATGGACGCTGCCGTCGGACCCACGCTCGCAGCACTGCGCCGCCATGGCATCGACTACCGGGGCGTCCTCTACTGCGGGCTCATGTTCACGCCGACCGGTCCGAAGGTGCTCGAGTACAACGTTCGCTTCGGGGACCCCGAGGCCCAGGTCGTGCTGCCCCGGATGACGAGCAGCCTCACCGATCTGCTGGCCGCCGCCGCCGGTGGTTCGCTCGGTGCTGCTCCGGCCTTCGACGAGGGCGCCGCCGTCACGGTCGTCTGCGCCACCGACGGCTATCCGGCGTCGCCACGGACGGGCGATCCGATCCACGGGCTCGAGGAGGCCGACTCCCTCGACGACGTCACCGTGTTCTGTGCCGGAGTCGGTGGATCCGACGGTCGGCTCACGACCGCAGGAGGCCGCGTGCTGGCCATCACCGGCCGGGGCCCCACCATCGCCGCTGCCCGCGACCGGGCCTACGCCGGAGCCGACGCGATCTCCTGGCCCGGCATCCAGCGTCGAACCGACATCGCCGCCGCCCCCACGCCCGCCCCCAAACCCGATCACTCCACTGCCGCAGCGTCCGCCGCGGCAGACTGACCGAACCACCCACCGGAGGAGAAGCAAGATGACCGAGTCCCCGAACAGGCGGGTCGCGATCCTCATGGGCTCGCCCAACGACGCCGACAAGATGGCGCCGGCGGCGGCCACCCTCGAGCGCTACGGCATCGAGGCCGACGTGCGGGTGATGTCGGCGCACCGCAGCCCCGCCGAGGTGGCCGAGTTCACCAGCTCGGCCCGAGACAACGGCTACACCGCCATCATCTGCGGCGCCGGCATGGCCGCCCACCTGGCTGGCGCAGTCGCCGCCCACACCACGCTGCCGGTTATCGGCGTTCCCCTCTCGGGCGGCGCCATCAACGGCTGGGACGCACTCCTCGCCACCGTGCAGATGCCCAGGGGTATCCCCGTCGCCACCGTCGCCGTCGACGGTGCCATGAACGCCGCCCTGCTGGCCGTCCAGATGCTGGCCGTCGACGACCCGTCGCTGGCCGCCGAGCTCGAGGTCCACCGCGAGGAGATGCGCCCCCGCTAGTCGGGGAGCCCGCCGACCCGTGGAGAACGTCCTCGCCTCCCGCTACGCCAGCCGGCCCATGGTCGACCTCTGGTCGGCCGAGGGCAAGGTCGTGCTCGAACGCGAGCTCTGGGTGGCGGTCCTCGAAGCCCAGCAGGACCTCGGCATCGACGTCCCCGACGGCGTCGTCGCCGACCATCGGGCCGTGATCGACCAGGTCGACCTCGAGTCGATCCGGCGGCGGGAGGAGGTCACCCGTCACGACGTGAAGGCCCGCATCGAGGAGTTCTGCGCCCTCGCCGGCCATGAGCACATCCACAAGGGCATGACGTCGCGCGACCTCACCGAGAACGTCGAGCAGCTGCAGGTCCGGCGCGGCCTCGAGCTGGTCCTCGACCGGGTCGTCGCCACCCTCGCCCGACTGGGGCGCCTCGCTGCCGAGCACACCGACCTGGTGATGGCGGGACGCAGCCACAACGTCGCCGCCCAGGCCACGACGCTCGGCAAGCGCTTCGCCACCGCCGCCGAGGAACTCCTCGTGGCCCACCGTCGCCTGAGCGACCTGCTCGACGCCTATCCGTTGCGCGGCCTCAAGGGACCGGTGGGCACGCAGCAGGACCTGCTCGACCTGTTCGACGGCGACGCCGGGCTGGTCGCCGAGCTCGAGCACCGGGTCGCCGCGCACCTCGGTTTTGCCAACGTCATGGATTCGGTCGGGCAGGTCTACCCGCGGTCGCTCGACTTCGACGTGGTGTCGGCGCTCGTCCAGGCCGCCGGAGGCCCGGCAAACCTGGCTCGCACGATCCGCCTCATGGCCGGCCACGAGCTCGCCACCGAGGGCTTCAGGCCCGGCCAGGTCGGTTCGTCGGCCATGCCCCACAAGATGAACGCACGATCCTGCGAACGGGTCAACGGACTCGCCGTCGTCCTGCGTGGCCACCTCGCCATGGTCGGCGGCCTCGTCGGCGACCAGTGGAACGAGGGCGATGTGAGCTGTTCGGTGGTGCGCCGGGTTGCGCTTCCCGACGCCTTCCTCGCCGCCGACGGCCTCTTCCAGACCTTCCTCACGGTGCTCGACGACTTCGGCGCCTACCCGGCCGTAGTCGAGCGCGAGCTCCGGCAGTACCTGCCGTTCCTTGCCACCACCCGGGTCCTCGTGGCGTCGGTGCGCGCCGGCATGGGCCGTGAGGCCGCCCACGAGGTGATCCTCGAGCATGCCGTCGCCGCCGCCCTCGCCCGCCGCGAGGAGGGCGTCGTCGAGACCGACCTGTTCGACCGCCTCGCCGCCGACGACCGGCTGCCCCTCGACCGGGCCGCCCTCGACGAGCTTCTGGCCGACCCGGGCGTCTTCGTCGGAACGGCCGGCAGCCAGGTCCAGGCCGTCATCGAGCGCATCGGCGTGGTGGTGGCCGCCCGCTCCGCCGCAGCGGCCTACGATCCCGAACCCATCCTCTGACCCACCCGCTGGAGCTCGTGTTGCCCTCCGCCATCGACCTGCCGTACGTCCACTCGGGCAAGGTCCGCGACATCTACGACGCCGGCGAAGACCGGCTCCTCATGGTCACCTCCGACCGCATCTCCGCCTTCGACGTGGTGATGGACGAGCCCATCCCGCACAAGGGGCGGGTCCTCACCGCCATGTCGGCGTTCTGGTTCGAACTGTTGGCTGATGTGGTCCCGGGGCACCTTCTCTCCACCGATCCGGCCGACGCACCGGGCACGACCGGGGTCGCCGACCTTGCCGGTCGCACGATGCTGTGCCGTCGGGCCGAGATGCTGCCGATCGAGTGCATCGTGCGCGGCTACATCACCGGCTCGGCCTGGAAGGAGTACCGGACTCACGGCACCATGCACGGCTCGGTGCTCCCCGAGGGGCTCCTCGAGGCCGACCGCCTGCCCGAGCCCGTGTTCACCCCGTCGACGAAGGCCGACGAGGGGCACGACATCAACATCTCGTTCGAGGAGGCCGTAGAACTGATCGGCGCCGACCTCGCCGAGCAGGCACGTGCCGTGTCGCTCGAGTGCTACCGGCGAGGCGCCGACTGGGCGGCCGAGCGGGGGATCATCATCGCCGACACGAAGTTCGAGCTGGGGCTCGTCGATGGCCGACTGGTCCTGGCCGACGAGGTGCTCACCCCCGACTCGTCGCGATTCTGGTCGGCCGATCGGTGGTCGCCGGGCGCCACGCCGCCGTCGTTCGACAAACAACCCGTGCGCGACTTCCTCGACGGCCTCGACTGGGACAAGCAGCCACCGCCCCCGGCGCTGCCCGACGACGTCGTCGCCGCCACCTCACAGCGCTACATCGAGGCGTACGAACGCATCACCGGCCGGTCCTTCTCGGACTGGCCCGGCACACAAGGAGCCTGACCCATGCAGTTCTCGGTACTCGTCGACATCCGCCTGCGCGGCGGGATCTCCGACCCGGCCGGTGCCACCATCGAGCGTGTGTTGCCGGTGCTCGGCTACGAGGGGATCGCCGATGTCACCGTCGGCAAGACCATCCGGTTCACGATCGACGCCGTCGATGCCGAGGCTGCGCAGGCTGCGGCAGCCGAACTGACCGAGTCGTTCCTCACCAACCCGGTCATCGAGGACGCCGATCTGACCATCGAGACGGTGTCTCCCGGGGCCGGCACGTGAGCGTCGTCGTCGGGGTGGTCGTCTTCCCGGGGACCAACTGCGAGATGGATGCGGTCGAGGCCGTCGATGGCCTGGGCGGCACCGGTCGCCTCCTCTGGCACGGCGACGACGACCTGTCGGGCGTCGATGCGGTCATCGTGCCTGGCGGGTTCGCCCACGGCGACTACCTGCGGCCGGGCGCCATCGCCCGCTTCTCGCCGGCCATGGAGGCGGTCACCCGCTTCGCTGCCGACGGCGGACCGGTGGTCGGGATCTGCAACGGCTTCCAGGTCCTCACCGAGGCAGGCCTGCTTCCGGGGGCACTGCAGAAAAACAGTGGCCTCAAGTTCCTGTGTCGACCGACGACGGTGCGGGTGGAATCATCCAATTCGGCGCTCACGGTCTCGGCCATGGTCGGTGCAGAACTGTCGATTCCGATCAACCATTTCGAAGGCAACTACACGTGCGATGCACGCACCTTGCAGCAACTTCGTGATGAGGACCGCATTGTTCTGCGCTATGTCGGGAACCCGAACGGTTCGATCGACGACATCGCCGGGGTCTGCAATGAGGCCCGCAACGTGGTCGGCCTCATGCCACACCCCGAGCGGGCGTGCAACGAACTGCTGGGCAGCACCGATGGGGCGGTGCTGATCCGTTCCCTTCTGGCGGCGGCAGCCTGAGGGCGGCCGTCGATTGTGTCAGGCCGAGCGGCGGATGCCTGCGGCCCTGAGCACGGGGGAGGGCACGCCCACCTCACGCCAGGCGCCGTAGGAGATCCCGCGCTTGCCACCGTATGAGGCAGCATGTTCGGCGAAGTTGGCCTCGAGGTCTCCCATGTCGACGGAGTCGGCGTTTTCGAGGCGGTCCAGTTCGGTCTCGAGGTCGATGCGCTGCTGGACGAGGGCCAGGCGCTTCGTGGCCGAAGCCCCGTCCATCGCAGCCGCCACGGCGTCGATCTGATTGCGGACGCTGGCCGGGGTGCGCTTGCGACCGCGCTTGGGCCGGTTGGTCTCGAGTGCTTTGAGGTAGTCGCGTACAGCCCCGGACTCGGACTTCTCCGCATCGGACATCTTTTGGCGTGACATGGATGGGCACTCTCCTGAATCAGTGGGATGCTTCCGAAGTCTTTCGGAATTTCGGCACAGTTTAGTACGTGGATTGGGGAATTCAAAGTGGGCGTACAGGGCTCCGCATACCTACCCCACATGTTTGAATGAATGGACATCGATGTCCGGGAGTCTGGCCTCGATTTCTTCGACGTCCACGACCGTGTGGCGGGTCGCACCGGCCGGCGGTTCCCGACCGCTACCGTGCGCACCCGTGAGCGAAATCCTCCATCGGGCACTCGGCCTGACCGATGACGAGGCGGCCAGGATCGACGAGATCCTCGGCCGGGCCGCCAACCCGCTGGAACTCGCCATGTACTCGGTGATGTGGTCGGAGCACTGCTCCTACAAGAGCAGCCGCATCCATCTCAGGCGGCTTCCCACCGAGGCGCCCTGGGTGCTCGTGGGACCGGGCGAGAACGCCGGCGTGGTCGATGTCGGTGACGGCATAGCCGCCGCCATCCGCATCGAATCCCACAACCACCCGTCGGCGATCGAGCCCTACCAGGGTGCGGCCACCGGGGTCGGCGGCATCCTCCGCGACATCTTCACCATGGGCGCCCGCCCCATCGCCCTGATGGATGCCCTGCGATTCGGCCCCATCGATGACCCCCACAGTCGCTGGATCGCCGAGGGCGTGATCTCGGGCGTCTCCGGCTACGGCAACGCGGTCGGCGTGCCCACCGTCGGTGGCGAGACCGTCTTCGATGCCACCTACCGGGGCAATCCGCTCGTCAACGTGCTGTGCCTCGGCCTGCTCCCCACCGAGCGACTGGTGCTCGGACAGGCGTCGGGCATCGGGAACCTGGCCGTGCTCCTCGGTTCCTCGACGGGCCGCGACGGCATCGGCGGTGTCAGCGTCCTCGCCTCGGCGGGCTTCTCCGAGGAGACCGACAGCGACAAGCGGCCCAGCGTCCAGGTCGGCGACCCCTTCGAGGAGAAGCGCCTCATCGAGGCGTGCCTCGCCCTGCTCGACGAGGGACTCGTGGTCGGCATCCAGGACCTCGGGGGTGCGGGCCTGACCTGCGCCACCAGCGAGACCGCCTCCCGTGGCGGTGTCGGCATGGACGTCGACGTGTCGGCCGTGCCGCGGCGCGAACCCGGCATGGAGCCCCACGAGGTCATGACCAGCGAGTCGCAGGAGCGCATGCTCGCCATCGTCGAGCCCGATGGCCTCGACCGGGTCCTCGAGATCTGCGAACGCTGGGAGGTGCGTGCCGCCGTCATCGGCCGGGTCACCGACGGGGGCGCCCTGCGCATCCTCGACGGCTTCGACGGCGAGGTGCTGGCCGAGGTGCCGGCCGCCTCCCTCCACGAGGACGCCCCCCTCTACGACCGCCCCCGCCAGGCGCCCGACGTCCCGCTCGGGCCATCCGCCGACGACCTCGACGCACCGGTCGATCCGGCGGCCGACCTGCTCGACCTGCTGCTCGACCCGGCCTGGGTGTACCGGCAGTACGACCACCAGCTGTTTCTCAACACCGTCGTCGGCCCCGGCGACGATGCTGCGCTCCTGCGGCTCAAGCACCCGACCACGGGCGTCGACACCGGCCGTGGCCTGGCCCTGACCACCGATGGCAACCACCGCTGGTGCGCCGTCGACCCCCGCCAGGGCACGGCGATGCTGGTCGCCGAGTCGCTCCTCAACCTGGCCTGCGTGGGCGCCCGCCCGTTGGCGGTCGTCAACTGCCTCAACTTCGGCAATCCTGAGCACCCCGAGGTGATGTGGCAGCTCTCAGAGGCCATCGACGGCATGTCCGAGGCCTGCCTGGCGTTGGACGTTCCCGTCGTCGGCGGCAACGTCAGCCTCTACAACGAGTCGGCCGGGACCGACATCGACCCCACGCCGGTCATCGGCCTCCTCGGCATCGTCGATCGGCTCGATCGTCGTCCCCCCGGTGCGACGCTCGCCGACGGGGATCGGCTGCTGCTGTTCGGCCCCGAGGCCGACGGACTCGGCGGCTCCC
>Ga0209554_1000584_pt1 | contig 30567 bp, 20 predicted proteins | sample MarorgKNORR_S2LV_5_FD_188221 | JGI IMG/M metagenome (GOLD analysis project Ga0209554, IMG submission 188221) | Marine microbial communities from the Southern Atlantic Ocean, analyzing organic carbon cycling - Bottom_A/KNORR_S2/LV (SPAdes) (version 2) | ecosystem: Environmental > Aquatic > Marine... | reverse complement strand
AAGGTGATAGTATCGCTACGACCTATTTAGATCAAGCTCAAATTCTGCAGATAGCAGCAGATTACGCAGTCGATGCCATCCATCCTGGTTTTGGATTTTTATCGGAGAGAGCAGACTTTGCACAAGCGGTAGGTGATGCTGGAATCCAATGGGTGGGCCCGAGTCCATCTGCAATAACCCAAATGGGCGATAAGATGACCGCTAGAATCACAATGCGTAATGCAGGTATCCCTGTAATTCCTGGTGAAGAGATTGAAGAGGTCGAAGAAGAGGCTGCGCTCATCGCTATTGAAGAGGCCAGTCATAGAGTCGGATATCCGCTTCTTCTCAAAGCATCAAGTGGTGGTGGCGGCAAAGGAATGCGCGCAGTTCATCAGCCAAGCGAATTGATTTCAGCCGCACAAGGGGCTCGCAGAGAAGCGATTGCTGCATTTGGTGATGGCCGAGTATATCTAGAGAGATTGTTAACCGGTTCAAAGCACGTTGAGATTCAAATTCTTGCTGATAGACATGGCAGAACCATTCACTTAGGAGAGCGCGAGTGCAGTGTGCAAAGAAGACATCAGAAAGTATTCGAAGAAGCGCCATGTGCTACGATGAGGCCTCAGTTGAGAGAAGCGATGGGAAGTGCTGCTGTTGCAGCAGCCAAAGCAGTCGATTACGAAGGTGCAGGAACTGTTGAGTTCTTGCTCGCACCTAATGGTGAATTCTTTTTCCTTGAAATGAATACAAGAATTCAGGTTGAACATCCAGTTACAGAATTGATTACAGGTGTTGACTTGGTAAGGGAGCAATTGAGAATTGCAGCAGGACAACCGATGTCATGTGGCGATTTAATGATTAGAGGCCATTCCATTGAGGTGCGATTATATGCAGAAGATGCGGCCAATAATTTCCTTCCAGCGATTGGAAAATTAGCAGTATTCTCTCCACCTGAAGGACCGGGAGTACGCCTTGACACAGGTGTTAGAGAAGGAGATGAAGTAACACCAAATTATGACCCAATGCTGGCAAAACTAATCGTTTGGGCACCAAGCAGGAATGAAGCCTTGCAGAGAATGAGAAGGGCCTTGGATGAATTTGTCGTTTTAGGCACAACTACCAACATTAGATTCCTACGTGAATTATGCGACCAGCCAGAAGTGATTAACGGAGCAACCGATACTACAACAATTGACAGATTGTGGCCAAATGGATGGTCACCTAATGTTTCACAATCCATAAAAAGTGCTGCATTATTAGTTGCCACTTGTGCAGAGTCAAATGGACTACAGCGCAGAAGTTCTTCCAATTCAAATCAAGTCATAAGAGACGGACCAGTCAGTCCATTCCAAACTTTGAACAGGAGGTATCCATGATGCAGAACCAGTTCAAAACAGAAGATGGCTTAGTTGAAGTTACTATTTCTAAGCAAGGAGATTCATGGAATTATCAAGGGCAATCTTGCCAAATTCTTAATGATGGTAGAATACAGGTAACTACTGCAGATGGTTCTGTACATCTTGCTAGAGCAGCTAAGGTAGGCGATATTTGGTGGGTTCATCTATGTGGACATACCTTCAAGTTGGAAACAATTGAGCCGGGTGCAAGTGCAAGTGAAGAGCAAGGTGGTTTAACTGCACCAATGCCAGGCAAGGTTCTTGAGGTAATGGTTGAAGTTGGTCAAGAAGTGAGTGCTGGTACTACTTTGATGATCCTAGAAGCGATGAAGATGGAACATAAAATCGTCGCTGCTGAAGATGGAATAATCACTGCGATTAATTTCAATGCTGGCGACCAAGTAGAACAGGGTGTAACGCTACTTGACTTAGAACAATAGTTGCAAGGATAGCGTATTATTCAGTGCGCCAGTGCTTACGAATAATGACTTTTTCACGAGACCTTGTGATTCCAATCCACAAAAATCCAGCGATAAGTGATGATGTAATCAATGCGTACATCCCTCCCTTGAATAGTGGTATTATTCGGATTTCAGGAGGAGTTCGATGCATTATCTCTACAATACAAATTCTACTTATTTCCCCAACGGTTGCCGCTCCAACGGCTTGGAAAGCGACAAAGTAAATCCTTTGAAACAAAGTATTGAATCCCTTTCCATTTGCAATATCATCACCTAAAATCGATGACAACAAACCTATCCTTTTTACAAAAATGTTAGGGAATGCATACAGAACAGATATTACAATATGAATTGCACTTATTGAAATGATTAGCCATGTCCTATTACCATAAGATGATTCCATTACAAATGTATGGAAAAAGTAAGTAGGGGTTAGTAGTACTAGAAATGTAAAGATTATTGCTCTGCGGCGGGCATTTTTAAATTCATCAAGAGGCCATTCCATGATTGCCCTTGGAGGCTGTGCTAGAAAATAATTTCTATGGCAACAAAATCCAAAGTAGGTTGTGAATGAAATAAATTCTCCACAATTATTCATCATCAGGGGCTGAATACCAACGTCCTTGGAAGGAATCATCAGTATTGTCAATATGAATGAATAGATTCAATGAAGTCCAAACAAGAGTATTGAATCCATCACCTAAGTTATCCTCTCCACCTGCTTTGGTGACCATGAAGTCAAGGTTATCAGTTCCCGAATGCCATTCTTGCCAGAACGAAAGATCGCCACCAGCACTAAAGAAATTGAATGTGGCATAATCATTAGTAAAAAATGAACAATGGTCGCTAGCACAAGATTCCTCACTGGCCCAGTGAATATCATTTTGAGGAGTATCATCAAAACTCATTTCATCTTCAACAACCATTCGCAACCATTCATTCATTTGACTGAGATTACCTTCATCTGCACCTGCTGTTGCAATTCCTAAGTCATAAGGCCCATAACCAGGAGGGGGAACAATCGGATAATTTAGTGAAACCATATCAAAATTCATGTAGGCCTTGATGCTTTGATTTTCTGGTAAATGATTAACGAATGCTGCTGAACCAAGTAACCCTTCTTCCTCACATGCCCATAGTGCTGCTGCGACAGTGTGATCCCATTCACGACTTGCAATTCCTTGAGCAACTTCCATACTTACAGTTGAACCACTGGTGTCATCATTAGCACCTTCACTTGTACCGCCACCAGGAGGAGTAAATGCATAAGCGACATCAAAATGACCGCCAAGCAATATGATTTGGTCCGGATATAATCGGCCGTATTTGTAGCCTACAACATTGACTTGGTTAGGGTCATCCTCGTAATGAGTTACGACTACTTCATCAAATCCATATGTGTCCCAAATTGCTGCCATTCCATTAGCAGCAGCCTCATAGTTTGCTCCACCATCATGAATAGAAGCACTGGCACACCATCTGTTATTCCAATCGGTAGTCAACATATCAATCGTATCAAAGGCTCTGCGCCCATCGACTAACATCATCTCAGTCGAATCTTCAAGAGTTAATGTGGCATTCCAAAATATTACATCATCAATAGTACTAACAGAAAGTTCTAACCCACTCTGTTCACTATCAATTATCAGTAATTCAACAGTTGTTACTTCGGAGGAATAGGTCCAGTTCATTGCATCTCTAAACACATTATATTCATCGACAAAGAACATTCCAGCCGAACGATGTACCTTGAAATCAACATTGGAATCCACTTCTAAGAAATAAGGTTGGCCGCGTATTGCGGCTAAAGACTGCTCTTCCCCAATAGAGATATCAGCAATAACTTCGCTAACTGAATCTTCACCAAAGCAACCTGATAATGGTGCTAATAGGAATATAGATACCAACAATATTGCCTTAATGCCGCGCATATTTTCACCAACTATTCTTAGCCCCAATCACATGGTTCAAGAATCTCTTGACCACCCATATGTGGTCGCAAAACTTCAGGAATACTCACTCTACCATCAGCGAGTTGGTTCTGTTCAATAATTGCCACCAATGCCCGAGATGTTGCTACTGCAGTTGAATTGAGAGTGTGTACAATCGGCTGACCGGCATGGCCAGGTTGGCCATAGCGGATATTCAAGCGATTGGCTTGATAGTCAGTGCAGTTTGAACAGGAGACGATTTCTTTGTATTGTCTGGCTCCTGGAATCCATGCCTCGAGGTCATACTTTCTTGCTGCAACAGTTCCCATTTCGCCAGTACAGATATTGACTACCTCGTAATGGATTTGCAAACTATCCCATAAGTCAATACAATTCTGCAACAATTCTTCTTGAATCTCCCATGATTGTTCTGGGGTTGCGAAAACAATTTGTTCAATTTTTGTGAATTGGTGGACGCGCCAAATTCCTAAATCGGATTGACCATGTGAGCCAACTTCTCTTCTGAAACAAGGTGAAACACTTACAATTTTCAAAGGTAATTGTTGTTCGGGGATTGTCTCGTTCATGAACATCGCTGTCAGTGGGTGTTCTGATGTTGCTATCATGTAGAACTTATCAGGTTCAACTCCATACATTACAGTCTCAAAATCATCTAGGTCAGTAACACCTTCGTAGGCTTCTCGGTTCATCATTGCGGGAGGCTGAACGAAAGTGAAGCCTCGCTGGCCAATGAAATCGACAGCATATTGTTGCAAAGCAAATTCCAAGCGAGCCAAATCTCCTTTGAGGAAGAAGAAACGTGAACCAACAATCTTTGCAGCACGTTTCAAATCAACCCACTTATTGATTTCAATAAGTTCGTTATGACTTCGAGGTTCAAAATCAAAACTTGGTTTCTCACCATGAACACTATGCTGTGTATTGCCGGTTTCATCTGCACCCACTGGGACATCAGGGTGGAGAATATTTGGAATTGTCATGCGGATTTTATCTCTCGCTGCTAGAGCATCATCAGTTGCACTCTCTGCAGAACTTATTTTTTCACCTAAGTCTGCAACTTGCGCTTTAATCTTCTCTGCCGCATCACGATTTCCAGACTTCATCGCTTCTCCAATACCACGAGCTGCGACATTCTTTTGTTGCCTTAGTTGATTGGTTTGATGCTGTAAATCTCTCCATTGCTTGTCTAAATCAATCACTTGTTGAATTTTGTCAGGTGCAATACCACGCTTATCGTGATCTGCAAAAATCACTTGTGGCTTTTCTCTAAACAAAGTAATATCAAGCATTATTTCACCAACTAATTCCGAAATTAAACAATGATGTTCCGATGAAGAATAATCCAGTTAAGATATATCCTAAGATAGCCCCGCCATTTAACAGAGGCAATCCCGCTTGTGCCTTTCCTTGGGCGACGAAATACATCAATGCCGCATATCCACATAGGCCACCGACCAATGCACCCATCGCAACCGGTATTGCCACCGATTCGTCGAGCCACTGAGCGCAAGATAGAACTAACATTCCTGGGAAAATTACATCGCCAAGACCCATAAACATCGCTTCTCCGCCATTATTCTTGGCTGCGGTTTTGGCCGGCTTGGCCTGAGCAGACGCTTGGGAAGGAGTTTCTCCACCCTTGTCACTAATTTGTACCTGACTATCTTTGAATGAATATCCTTTGCCTTGTGGTGCGACCAACAGAATAGGAAGCCGCAAACCAATCATAGTATCTGCTAGTTCAAGCATGTGCTTAGATTTGTAGACAGCCCATGCATCGTATGATGCTGCCGCAATCATGAATATGATGATAAGAGAAGGAACGAATGCAACTCCGAGCATTACTATTACTCCAGCTCCAACCAATATTCCTACGGTGTTAACCACATACCATTCACTGTGAACATATAACAAAATCATCAATGCAATAGCAACAATTAATCCGGCCATAAACGGACCATCATACAGTTGTAATCCCTCTAATGTCATCATTTCAACAGTAACCAGTCCGTGTTTAGCAGTAGTTCCATCAATGTCATAAACTGCTACAAATTGAGAACTGCTTTCGGGTTCATCAATGAAATATCCTGCTATGAAATCATCATCGACTGGGAAAGATATTCTATTTTTTAGTAAAGTTCCATGAAGCCAGTGTGCTGTATCACCTGTGGTGATGAGCATATCTGTATATCCGGATGCATCTAAGTCGGTTAATCTAACAGATTGAATTGTATCAGAGAAATCCATCATATGCATTTTGGTTTGTTCCTCAACCTCAACCTCTGCCGATTGATTCCATTCAAATCCAAGTACATCGCCATTGTTTTCACCAAGTAGAATAAATCCGCTATCAGCGCTTGCATTTTCCATAGTTACATCAGACCAAGGTGAGTGACCGAAATCAGCACTAACATAATATCCGGTTGAATTTCTCACGAACGCAGTTGTAGCTGGTTGAGTTTCAAGAAAAGGCAATAATTCTGTATTTGTTTCCTCTAATTCTACAATACATACCTGTGTTGCAGTAGTAATTAGCAATCTATCCTCGGATATGACTTCAGAATACAGGACCCCTTCGCTCACTTCAATACTGGTTGGTAGAGCCCATTTTGCTTGATATGTCAATGCTTCACCTTCGAAAACTCTGTAATGGAAAATTGAATCATCGTTGGCAATCATATACATTGAATCATCAATTAGCACTGCCAAAGAACAACCAGTATGCATATTTAGTAGTGGAATTAATTGTGGCTCGAGTTCATCTGTATAAGTATGGCAAGCATAAGTGTTCAATTTTTCACCAGTGTCAATATCAACAGTCCAAATCCAAACACCGTTTGTGAATGTTGCAATATTGCCATTTAGTATAACACTTGTACTTCCTCCATCATACGCAGGGGCTCGTTGTTGGTCAACCTGCCATACCGGTTCACCTTCAAACGGTTGACCCTGCCAATAACTTACAGAATCGTTCCAAGGTCCATCAGTTTCACCTGTTAATTCAGTGGTTATGAAACCGTCCATTCCATATTGAGTGAGATATGATTCACTGGTATTTGTTGAAGCAGCATCGTACTCAAAAGGTTCAGCATCAAAATCAATCACAAACATATGGGCCAGAGGAACTGTTGTATACATCAGTGCGATTGCCAAAATACCCATTATTCCATATTTGATAATCCAGTCTTTTTTATATTTGGCAAGAACTAGAATTACGGCAGTAAAAATGAAGATGAAAGTTAATTCAAGTGCGATATATTTGACTTGAGTTGCTCCAGCCTCTCCAAATGCATGTAATCCTGCGACATCATACCATGGGCGGATGAAAAGAGCGATTGCGATAGTAATGACGAACATTAATGCCATTCCTATCATGCCGGACAATTGATCTTTTATAGAATCAAAAAATGATTCATTGCGAAGTTCTCTCTCAACTGCAACGAATTCTTCGGTAATATTTCGGCCCGCATCTTCGGGATTATCATCGTCGCTCATAGCAGATGCGAGTTAGGGCTTGCATATGACTCTCACTCTCCAAACATTCCCCCTAAAGGGGGAAAATATAGTCTCTTTCAATATTCAAAATGATTTCAAAAAATCTAATTTTGACTTCTCGGGTCCTTGGGGCCATCGGTACTTTGAATCTCAACTCCATGTGAAGTCAGATACCCAACACCATTTTCTCCCATAAAACCACCATCGACAATAATAACCTTTGAAATTCCGCAATGATGGATTAATTTCGCACACATCATACAAGGTTCGCCGGTAACGATTAGCCATGCACCATTAGTAGAGACACCATTGGCAGCAGCATTACAAATCAAATTCATTTCAGCATGGTGGCAACCGATTTCAACCCTTGTTCCTGAAACTATGTTTTTAGTGTCTCTCAGGCATTCTTCACCTCCGCAAAGACGTCCTCCACCTCTTGGCCCACCATTGTAACCATCCATCAAAATTACATTTCTCGCAGGGTCAACCAATAATGCGCCGAATTTTCTGCGAGGGCAATTTGAGGCCTCAGCCAAAGTTAAGCACTGTTGTATTCGGATTACCAAATGCTTGTCTTTCATACCCTCACCCAATCCTTGCTAGCACTATTCTTCTTTCATCTCTTCGCTAGTAAACTTAGGTCATCATCGCTGTCGAGAAATAGCAAACCGAGAATATTACCTTGTAAATAAATAGAGCCAAGACTGACGATTAGGCCAACATCATGTGTTTCTTCTTCCTCTAAAATAGCCAGTGCGCTTTCAGGATATTCCACAGCGGAAATTTCACAATCAACCGACATGAAGTAATTCATCAATTGTTGAGGTTCAACGCCAGGATATCTTCCGCCCTGCGGTGCGGTGACAATGATTTGACGAGGTGGATTTTTTTGGCAATATTCTAACAGTGGGGCGATAAATTTGTCCATTTCTTGTTGAGGTGATGATGCAAAAATCAATGACCACACTTGCATTTTGTAAGTTTCAATAATATTTGCAACCTCGGGCATCACCCTCTCCATCCCACTTGGATTATGAGCCCCTTCAAGTAAGAATTCATGGCCACCCGATTTTCCTGCAGGGATAAATTGCATACGAGCAGGCCAGCGGATTGAATTTTTTGCTTGCCAAACATTCGATGTATCCATTCCGTTTCGTTTCAATGCTTGATCTACGAGGATTGCAGCTTCTTGCCGTGTGGTAACCATCTGTGGTATCTCAACAAATATCGCTTGAGCCGGTAGCGGTGTTTCACCAAGTTCTATGTTTCCAGCAGATTGACATTCCTCACAGATGGCAGATTTAATTTCACTGTTTTCAGGGTCGCGAATTATTATTTTGACCCCTGGTCTTGCTATCGCAACCTTCTCCCTAGCGATTTTACAAATATCATCACCTAAGATATCTGTATGCTCAGCCGAAATAGAAGTGATGATACAGGTATCCGCCGGAGCAGTTCTAGTTGCATCAAGTCTTCCTCCCAAGCCTGTTTCTAAAATCAATACATCGACATTATGGCTTGATGCAGTTACCATTGCACAAAGATATGTAATTTCAAAAAAGGTCAAATTAATTTGAGGACTTTCTTGACTGATCTGTTTTACTTCTGCCAATGCGCTATCAAATAAGTCACTGGCAATAGGTCTTCCATTTATTCTAATTCTCTCTTCAATTCTGCTAATATGTGGAGATGTAAACAATACGCTTGAATGGCCAGAGAGTTGTAATGCTGCTGCTAGTATTGCACAAGTTGTACCCTTTCCATTACTTCCTGCTACATGGAAAATATGCGTGTTATCAAAATGAAGATTCAACCTGTCCAATGCCTGTTTTGTATTTGACAAACCCAAAGCCATCCCTTTGGATTTAGAGGAATTTAGCCATTGGCGAACCTCTTCCATTGTCTGCCCCGTGTTACTGCTCAGTGGTATGTCTCATAGCATCTTTGGCCCATTATCTTCAAGTAGTGGGAATAATGGCAAATATTGAGGTAATATTTTCTAATTGAAAAATTAATTTCGCAATTGAATAATTACTGCCAAAAGCGGCGAGTTCTTGCATATTCAACTTCGGCTTTGTGAATCATGTGCAATAGCGAATCTTGGTCATTTGGACGAACTTTCCTCAATACTCGTTGAGCGGTAGCCTCTCCAATCCCTCTCCCCATCAAACATAGAATCGCGTCATAACCTCTATTTGCAACAGTAGTTGCATTCTTCATCATCCGCCCTTCATCTTTAGGATCGGTTGAATTAACCCATTCCTCAAGCATTTTTTGCATTCCTTCCCTTGCACAAGCCATCATCCGCCCTTTGCACTTCAAACATATTTTTGCACCGTCCATCTCTTTGTATCTGGCAACTCTAAATCTTCTAATCGCTTTGCATTTCAAGCAACATAATACTGCTCTTTCATTCTCTAGTCTTAGTCTCAATCTGGCTCTTACTGCAGCATTATCCCAATTCGGCAAAAGCATGTCGCGACTATTGTGGCTTGAGATCCCCAGAGGTCCTGTTGCAGTCATTTCAATATCGATTAACCCCGATTGAATGGCATGAACAACATCTCTTGCCCCCTCAACATCCATTCGCTCATGGAATAATTTTCCAAGAACTTCTTCCATTACTATTGTGCCACGGTATTTTTTCAATAGTGCTTGTAAGTTTATTTTCCTCGGGTCAACGCCATGCCTTAGTATTGCGAAAGTTTTGGCAACTTGGGCGAATCTCCATCGTACTTGGCGAGAATTTGGCAATGTTACACTAAGAAGCCCAGCGATTGCATCTGGAGGAGTATCTCTCAACCAATTTAGGAAATCACGCCCGTTAACAGCAGATACTTGCAATGAGATTCTTGTTGGCTCGACTACTAATCTTCCCCAACCACCAGATTTTGTGCTTGCCATCGCTAGTAAAAATTGGCCAATCGCTTCATTGATTCTTGAACCATTACAGGAATTGATTACCACTGCATCATCTCTTTCTTCAATGGTTATTTTCCGGTCGGTAGGAAGATGTCCGGTTGCTTCTATGTGCTCCCGAATCGCTTCACTGAGCAAACTCATGGCCTCACCATCAATCGGATGGTCTGACAATTTTGAATCTCGTTGTGCAAATATGCTATTGACATCTAATGCAACTTGATTTTCACTTTCAGTATCTTCATCCTCATCTTCTACTCCTTCAAGCAAATTCAAATCTTCAGCAATCAATTGGCGAAGACGGCCAATATCTCTTGCAACTTCTTTTGGTACCGGCGGTAATTCTCCAGTCCATTGAGGTGCATGGGCTTGGTCGGTAACAGGAGTTACCAGCAATTCTGATTTTTCAGAGTCTGCATCGATGATTAGCCAGGTTCTTCCAGCCATTACGAACCGCCTTGGAGAACCATCATCATCTTCACCAGAATCATTTAGACTTAGCACGAAAGCCTCATCAACGCTTCCTAAACTTGATCTTGTCACAGCATCTCGTACTCGGTATTTTTGTTTGTCAGGAATCATTGAAAGATGGTTTGTGACCCATTGGCGTGTTCTTCCAGCAGTTGATATCCAACCTTTTGCGAATCGCTTAGGTACCTTTACCTTGATATTCTTTATCGCATCTGGGATTTCATCTTCTGCTACTGTGTAAAGTGGCCTTTCTTCAGGCAATTCTTCACCCCTTGCCATCGCTTCAATCCGAGCGAGTTCATAGACGGTCTTTGGCCATCTATACCAAGCCACTTCAGCAGGATTGGTGCAAATTTTCACAACCCATCCATCGGATAATATATTTGCAATATTTTCAGTATCCTCTTCCCTCCATCGCTCAAATTGGCTACTATTGGCAATATTTGTTGTGATTTCAGAAATAGGTACAGCTCCGAATGAATGTGCCATCAAAATGATTTGATTTGCTGCAACAGAATATGGCATTTCCCTCCATTCAATAGGTTCAATTTTCCCCTCCATTGCTCGCCTAGCAATGACAGCAGCCTCTGCAACATCATCTGCATTCCATGACAGCAAATGCCCTCGTCCTAATCCACCTAAACGGTGGTCTGCTCGGCCAACACGTTGTAACATTGAATCAACAGAACGTGGGCTTTTCATTTGCACAATGCGATTGATTGTTCCAACATCTATCCCCAATTCCAAACTGGATGTACATACTAGTCCAGATAAGTTTCCTTCGCGTAAATCATCCTCCATTTTTTGCCGAGTTTTAGTGGCTAAGGAGCCATGATGAACGCCAATAGATAGGTCGGGTGCCATACTTGACAATCTGCTGGCAATTGTTTCAGCATCGTTTCTAGAATTGACGAATACTAAGCAAGGCGGGTCCTTTCTCAAGATTTTTATCAGCCTGCGATATGTTGCATGCTCTCTTGGTGAATGAATTGCTAATTCCATACAACCAATTTCATCTTCATCTGTTGCAGGTTCGGCCTCTACTGTTAATTTGGTATCTCTATGGCCCATTGCGAGAACCGCTTTACCATGTTTGGGTGAAAGCCATTTAGCGACTTGTTCAGGGTTACCAACGGTAGCAGATAATCCAATTTTTTGTATCGGACTGCCTGTCATCATCTGCAATCGTGACAAACCGATATTCAATTGCCAACCTCTTTCACTGGCTGCTAAATCATGAACTTCATCGATGATTACAACCTTTACAGTAGTCAATAATTTTCTCAGATTTTTCCCAGTGAACATCAGTTGGAATGTTTCTGGCGTTGTTACCAATAGGTGTGGTGGTTTGCGCACTTGTTTGGCTCTTTCACTTTGAGTGGTATCGCCATGCCGTAAACCAATTTTGAGTCCGACCGCCTCAGCGATTTCGGCCAATCTTCGGTCAATATCCCGATTCAATGCTCGTAGTGGAGTGATGTAGATCACTGCTAATGGACCCCAACCCTCTTCTAAACAACGATGCAGAATCGGCAATACTGCTGATAGTGTTTTTCCAGAACCAGTAGGTGCGATGATGATTCTATCCTTGCCAGACATAATTTCTGGTATTGCTATCTGTTGTACTGGAGTAGGTTCCCAACCTCGAGTTTTCAGTGCTTCTATCAATTTAGGATGTAGGGTGGAAAATACATTTGACATACTCTCCCCACCCCTATGTAGTGGTCTCAGCGCCCACCCTTCTTGAACAAATCGTTAACAAAAGAGGCGGAAAAAGGCAGAAAATTACTCTTCTTCAAGTACAAGATATTTTGATTCCTTATTCGCTTGAATCAATTCCGGAGAGCGTTGCATCAGTTTGTTAATCAGTGGTTCAATTATCATTGGTGCAATCAATACCGATGCAATTAATGTGAATAACCAGTAGAAGGATGATGTAGGAACGTATGCAGTTCCAGGTGAATCACCCCCGCTAATCATCAGCTTTACAGTACCGAGCCAAGGTAGTTCACCGCCAGCAACTCCTATGACCCAATCACTGGTCACAGGGCCAACTAAACCGCTTTGGCTATGGACTCCAGACGAACCATTTACTGCGGAACTGCCTTGGTCAACCGAACATTTGTTATTGTCTCCCAATGTCAACATTCCTGCATGTTTAGGTTGCCATTGCCAAACCACAAGATATGATTCAACATTGGCATGAGATGGTCTTTTACAGTCATAGAACCCTGCTTGAGTTCCATCAAAATGGATGGTAACCGATTCCACCGCTGTTAAATTAGTTCCCGGAACATCCCAATTTTCAACACAAGTTCCGACCTTTCCATCAATTGCATCAGGTGTATACTGGTCATATGTACCACCATTAGGACAATAATCATCATTTAAAGGATTGATATCGACATCACGCGATGGTGAGTAGGTATCGTGTGGATTTACACGAACAATTGCTCTATGGATAATAGGGGTGCCAGCATCTCCATTCTTCTCATAAATTATTACATCACCTTTCATGCCATGAGATGAATATCCATGGTATTGAGAACCGATTTGACTGGCTTCAGCAAATGTGACGATTGAATCATATGGTTGATTGTGAACTAGGATTAAATCTCCAGCATCAATACTGCCTATTTCTCCATCAATATCGTGGATCATAGATGATGATTCTACAACGACCAACGGCGGCATTGAACCTGTATGTGCCCACAATCCAAGTATTAGGATTCCAATCATTGAAGCAGCAAGAATTATTTCCCGAATCAAGGATTTGAGCGGGTCTTCATCTGCCACGGGGGTTTCCTCCACCCTCAGCGGCGAAGTCCTTTGCTTTGAAGGAATTCTCCCCATGCGACATCATGGCCAGCACCTAGCACCGATGCGGAAAAGTCTCCATCGCTTTTTTGGCGGCGCAATTCAGAAATTGATTCTATTTGTTTTAATTCTTCAAGAGTATTGACATGACCGCGTAAAACAAGCATTTCAGGGCCTGAGACAATCATCAGCATGAATGACAAGATTCCTAGAACAATCGCTAGTCCAGTATGTTGGCCCCAATCGGGATGGTCTTGTAAGGTCAATATCTGATAAAGGCAGAGCAGCATGATGATAATTGATGAACCACAAGCCATTGTTGTTATTGCCAAATGCTTGCCATGTTGACTTACCCACCATTTTGAAAATAACCGTATTATCATTATAACCCGTCCTGTTTGGCACACAACCGTATTGTTATTGAAGGTTACACAACACCGCTTCTATGAATTGACTTAGGAGGGGATGATTGAAATGCTTTAGACGCTGAGGGCCGTAGGCCCTTAACAGGAGCTACGGTGATTTTGATGCGTCTAGCCATATTATTAACTCTTATTTTCATTACTTCTATACTCGCCCCTCTTGCGATTTCTGCCACTACAGAAACGCAGTTTAATGATGGTACAACGACATATGAGCATACATTTTCCGGCAGTGGAACTGGTACAGCGGGCGTACTTTCTATCCCTTATGGTGCTGAAGTAACGGCGGCAGAATTCAGATTGACCGGTGAAGCATCCAATACCGCATATACAAATTATTCAACCAATGCTCATTATGGTGGCGCAGGTGATGGAAATTGGCAACCTAGCTCACCTTCTCCATTCACATATGGAAGCCGTTCTAATGTTGATGTAAATTCCAAAGTAATGACACTCAAAGGAGTACCTTCGATTAATCATGCTGATTTGACAACAACAGCTTCGGTGCAATCACTCGGTGGTGCTTATCAAAATACAACAGGTGGATTCATTGCATTATCAGACCAAGGTTACAATAGTCCTGGGCTAAAGTATTCTGATTTATCTGTATCATCTTCTGCATCGTGGACATATATGGGTGTAGTAGTTCCAATTTCAGATTATGAACTTCACGTCATGAAATATCAGAATTCGGGATTGTATAATACGCCAACGATTTTGCGAATAAACAAGAGCACTGGTGCCTATTTGGGTACTGCCACATTCCAAAGCAGTTCCACCAACGGATGTTCTACTTCTTCAAATTATTACATGCACGATGCAACAGTCTACAATGGTGATGTATATACAGCATCATATTCCTATTATGATGTTGTAAAGTGGACAGTCACTAGTACAAGTTGGAAATGTTCTCAAGTATGGAGTTATAACCAATATATAACTGGAGTTGATTTTGATGATGATACAGGAAAGATGTATATTTCAACTTATGATTATCAAGGTCAATCCCATTATGTTAAGGAGGTTAACCCAGCATCTCCAACTTCAATAAATGGTTCATGGTTGATGGGAAGTTATCCTTCAATGCATTATTACTATGGAGCAGGATTGGTCGTTAATTATCCAATGGTCACCTACAATCTTTACAGTAATCAAGGATACAAGAGCACTCATCATCAATATTCTTTCAATGGTTTATGGTTGGAGTCGATGGGCCAAGTTGAGATTGATGGCGGTGGACACTATGGTTTGGTTGAAGATGGCACAGGCAAAGTCGCATACACTTGCCATTGGTATGCCTCATATTGTGGTTCATCTCAATTAAGAAAAATTAACTTCATGGGCGATGGTGATCTATTTGATTCACGTTCATCAACTACGACTTCAGCAACAGTAGTCGGAGCAACAGTTTCGGTTAGCAAATCCCTTACATTTTTGAAATTAACTTCAGTATTGGCCTATGAACCAACAGGGACTTCGATTGATATCGACCTTTCTAACGATGGCGGTACTACTTGGCTACACGCAAATTCAGGCCAAACCGTGACATTCTCCAATTCGGGAACAAATCTCAAGTGGAGGGCGCATTTGAATGGTACAACCTCCAAAACGCCAATTTTAGGTGATTTAGCAATTCAGTACACTGCAAGTTACCAACGCAATGGATATATGTATAATTATCAATATACTGGCAGTGGTACCTCAACTGTTGTTGCTGCAACTCTAAATTGGAATGAAACAAGGCCAGCCGGAACCAGCATTAGTGTAAAATTCGGCTTTGACTCTTCAAGTACTTGTTCGGGGTCCACAATCAATTCATTTACTTCACCAGGACAGACAAAAACAATTACCAGCACTGGCTATTACATGTGTGTTAGAATAATACTGGCCACCTCAAATACAGGCAATTCACCATCGATCACAAATTTGAGCATTCAAAGACATAGTAATGCGCCTATGGAGCCAGAAATTCTTCTTGATAATGTGTCAGTATGGAAACGTGATAGTAAGGATGGAGCATTGATAGGGCCGCTTACTATTAATGATCCTGATCCGGATCCGCTGGTACTTAATGAGAAAATCATCAACAAATTCAATGATTTAATTCCAGATACTGGGGCAGGAATTAAACATATTCAAGTTGATTTAGGTTCTGCTTCAAGTGGAAAATTAATCCTTGATTCATTTTCTATAACATATATAATGCAAACTGTAAATCTTGACATTACAATACCGGAAGGAGAAGTATTGCATGAAAGAGTAGAACCCTATGAGGTAGTAACAAGGCACGTTATAGGTGAATCCGCAACTTCGATGACTAGCGCAACTCTAACATTATTAACCAATTCAATGGCCAAGAATCCAACTATGACGTGGGAGAATGGTGATGTATTCCCTGAACCAAATGACCCAGAAGATTTTATTGAAATTGATGCAAGTTCTTGGAGTGTCGAAAACAATGGGATTTTAGAGATACATTGGATATTCCATGTTACCAGTGAATTCCCAGACCAGCCGGAAGTCAAATTCAAGACCGGATGTTTGGATAATTCCGGTTCAGCAGGTTTTTCACCGATTGACTTGTTATCTTCTACAGGCTTAAGAGTCAACAGAACATTCGGATTAGGATGGTTGAAGGTTAGAGATAATGATGGAGGATTTACTTCAGATGATGTCGCAGATAATTCATGGGTTGCTGCTGGAGAACAAATCCATTTCCAAGGTGCAATGTGGTTCGCTGATACAGATGATGCACCAAAGGATAGTGCATTTGATGTGAGAATTTCACGCAATGGATGGGTTGAGAGCACCGCAAGAGATACAACCAATCCAAACGGTTCATTCTTCATCTCCATAGACTTGCCAAATATTGATGTTCCAGGTGGAATGACATATGAAGTTCAAACATATAATGAGAAGGACCCAACTCATACAATGCAACCTAATTCAGATTGGAGAAGAACATTCAAGGTCGATGCTACAGCACCTGAGAGGATGGATATTTTTCCGAAGGATGGTGGTTATGAAGCCGGAGATACTGCCCAAGAAATCAAAGTCTTAGTCAATGATGATGTGGGACACCCAATGGCATTGAAATTGATGTATTGGGTAGAAGCAGACCATGATCTGAATCGTAATGGAGAAGCGGATTCAAATGAATACATATCAAAGATGGTTTACAATGATACCGTTGCTAAGAACAAGTGGTTTATGACAACAATTGACCATTCTCGTAATGCAAACATGGGTCATGTTTCTTACTTCTGGGATGGTGGAGATGAGGCAGGAAATCCTCTACATTACACCCATATCAACGAAGAAGATGAAATATTAATCTTTGAATCTGAAACAGGATTTGACCATGATGATGCTACTTTTAGAACAAGAAAAGATTCGAGTGCAGTATTCACGGGATTAGATTGGATGGGTCATGAGGATGATGCAGCAGTTTATTCAGGCATGAAGCAAACGATTACTCTTGGATTCATTGATGCAAACACTGTAATTGACTTTGAACATATTTCCTTGGTCTTTGACTTTGAAGGACCGAACCCTCTACGAGATGTTCAGAGAATTTCATATTCTGGAATAAATAATACATTTTGGTCAGAAAGTCAGTATTTGACTATTCTGCAGAGTAGCAGCATGTACCAGACAACCAATGATTCAGGATTGCCATGGATTATGCTAACCTTTGATTTCGTCATCGGTTGGGATTGGCCTGATGAAGAAATGGGCGATGTTGCACTATTGTTCAAGGAAAGAGGTTCTTCAGATGATTCACGAATCATACTATTAGAACACACATTTAGGGTTGAAAATGATTTGATGTTGTCTCCAAATGATTTCAATGTAGAAGATATTAGTGAACCGAGAACAGGCCATATCGCTGATGGTTCAAGAGTTCGTAAGGATGACCGATTAGCCTTCACAGGAACAGTTGTTTACGAAGGTAGTGATGTTGCTGCCCCTCGTGATGTTGGTATCCTTGTCGAAGTATTTGATGGTGAGAAGATTTGGTCTGATGGTTCTTTAACATCTGCTGGAGAATATTCGGTTGAAGTTCCACTTTCAGCTGCAACTACATTACAATCTTCACCAACTAGAACCTGTTTAATTTCAATAACCAATATCCCAGGACGTGGTGAAGATATGACTGGAACATTGGTTTCAACCACACTGAGAGTTATAGTCGATGATGCATCACCGCGTGTAACACGACGTATTTCTCCATTGAATGTTATTGACATTTCAGCAAATAATGATTTGACTAATATTGCGTTAGAGTTCCAAGGAACTGAAGATGCAGATTTAACCGGTTCAGAGCAATTAGTCCATTGGGTTATGCGTGATTCAACAAGAACAATGACAATTGGTGCAGGCTCAGCAATACTTGGAATGCAACAAGATGGACAAAATGTCATTTGGACAGGAACGGTTGATTTGACAGACTCCGGAAGAATTATTCCGAAGGCTGGAGATTTCGTTGGTTTCTATATCACAGGTTGGGATTCTGCTGGAAACCAATTCCCTGTAGTTTCAAACTCTGAAGCAAGTCCAATTCCAGAACTAGCAAGCGATGATACCGATTTTGAGCGCCAGTGGATAAGATTAGGCGCTGTTGGTCCTGAATTGCGTGTCAAATCGATCTCACTTTCAGATGACCATGTTGCACCATCATCCAAGATTGAGATTACAACTGAAGTGATAAATAATGGCGGGGGAACTCTTGCAGCATTCAAGGTTGCATTCTTTGCCGGAGATTCTGAATCACCGTTCAAGGTAATGACAATCGCTGGAATCGGCACTGGTGAAACACGAGAAGTTACTACTACTTGGTATGCAGAAGAGGTCTCATATATTCGGGTCGAAGTTGATTATGGTGATTTGATCGCTGAAGTAAATGATGATGACAATACGGCTACACACAGTGTTGACATCGCCTACGCTAAGTATTTGGGTGGATTGGACAGTATTAGAGAAAATCCATTACAATGGATATTCGCATTAGTTTCAATCATTGTAGTTATTTCCGTTGCTTCTATTGCTTCGCGAACTTCTATTGATTATGGTGAAGGAATGTTTGATGAAGAAGATTCTGAATGGGAAGAAGATGATGATTACGATGATGATGACGATGATGAAGATGATGAAGATACCGAGTGATCATCTCATATGATTCAACGCTTGTTGCATTGACAATTCTCCAATTGCTACTTTAGCGGCCAATTCTTTGGAAATAGTCATCGCACCTAAACTGTGGATTCGGCTTTGGTTTTGGATATATCTTATTTCTCCATTACCCGGTATCAATTGCCGATGTTTCCAAACACGATTACCGCGCAATAATGCAATTCTAATCGCTGAGGTTGAGTGATTATGCCGTAATAGACCCTGAGATGTTTTCTCCTCATTTACCTCTTCAATATGCCATTGTTTTTCTAGACATTTATTGATAATCCGGTCGCGTAATAATGGGGCGCCATCACCTATTCGCAGCGTCATTTCATCGAATTCTATTGCAGCAGTGATAGAAGTAATGTGTTCAACAACAAAATCAATGTGCTCAAGTTGTGCAACTCCCATCAATACACCATCTGCCAACCATGCCAATCCAGGGCGAGGACCAGGGTCAATACCGATGGAAATACTTTCAATAATTGATAATCCATTTCTCAATAATATTGCCTGAGTAACTGCGGTGCCACAAGTGTCGATATTACAAGCGATGCCTCGTCCTTCATCTATTGCATTGTCAACTTCTTGTTCACTGCCAAACCAAATTGTGTCATTGCTCGGCAATGGTTGGTCGATTTCAAGTTGAGTGAATGGTATGTCCTTTAGCCGTAAGGCTTCCATTAATCGATAGGTTAATTTGAAATCGGCGCATCTAATAACTACCTTAGCCACAAACAATGCTTGTAATCGGAAGGTCACAAAGTTATTGATTGACGGTGTGTTGGTGAAATCAGCTAAATGGATATAGTAATGTATATTCCAAGCGAAGTAATCAATAACGATTGACAATGTTGTCAAGGTGTGGCGAGTCAGTATGAACGGGAATTGCGGCAAGTTCTTGCTGGAGTTCCCAAAGGTGTTGAAGCGGTAATTCGCTCCTGTACTGAAGAGGAAAAAAAGAAAATGAGATTGGTGGCATCACGTCCATTTTTGGTTGTCCGAGCTGCTGGTTCTGGTATGGAAGGTACAGGAGACTTACTAGCACTAAGAGGAGATATCTGTTTTCCAATTGAAGTGAAAACCACAAAGGCGAGGAAACTATATCTTTCTGGAAGAACAATGGATCAATATTTGGCGATGATAAATGAAGGTCAACGTTGTAATTTAATGCCATTATATGCTCATAGACTTAAAGGGGTCCGTGGAGATTCATGGATGATATTTAGGGTGGAAACAGATAATCTAAATGGTAGACTAAGACAATTAGCAAAATCAATACCTCCATTCCCTCGCAATAGAAACGGCACACCTTATCTCAATTGGGAGGAAGGATTACCCCTCCACAAGTTCATTGCATTAGTCTGCTCAAATGCAGCACAACAGAGTCAAACATTACACAGTTTGGAAGTTAGAGCGATTAGAAATGAAATAATCGCACCACAATTCAATTTTTGCGATATCATTGAAGAGCAAACATCTCCTACAGGTAAAATTAGGGGTCAAACAGATGTCCTTGCAGAATTAGCGCGGCGACGAAGCCGCTGATTAGAAGTATGGAATTAGCATAATGAACATTAGAATGCTAAAGAAAAACAGTGATGATATCGAAGAGGCTTTACTGGCAATTTGATCTATTCTAAGGGCATGAATATCCCATAATTTCAATTTCTTGCCAATACTTTTCAATCCAGAAAGGCTTCCATGAAGAAAGTCTCTAAACATGTGTCCACCATCAAATGGAATCATTGGAATTAGGTTGGTAAATCCTAATAGAATGTTAACCCACATTAACCAGAAGAATAAATTGGCTAAGAATATGATGCCGTCAATACCAATAATTGATGCAAATATACCATCACTTGCTTGGAGCAATGATTGTTCAAATGGATGTATTGCCACCCCTTTCATTTGGAACGGGGTCAACATTATTGCAAGTGAATGAATCGGGACCGAGATGGCAGTTTCCAATGTATTTCCTTGCCAGCGTGGAGAGAATGGGCCAGCCAGTCTATCAATTCCAGCAGTGCCTTCAGCCATACCCATTATGCCCAAAAATGGGTCGCCCACTTCAATTCCAATATTTGCAAGACTTTCATTATCCCATCCTAGATCAGTATAATATTGATGTTTATCAGTTAGGTTAACAGTTATTGTTTCTCTTAACCCACTCTCTCGGTAGACCACGATATCTATTCGTTCTCCAGATGAATAGTTTGCAAGTGTTTCGCGAAAGCCATCTACTCCGATTATTTCTTGCCCATCAATCGAAATCAAAGTATCCCAAGGTTGCATTCCTCCTAAATCTGCACCGGAATCCTTGACGATTTCTCTTACGTGAATGTGTTCATTTATGGCTACTACTTGAGTTGCTAACATCCCCATCATTATCATCAATACGAAAGCAGCGAAAAGGTTGGTCGCGGGTCCCGCTGCAAACATTCGCAATCTTTCACGTCTTGGAGCGCGTAGTAATTCTTGGTGTTGTGGTTCTGCGAATGCGCCTAAAGGAAGTGGGCCTAACATCAACAGTCCAAAGGAACGTACTCTCATTCCATGTGCTCTTGCGATTAGACCATGGCCGAATTCATGAATTACCAAAGAAACGATGAATGCCATCACTCCCCATCCTAACGGAATGATAGGATTTAACCCTGGAATTGCAACCATTTCGCTAACACTTGGCGGGTCTATTGAGGGCGGCGAGAGTAATGCTCCGATGAATGATAATATCACTACTAAAGTAACAGCAAATAATGAGAGGCTGCATAACCAAAGTGAAACTTCGCCATAAGCCCTCCAAAACCTACGTGGTTTGGAAATCTTTTCCAATAGATTCAATCCATGTTTGCCTCTTATCATTAATATGACCTTGAAAACTCTTGAAGAATTCCATCGATCCAAAATGCCGCTTTTCTCCCATGATCTGAGAATGACTGCCCAGATGATAATGGCAATCCAGACAAAGGCCCAATCGGCTTCTATTACCATGAAGTCGCCGACATCCATAGACTTGCCAAACCCTCTTCCCCCTTCAATGCTCACACAATATTCGCTGAATAACTCTCCAATAATGAAATGAACAAAGCGGGAAAGTTCATGTGCACTCGCCTAGAGCATTAGATGATGGTATCTTTCAAGGCTCCAATCGAAGTGTGGTGTGAGGAATATTGGGGACAAACACCTGAAGAAATTTCACAGTGGGTTGCAGATGAAGATATTTCTCAAGTATTCATAAAATTAGCACGCGGAGTGCTAATAGTTGATTTTACAATTGATGAAGAAGGGGTATTGATTTGTCAAGAACATTTACACATACCCCTCGATCGCTGGAATCCAGGTTCCATTCAAGTACACAGAACTCATGAAGGCTTGGTTAGATTTAGACATCGCCAATCTGAAATATTGCTTTCAGCGAGACTTAGGGCGCCTGAATGGGGTAAAGCATTACTCGAGGAATGGTTGATGTCACAACGCGGAGAAACATTGCGGCCAAAAGAAAAATCAGCAAGAATTGCGGCAATTAAAAGAAGCAAACTAAGTATTGAACGGAATCTAAAATCAGCATCACTCGATTCAAGCCTAACTGATTTGGATTTGGCCAAGATTAAAATTACTTCGGCTGAAAGGCAGATGGAAGGACGTAACAAGGCTTGAGATTCAACTCAATTTCACCTTATACCGGTCTCTTCCATTTGCATATAATGTGATTGTTCCATTGGAAGAAACACAAATTGCGATACATTCTGCTAGTTGCGAAATGGCTCTTGCAGCAAGGTGTCTCCCTCCTTCTCCTGATTTTGGTACGATTCCTGCAGGAACTTGGATATATCTCCCAGCATCACTGGCAATTCCCTCTCTATTGAATAGAATTGCACCATCAAGCCATGCGAATTCGGCCATTGATTCATGGTTTGCATCATCTGCAATATCTCGTTTTTCTATAGGGTGGCCCTTGAATGGATTTAGAACTAAAGCGGTAGAGTATTTTCTTAGTGCTGGCAAAGGTCCGATTGCAAATAGTGCTCCAATAAAGTGCCCCTCTCTACCACGAGTGCCAATATGCCTTGCCAACTCCATTATTTTTGTTAATATTTCTAGTTCAATATTGAATTCTTGCGAGATTGTGGCCAATCTATTGGCGCTGAGCATTGTAGTATCGATTACAATAACGCCCTCAACAGGTTCGGCCAATACTACCAACATTCTCTCCCCTCTTGAGATTCGCCCTTCCCCCATCGCTTGTAAAATCAAATCATGAACATGATTCAAGACTCCCAGTCCTTGGGCCGAAAGGTTTTCTTCCATTCTTGTAGTTTCAATTCCTGCATCAGTTAATGAATCATTTACTCGTGATTGACTGGTTAAAACAGTCAATGGTAAATCCTTGGGCAAGATTTCAACGATACTTTTGGCTTTGCGGGCACTAGCAGTCAACATTATTACAGCATCAAAACTTCGTCTATCACTCTCAAGAGTACATTTGACCAAAGAGGGTAGGTCGACCATTAACAACCCTCATTCACTAGTTGTATCAATTCCCGGCATTTGGTCTTCGCCTTCCCGATATACTGTTCTCAAATTATTGATAAAATTCCTTTCTTTTACAACTAGAGTAAACTCACAAAACCCAGGGTCTTCCTCTCCATCTAATGCATTTAATATCATCTCAAGTGTTTTGCGGGCGCCTTCTCTGTGCGGGTATGAAAATATACCCATAGAAACAGGAGGTGATACAATTGTTTTGATATCTTTATTTTCCTTTAATGTGATAAATAAGTTGACATAGGTTTGTGGAAGTAGTTCTCTTCTCGCCTCATCTTGGTTTGGTCTGCGACAATCAGGGCCAACAACATGAATAATATATTTGTAATTATCAGATAGATCATAAGGTTTTGAAACAATATTTTGGGTCACAAGACAAGGAGGTTCGTTTGTTTTTCTTTTTTCTAAACAAATTTGACGAGTAAAATCTGTTAACTCTTGTCCAGCCTTTGCGTGGATTAGAGCATCCATGCCCTCACGACCAGATAGACGATTATTTGCAGGAGTGATTAGTGCATCGGCTGTGTAGTTCCACACCTCGCCACCAACAACTCTCAGAATTCCCCATCTGCAGGTTCTAGCCATGTATAGTTCTGCCATCATTTCAAGCATGAGGGCCCACCCTACATATTAAGTTCGCCAATTATTGAATTAAACTCTCTAAAATCGTCGTTTATTACTGTGAAAAAACCGAGCCGAGAGTAGTAAATTATTACCCTAATCCCCGATAGGGCTAAACCATCATCCCATGTCCAATAAATGTGAGTCTAATACGCAGTGCAGTATTCTTCGCAATCATCATGATTGCGAATTCTGTACTGGTTCCAATATTGGATAATGTTGTTAGTGAACAGATAGAAGTTGCCAATGAAGAAAACCCTTGGACTCTAAAGCAAGCCTTCAATGGTTTTCATGCTAGTACGGATGATGATATTTGGAATCAAACACCATGGCAAAATATTGCAATCCCATCGGGTTTTGACCTACTTACTGTAATCGATTACTCTGATGTTGGTGTATTGATAAACAATAATTCCGAAGCCAGTAGAACGATTGGTTGGGCATTTATAAGTGCAAGAAATATTTCTATGGACAGAGTTTTCATTTTCAATGATAGTGGTACTCCAACCGCTGAGACGATTAACCGTGAACAATTTGAAACATATTTCATGCAACCATTTTTTGAAATGTTAAACAATAGGTCTTTAGGAAACTCGTTAAATTACTTGGTTACGACAAAAGGAATCCCGTTGCGAATAAATGGTGGTAACGATAAAGCGAGTTTTGACCAAGAATTTAGTTTGCTTGGGGGCCAATATAATGCCAGCATTGGTGCCAATGGGTGGATTTCTCACCAGTATGGTCCATTGGCGGGTAAAGAAATGGAGATTTTCACAAGGCAGGAATACGGTTTCTATCTTGTAACCAGATTGACAGGCTATACAGTTGAAACCGCACTTGGCCTGATAGAAAAAGCCAATAATTCACTCGGTCAACGAGGAACTTTTGTTTTGGATTTGGCTACTAATAGAAATAGTTCAGGATACCAATATTGGAATGATGATTTATACACCGCCAATACGACCCTGAATGGAACTTTAGGCCTCCCAGTGATATTCGATGAAGAGACAGAATTTATCACCAATATTAGCAATGTGATGGGTTATGCTTCATGGGGCAGTAATGACGGCAACTGGAATAAGAATTACTTACCCAATGGGGGATTTGACACCACAGATGAATCTTGGTCCAGTGGTTCCAGATACTGGAACGCATCATCACCAACCGTCTCAACAGGTGATGAATTTAGTTGGGGCTATCAGAATATTACAAAGAAAGGTGGAAATGGGGCATTAGAGGCTCAAATTTCAACCGAATGTTCACAGGAATCTGGGGATTTATTGCCTGGAATATATGCCGAATATTTTGACAATGAAGGTCACAGTTTCAATTCAGCTACGATGCCAGATTTGATAGATAGAGTTCCCGACCACATTCGTACTGAAACTAGCCTGGCATACTCTTCATCGAATAATCCTTATTCTGGTCTAGATGACCGGTTTAAGCATGATTGGGGTGCGAGATTCAGTGGTTTAATCGAAATCCCTGAAACAGGAAATTGGACGATGTACCTCAATTCTGATGATGGTTCCGAATTGTGGATTGATGGAGTTAGCGTTATCCAAAATTATGCAATGCATGGGATGAGAGAATATTCAGTAGCAATGAATATGTCAGCAGGATCTCATGATTTTAGGGTCGAGTTTTTCCAAGGTGGCGGACCTCATGGATTGCTATTATCTTGGGAAGGCCCCAACATGAGCAAAACCACAATACCAGCGTCGGCTTTCTATGTGGCCGGAGATTATACACCACAGTCAGACAATCTAATCCATCACTGGGATTTTGAAGAAGGCTCAGGCAATCAAACTAATGATAGCGTATCTAATGGAAGCGATTTCTCGTTATATGGTATGGATTCAACCAATTGGAGGAATTGCATTGATGGCAATTGTTTGTGGTATGATGGTATTGATGATTATGCTAAAGTCAATGTAGATGACTGGCTTGGAAATTTCACTGTTAGCCAATGGGTGTGGGCTAATGTTTCGAATCAAACAACCTATGCTGCAACCTTCGCAATAGATGATAATGCAGGTTCTAACCAATCCTTCCAACATATGATTTTGAGTAATCAATGGAAGTTACATAACAATCAATCAAAGGTGTTTGGAGATGTAACTCCACAACATTGGACTCATTTAGTAACCGTATATGATGCTGGAGAGACGAGACAATACATGGATGGTGTTTTGGTAAATACCAATGAATTTCCAAATGGTTCAATCAATAATTTTGATTTATACAAATTAGGAGTTAATCGAGCAGATAATTCATATTTCGAAGGGATGATCGACAATCTAATGATTTGGAATACTGCCTTGAGCAATGGTTCAGTAACTGCTCTAAGCCGAGATATTGTCAACAACTGTTCTGCATATTCTGGAAATGGCCAAGGTGTTGCTTATCTCGAAACGACTTATGATGTCCCTTCTAATTTTACTAATCATGCATGGGTAGTATACGGATATGGAAAAAGAACTGGCGATGTATTTGGACAATACAATCTCAATGTATCTTCTTTAGATACAAATGGTACATTGCTCAATACCAACACGTCTTCAAACAAAGCTTTCACCACAGATTGGAATTCTGTGGCAATGAGGTTTAGACCACATCAAGATGCTACATCATTACGAATCCGAATTTCATTGGATATTGTCTCTACATCAACAGATGGTTCTTTATTCATTGATTCAACTGTATTGCGAGTGATTAGGCCACACATGCAATGGATAGATGGTTCCATTGTCGAAACTGCAGTTTCAACCGGTGGCCGTTCTTTCAATTGGGGAACTACATACGGGCAATCACTTGTCGCAGATATTCTTGAAGATGGCGCAAGTGGAATCAAAGGTTATGTCTACGAACCTTATCTATCTGCAGTTGGTTACCCTTCAGTATTGCTGCCATCTTATGCAATGGGCTACAATCTTGCAGAATCACATGCAGCTTCCAATCGATTGACCAGTTGGATGGGGGTTGTTGTTGGAGACCCTAAAATGGCTGCTTATGCAGATATTTTCCACGACGTGTCAATATTAGATGCCCGCCAAATGAACAATGCCAGTCTCAATGAGATGACAATAATTCAAATTGCAATTGAGAATAGAGGAATGTCGGGTGCCAATGGTATATTAATAATTCAAGATGTACAAGGCAACAAGATTCTTTCAACTTACAACCTGACAATGCCTGAAGGAGACGTTGCAGGTTCTCGAATATTACTCAATTTGACTTACTATCCCGAAAATACAGGTTGGACCGATATTAGAATAATTTATCAAAATAGTAGTTTTGACTATCCAGAGAGGAATACTCAAAACAACATGAAACAATTACGAATTTGGGTAAATGCGCCCCCTGTAATCGATTCAATAAGTTGTGATTCCACAGTATATTCGCGCGGTGATAATTTTATTTGTACTGTAACAGTAACCGATGATATTAATGTCACATCAGTTGCAATCAAATGGTTGGTAATTGGAGAAGGAATAACTCAAGAAAGTGGAACTTGGGTTTCTCAAAACACAGGTAGAGTTGATCAAAGCAGATGGCAAACCTCCATCATGATTCCAACAACATCTAATTTGGGATACTTAGCATTACAAGCATTTGCAGAAGACATTAGCGGTCAAATCACAATTTTGACGGAGTATAATGTAAGTCAAGTCATCAATGCCAGCGCTATGTGGTTCGGACCACATGTAGGGGGTGTAGATGATGCGCAATGGGTTGGAGCGACTTCGCTACCAAATCATCCTAGCCAAGGAATATATCGTGGAGTAAATATTACACTTCGCAGTTGTGTCTTGGATGCAGATCTATTTATTGATTCAGAAATTCCGTCAATACAAGTTTCGAGAGGCGATGTAACCAATCTATCATATGTTGCTCAAAATGATTCTAATCATCATTGTTTTGTCGGTGATTATTCTTTGCAAATAGGTCAATCATTAACGGATTTGACTTTTGATTTATTTTCAGTTGATGGCATACTATTGAACAGTCGTCAAATTGAAGTTGCTGATAGAGTTCCTGAAGTTGAGATATCGGTTGTTGAATTAGACGGAGAAACTTTGAGTAGAGTACTGGGGGGAGGAGATGAATTTGTTAAGATAGTCATTACCGATGTAGATGACCCATTATCACCTATTATCGGCGACCTTAACATTACATGGCCAGGTGCTGAAAGGCTAACTTATCCGATTGACATTCTTGAAGGAAGTAGTACAATGCTCGTGGAGTTGCCAGTTGTTGAAGTTCCCTTAGAATCTGGTAATTTGGTCGTTGAGGCCAAAATAACCGGAAAACACGGTGCAAGTCAAAGTAAACAATTTGAAATACCTCTAATTTTGACTTCACCAAAAATTGTAGACTATTCTATTTGTGATTGGTTAGGGCCAATTGACGAATTGATGTTCGGAAAAACAGCAACTCTAACTCTAGTAATAGATAGTGAGAGGCCAATACAATCCATTACAGTATCACTCTATCAAGAGAATTGGGCTGTTTCTGCACCAGAGATTGAACAACCGGTTTGGACACAGCCAGATGAAAATTGTCTAAATACAAGCATAGAGGGAGAAGTGGTATATTTTAGAGTAAAATTAGATTCCTCATTTACTGACGATGGGGGGACCTTGACATTCACAGTGAAAAACATCGATGGTTTATCCAATTCCGGTCAAATCCCTCTTCAATTTGCTCATGCACCACCAGTGATAATGGTAGTTGCTGAAAATGAGGTTGCTGCTGGTGAAGATCTCTATGTTAACGGATTTGTAAGCGATGCTGACGGCTTATCCGATGTTACATGTTTCTATTATGTGGCAATGGGTAACCAAAGTTTGGCCAATCTCCAATCCTTATTTTTGGGATCTCCATTAGATGACTTTGAGAGCGAGTTGATTTATCCAGTGCCTATTGGACTGGCAAATCAATCAATCAATGTTTCATATTCCTGTGTTGATTCAAATGATGGATCTGACAATGTTACAATAGAAGTCAATATTTTGCCTCCTTTGCCTTGTAGCAATTGCAGTAGCGAGGTTCAACCAAATCAAAATCAAAGTACTTCTGCACAACAACCACGCTCACTATATTTGGTAATCGCAATTGTGATCATTTCAATAATCATTTCTCTATTGTTATTCCTGTACAAGGATAAATCTACACAAGAAGAAATTGATTGGAGTTCATTAAATCAAAACCAACAGTCTGATAAATTGGTGGTCGAGATTCCTGAATCAGAGGTTGATGGATTATTTGAAGGCCAGTCTGGAGATGAAGAAATACTACAGCACTTACAAGTTAGTGAACTTGAATTGCCTGAAGGCTGGACCGTAGATGAATATTCCGAATGGCTAAAGGGGCCATTGCCAGATGGATGGGATGAAGAGCAATGGCGGCTATTTAGTGATGAAAAATTAGCGATTATTGAAGGCCAAGAGATATTGTGATTGCAGAACTTTGAATAGAAGTCTTCATGTTCTCCCTACTGTTGGTCCTGCATGAGTCAAATGGCAGTAGGATATGTTCTCATCAATGTCGCACCGGGTAAAGAGTATCAAGCATACTTGGCAGTTAAGGATTTACAATATGTTGCAGATGCAACGTTATTGTTTGGTGACCATGATTTAATTGTCAAGTTAGAAGCAGATAGTTTGGCAATAATTGCTAAGGCAGTTGTTGAATCAATTCGTCAAGTTCCTGGTGTTACCGATACCAAGACTTTAGCTGGCGCTGAATTGTGAAATAGCACAAATGTTATTTTATTGGCAGTAATGAATAATTATCATTTTAAATATTTTTTCATTCTTTCCTACCCTCGGTGCTACATAAAAAGGTGAATGCCAATCTTGCTTCCAAATAAGAAAAGAGAAAATAATTAAAAAAGGTGAAAAAATAATTACAAGTATTAACGAAACAACAATATCAAAAAATCTTTTAATCATTAAATTCTATAAAATTCCTTTATTTTTTCACAAATATACTCAACATCATTATTGCTAATAAAAATATTCATTGGCAACATAAGACAACGTTCAAAAAACTGTTCAGTTTTTGGTAGAGATTGATGAAAGCCAAGTTGCTTGAACTGGTGAACAGCAAGCCCTCCCCACTGAATTAAAGTACCAATACCTTTTTCACCTAAATGATTTTTCAATTCATCTCTTTTGTCTGCTTGTAATTCATAGTTTTGATATACATCATAATAATCCGGATTACTATTAGGTGATGGCGGTAATTGTAATTTGCGTAATCCACCCAAACGATCTTGATACATTTGAGCTACTTCACGTCTACG